>FLNU01002380.1_pt1 | contig 13943 bp, 8 predicted proteins | sample 1140361 | NCBI WGS metagenome assembly FLNU01 (sample SAMEA3878206, study PRJEB12797) | bioreactor metagenome | biome: Moose rumen | place: Sweden | collected 2011-10 | reverse complement strand
GCCAGACCGAAGCGCTTCGTTCATTGTGTCGGATATTATCCGACATCGGCAAAAGCCGACAGTAGTAGTACTATCACAATAAAGGCACTCCCTCGTGAAGTGCCTTTACCATATTCACCCAAAGAAGTCTTCCGCACCGGAATCATATACAATTATGTGCGGACCTTTGACGGATTATCCGCATTCGCAATCAGGGCGTACTTATCGCCACAAAAAGAAGTATGCTTTATCCCAATACCTGCTCCGCGTGGTTCTTGGTATCTACCTTCTCGATGATGCGCTCCAATGTGCCGTCTGCCGCAAAAACGAAGGTCTTGCGAAGCGTGCCCATACTTGTCTTGCCGTAGAGTTTCTTCTCACCCCACGCGCCGAGAGCCTGTAGTAGTTCAGTCGTTGGGTCGCTCAGTAGCGGGAACGGCAGGTCGTATTTGGCGATGAACCGCTGATGCGAAGCAGGCGAGTCTTTGCTCACACCATACACCTGATACCCGCGTGCAAGGAACGAGTGGTAGTTGTCGCGAATATTGCACGCCTCGGCGGTACAACCCGGAGTCGAGTCCTTGGGATATACATAAAGAACGGTCGGCTTGCCGATAAGGTCCTTGTCGGTAACGACCTGCCCATCTTGATTAAGCACGCTAAACTGCGGCATCTTGTCTCCAATCTGTAGCATAATTTATAGGGTTTATAATTGCATATTCATATTATTCTTTTCTTTGCAGCCGTTTAGTAGCGAAGCACTCCCGTGCTTCGCATGCAGGCGAGCTGCCTGCACTCCAATAGAACCATAATCATACAACGCTAATGACCGATTTGGGTTTAATTATTACTCCTCCTGTTCGTCAAGAGGTAGTATAGGCAGAGTGAACTTATCAAAGTCGGATTGGTAAAGTTGGTCTTGGATGATGCGGTATTTCTCAAACTCTGTTTCGGCTTTTAACTGCGCGAGTTCTGCGGAAATCTTGCCTGAATCTTGTAGTATCTCCCTATCCCACAGCTTCAGGAAACGGTTCAGTCTGTCTTCCCAGTCTGCCATTGTCATCGGTATATGACGGATTGCCTGCATTTCGGCAAAATCTAAATAGGCGGACACTATACGCGCCAATTGCTGCAACTCATCTTCTGTTAGATAATTTTTCGCGACCACTACGTCATAACGGTGTATCTTCCCGTTAGGAGCACCTTCCCACGATGTAAGACCCATGTGTTCTTTTTCGGCATCGGCACGTTCATAAATGAGTTCTGCCGCAGTGTGTTGATGGATGGAATAATGCATCTTGTTCTGCACGGCAGCAAAGAACCGTTGTGTTGCCGTAGCCGTTGGGTCATAGTCAATACTGGTGGCGTAGATGTCGGTTATCTTCTGATAGAAACGACGTTCGGAGAGGCGTATCTCACGCACTTTCTCCAATTGTTTCTCGAAGTAGTCTTTGGTGAGAATAGTACCGCCGTTTTTCAATCGCTCTGAATCCATCACCCAGCCTTGTATCGTGTAGTCCTTGACGATGGCATTGGCCCATTTGCGGAACTGTACGGCGCGTTCGTTATTCACCTTAAATCCCACTGCAATAATCATTTGCAGACTATAATGTTTCACTTCACGGGAGACTTGGCGCATGCCTTCGGTTTGAACTATTCGGAAATTCCTAATAGTTGCCTCTTCTTGCAATTCGTGGTCGCTGTAAATCTTTTGAATATGCTCATTGATGGTAGGTACTTCCACGCCATATAACTCTGCCATCAGGCGTTGGGTAAGCCAGATGTTCTCGTCTTCGTAGCGTAGTTCCACACTCTGCAGTTGGTCGCCTACAGCACTGATAAAGGTCAGATACTCGGCAGCCGAACTGCGAATGGTTATTTCTTTTGATGTTTTTTTCCGTGGCATAGTGTTTTGTTGAATATTATATGCTTAATCGTTATTATTTCATCGTTATTATTTCGGTTTGACTGCTGTCGTTCCCGAGTGCAAAGATACGATATTTTGATTCGGCGCAGTGGGTCTTGAAGGAGCTCGGCGGGGTTTAGAGGGTTTTGGTGGGTTTTGGTGGATGTTAGTGATTTATATAGGGATTTGAGGGAAAAGGTTGTGTAATTCCGAACCAATATATCCTGCTTCGTTACCTTGCTGCGTATATGCAACATGCAGCGGTGGCGTTGGGCAGGTGTCAGGACATCGGGCATAGGGTAAGATTAATAGCACTTTTTCTATATATAGTACAGCGCTGCAAATAACAACTATCTGAAAATAAGTATACTATGAGGCAAACGGATTTACTTTGCAAATAAAAAAACATCAACCATAATATGGTATATATGTCATATACTTTTTAGAAGCAGTCTCTGCATCTGCCGGTTTAATAAATCCTGCTTCTAATGTATCAGCAATAATCCTTGAAGCCACGGAAGAATCATTTTTCCCAATCTCAAATCTCTCTCTTACAGACTGATTGTTTATAGCCTTTCCGTCTTCATACATCAAACATGTATGCTGATAACATGCTGCTATTTTTTCTGGTTTAGTCATCTCTTTGAGACTTTTTTGCGGGAAAAGAAATACACGCGTGTGCTGATCGCTTTTTGTGAATTTGACTGCCGGCAAATTCATTTTTTCTACTGCTTCTACAGCACGGTCTATTCCGCTCCCTCTTCGCTCGCACATACCGAGAAGGAACATCGTTTGCGCCAATGCCTCATTTCTGGATTGAGGTGGTAAATCAATTAGTCGATTAATATCATTAAGAGGAGCACCGGCATTAGTTATGGTCAGACGGTTAGAAAATATCTCAATTGTTACCGGCATCCCTTTTATGAAAAAGTCTTGGTGCACAAGTGCGTTTGCGACAAACTCTCTAATTGCAATACGCGGATATGTAGGAACACTTTCTCTTTTAATATCAATGGATTCAGAACTTGTTTGTTGCATAATAAACTCTATCAACCCTTCAAATCCCACAGCATATCCGTACGCCGCATGTTGTTCAAATTCTTGCTGCCTATTATTGATTCCTATGTATTTGCGGACAATCACTTCATGTCCATTCAGATTAGGAAAGTCGTTCAAATGGTTGGCAAATAACAATGCCCCCAAGTTAGTTATGTCCCACTTATCCCCGTTTGGTTCACAAAAACCGTAGTCTTTCAGTTTATCAATTATAGCATCGGACGAATTGGGAACATTTTTGTCAATCAGGCGATATAACGTAATGTAATTTAGTTTTTCCAGCACTTCAGCAGCCGACAAACCAATAGCTGCTTTTTGTTTCTCAAAAGTTATGCCCTGGGTTAGAGCGATCATTGCTTTTACCTGGTCTCTGGACATTTTAACAGTTTGTCCTGCCGAACGATGATACGCACTATAAATATCTTTACCTCGCATGTATACCGGTTTATCCATTTGTTCCGGCACGTACACAAACAATAATGAATGTCCCTCATACATGATCACTTCATGTTCAATCTGAACAGGGGATGCCAGATTATTCAGCGCGATATTACCCAATGTCTGAATGATTTTATCTGTCTCTGCTTTTGACATATCAAAATATGAACCATCAGAATCGTGAACGCCAAACACGAATAATCCTCCGCCCTTTTGATTAGCGAAAGCACATATATGTTGTGCCAAACGTTCTGTTTTTTCCGACAAACCGCTTTTCCAGTCCAACTCATTCAATTCTGTTGGAACAGGATGTAAACTATTATTAAGAACTTCTATGGCTTTTTCTTTCCATGTATTCATAATTGTTGTATATGCTTTGTTTATGTTTGCTTTGTTATTGTCTATTGTTTCTCTTTTCCCCCATCAGTTCTGACCATGTGGTGAATAAGGGTGCTGTTGTCCGGTTGCCACGATTGAGTGTATGGTGAGGTTGTAGTATTCCGGTTGGGCTATTATTTATTTGCAGTGCAAAGATACGATATATTTGATTCGGCGCAGTGGGTCTTGAAGGGTCTCGGCGGGTTTTAGAGTGTTTTAGAGTGTTTTGGCGTGTTTTGGAGGGTGTTAGTGAATTATATAGGGATTTGAGGGAAAAGGTTGTGTAATTTGCTCTCTCTTTGCTCTTTATTGCTCGGAAACCTCATTAACCGAACGAATAACCCAAACCATCAGTGTGAAGTCTGCGAATAACCTTTTTTATATTTCCATGTCTATTCTGATATATGACTATAAAGATAGGTTTATGGATTGGAGTCTGTAGTTGCGTGCGGTTTTTTTTCAGGTTGGTTCTGTCTGTTTAGGTATTTTCGTTTTTTCTATTTGACTGCAAAGACACGACTGGCTGGAAATGTATTATCTTCCTGCTTTCGCAAATTTATAATTTTACCACATACTTCTCAATTTTGTCTTGACTATTTGCTTTTTTATTTAGTTTGGCATTATGTATCCTTTGTCTTCTATCTTTTCAACAACTTTTAATAAACGTGATACTTGTCTATCAGATGGTAAGTTATTTCTCCTAATAGTAGAGGCGATATTGTTAATAAAATCTATATCACCATAGGATATGCCATAATTGACCACATCCTTTGCTACATTAGACCAATAGTTTGCACCTAAATTAAAGATTTCTACTTGCGCATTTATCTTTGCATCAAATTTATGCGCACGGCGTGCTATTTGCTCCTCATCTTTGCGTTCCTCTATTGATATTAAGCTATCAATAAATTCTTGTGATAATGCAAAGGGCTCAACTCTATAGTCAAGCCAAGTTTTATGATTACGGGATATGGTACGTACCAAGCCACCACCTGCTTGTTCTTTCAGAAATTCTTGTGTCCTATATGCAAGTCTTTCTAATTCTTGTGCTAATGCAGGGTATAATGTTTGTTGTCTCCAAATCAATTTCCAATCAATATCTTTTCCCGATGGCAGTATTTGAATAAGTTTGGCAATAGTATATGGTACTATCTGAGCTTTATCACCACCTTTAGGATACCATGAAGCTTTATTAACCATAGAATCTAAATCACGAAACATAATAACAGAGCATACACATTTCTTGAAATAATCCTCGTTGATATCATCCTTATGATTGTCGTACATGTCCTCTATGATATTTGCAAACTTACTAAAGTTTATTGCAGAACTTTGGCAGACTTGATGAGGATTTTTAGCAATTGCATTCATACATTTTGCCAACAACTCTTTTTTAATAACTTGATTTTTGGGGTGTTGCTCAACATATTTATTCTTTTGTGCTGTAGAAAGTTGCATTTGCGCCTGTTCCCACTTGCCTCGAGAGCGTTCGTAGAACCATATAGTACCATATGGTCTGCCAGCTACTGCTGGTGCAGTTACTTTCTCTGATAATTTCTCCATAAGTATATGGAATGGGTGATTAGAGAAGAAATCGGCATCTGTAACAGCATTTTGGCTATTGGCACATTGCGATATTTTCTTTGTCATGCCATTATATGTTTCCACTTGCTCCTCTGTCATCTCTTCATCAAAATTCAGTACTGTGAGTTTCATTGGAACAAAGAGGTTGTCCATGCCAAAGCGAGTATCTTCTTTCTTAAAGACGGCATTTGCGAGTGAAGCAGTAGTTTGTCCGCCGTTGATAATTTGTAAATCTTTGAAGAAAATTATTTTAGAACCGTCTTTAGAAAAACTAACCGACCGAGCAACAACGGCAATACCATTGTTGTATGTAAAGAAACTACTTGGGTGGTTGATTATGGTATCTCTGATTCCTTTATTAATTTTGCCTCTTACACTTAAAAATGCACGGATATTACCTTGCAACAATTTACTTCCATACTTCAAATAGATATTTGCTAAGAATCTGCCAGGGACTATGCCTAAATAGGCATCATAATCAACAGTATCACCTAGCTCCGCCTTGATATATGGTATACCTTCGCACCCAAAATCTTGTGTACTGATTTCTATTACCTCGCTTGTGTTTGATGTAAAAGATTGATAGAATCGCTCTATCGTCCATATATCCAAATCAACATGCCTGCCGAGGAAATCGTCTTGTGTAACATTCTTTACTTGTTTACTCAAAATATGGTCAGAAATAATGATAAAACGGAAACGCATTATTTCTGCTTGCTGCAAGGTCGTACCTACTTTGCCCTTAAACTCTTTTGCTAAACCTAATGCAAGGTCAGAATCATCACAATACTTAGATATATTGCCATTTACACTCTCATCTAAAAAGTTGAGCATGTGGGCGCATGTATCGTTGATGTCAGTATTGGTTAAGGTTGTGGAATTGTCTAAATTATTGGAGAATATGCTTGAAATAAGGATAAGCGAAGAATCTGATTGGTCGTATGCATACGCATCAAAACTCATCTTACGCCCTCTATATCCGCTCATATCTATAGAAACAGGTATTGGGTCTTCCAATATCTGCATTTGTTCTAATTCTGAAAGAGCCTTTGAAATAAATTGCACTTCTGGTTCTGTACCATCATGTTCGGCATCAAAACGCAGTTCTTCAATAAACTGCTTACGATATTCTTCCAAATCCATACTTATATAATTTAGAGGGTTGTTTTATAGTTCTCTATTTCGCTCAATATGATTTCATATTGCACTTTGTTGATTGCAAGAGGTATGTTTTTATTTGATAGTTTAGGGAATGTTTCATCCACTTTATATGCACTAAAATCATGTATATCGTACACCAATTTATCGTTTTCTGGATTAAACTCAAAACCAGCCATTGTCAGTTTTGTTAAGAATAATTCCCGAAGCATTGGTGTTTGAACTTTATCAAGAATAGATGTAACTAATTTATTGATACGAACTCCATTGTAGGTCGGGCTCATCTTCTCTAATGAATATACAACTAATATGCCTGGCGTATCGCTATCTAATTGTTCCAGTGAAGATATTTTCACAGAATCCTTACCAATAGTAATTGTCTTAACCTCATACCACGCATTCTCAACAGAATAATCTTTGTGCGCAGGTTCAGGTCCAGTCCAACTCTCTATTGCAGTGATTGCAGGATACATACGTAACATATAATCACGCATAAATAGCATCTCGCCTATCAAGCCCATCAATTCATTTTCTGCAAGTTTACCTTGCTGGGGCTTGAATAGTTTTTTCCATGCAAAGTATCTATCACAAATGATTTTATAGGCTTGTTTGTCATCAGAAACATCTATGGTTGAATCAATAATATCAGCGCAAAATGTACAGAAGTATTCTAATAATTCAGCATTAGTAAGGGAGAAACGAAGAAATATCTCACCTGTTGAATCACTTTTAATATGATTGACGGCAATTACTCCTGAACCTATAACACGAACTGGAATAAAAGCACCTCGATAATCAAATGAATATCGTCCTTCCGTATCTCTACCAATATATAGATTGATAGATTTATTTTCTCCTACTCTGATAAATGATCCAGTAGGAAAATTATCTCTAAATATAGATAGCATTTTATTCTTCATCTATTTCCTCCTCCATTTCGGCTTCGTCAACCATATTAAGTTTGTAATATATCTTGTTCACCATGTATTTTCTCACGCTCTTAACATCTGTTCCAGCAGGCAACCCCGGAAATCCAATAGCAAAAGCGACTATCCTATCATCACCTAATGCTTCTTTGAAATCACTAATTCCTGCATCTATTCCTTTCGGCTCAATAAGCATGATAATCAATAACGGCTTCCTATTGGGTAAGCACTCAAAATAGGCTCGTAAAGGAACATTTCTGTGTTGCGCTTCTTGCTTGGTGAGATTTTCTGTTTGTTCCCAATTATTTCTACACTTATTTTCTGCTTGTTGAATTTCAGTATCAGATAAAGCAAATTTTCCTTCTCGCAGACCTAATATTCTACGCCGTGAACTAATTTGAATTACATTTCGGGATTGTGCTTTTTCTATCGCACGAGAAGGACATGTTATCATTTCTAATCCTTCAATATCATAATGTTTCTCCCCATCACCACCTTCAAACACGATATCCCATAAATTGAGTTGCTCACTATCAGTGGAATTTAAGAAATTGAGTAAGTTATCAGTATTGAAATTAGGATTAACTAATGATACTTTAATTTGCTGAAGAGTACTGACAACTACCTCTTTGGGGACATCTGCAAAGTAGCGTGATTTATCGTTTGCTGTGTCATACACATTTTGTTGCCAAAACTTATTATCTGCGTAATTAAACGCGTATCCTTTCTCAAATAGCAGTTGTGCCAACTTGCAAATAACCTCATGATTATTTCTATTAAATGAAATATCCTTGCTCAAATATGGGGTATCATAGATGTTGCCATAGAAGGAATATCTTTCATTCAGCGCATTAGCAGAACGCATTTTATTTGAGGCTGTTATCTGCAACTTTTCATTGTCATCACGCACTCTAATACCAAAATCTTTGGGCGTGAGTTTTTGGCTGAACATATTTGCAATATCATCTTTTAGTTCCTGCGCGGCCAATGCAACTTCCGCGTACCAATCTGCACTCATTTGTGTCGTCCATATTTGGAATAAATCTTCATATCCTCTGCGATAGCCAAACCAACGCCCCATTTGCATAAGAACATCAAAAGTGGATGTGTTACGGTAAAAATAACTTGTAATCAACCCTTCCAAAGTTAGTCCACGAGAGAGTGCCAAACCACCAACTGCAATTACTCTTGCCGAATCTTGTGCTTGGTAGTTTAGCGCACCTGCTAATTTTGAACCATTAACTACTACCACTTGGATGTTCTCAATAGCATGCAAAAGATTCTGTTTTTGCACAACTCGCTGAAATGATACATCTGTTATTCGTGAATAATTTGAGAGCCAGACTTTATGCAACTCGTCATATAATGGTAGATTACTATTATCCTCGGTTTCACTAAAATTCAGTTTGATAGTGTTTATTACTTCCTGATGCAATACGGAAATATATTCGGCAATATACTTATGAACTTTGATAAAGCGCGACATATTGACAAGCATACTACGATGTGTCTTGCTCTGCCCTCTTAAATCTCGTATTGAATTTCCGAGAAAGAAAGATAATGTTGCTTCTCGCAAAGAATGAGGTAAAATGCCATGCCAATCCTTTTTATGCTTGAAATAGAAAGTACCCATATTTAGATCATCTTCGTTGTACTTGACCATTTCATCATATTCGTCTGATGTATAGTCTGGTTCTTCAATGTCAGAAATATAGCGTAAATTATGATGATAAAGCGAGTTCTCAAAGAATATTTCATTTGCTCCAATATAATTTGTTGGCGGATTAAGTACATATATGAAATCCTGTGGAAATAAGTCTGCTTGTTTCATTGCATCAACGGAATCTGGGTCAATAAACACATTTGCGTATGGCGTTGCAGTGAAACCTAAATATGTAGAGTTCTTGAATAGATTACAAATATTGCGAATCAATTTGTTTGTTTTCGTTGGGTCTGTTTCGTCTTTCTTGGTGTTAACTGAAGCATTATCGGCCTCGTCATCAATTAGTAACATTGGGACATCAATATAGCCTTTTACGGGGTCTAAATTTAGTTCTTTTAGCCAATTGTACAGTTTGTTAAGTACCGATACATTTTTCTTGATTACGAATAGAATCAAAGAGTTGTGTGATTCAAGAGATGTTGCGATTTTATCATTGTTACCCACAAAATCACTTACACACGATGTGTAAGATGTTGCAGGTATTTTTTTATTATCCAAGCCGACACCAATATGTAATGTCTCAATAGGCATACCCTTTACTCTGGGCTTGCGTTGAGTTATTCCTACTATTGCTTCATCTATTCGTCCTTGGGTTTGTTGGCGCAAATTTTCTGTAATCCCAGCAAGAAGAATAACAACCTTATATCCCGCATCTGCCGCTTTGCATATCAGCCCTGTGTAAGTTGATGTCTTGCCAGATTGCACATCACCAATAACCAAACCTCTTTTCCATTGCTTATTTACTGATTTTGGGTCGCCCATACAATTAAGTATATCTGGTAATGTGCTTTGTTCTAATCGGTTGATGCTATTAAATGATATATTACCCTGCTTAATTAGATAATTCTTATAACGATTCCAATAAAAATGATTTTCAATATCATCATCAATATACCAATCAATATGCGTATCATAGTCATCAATTATAGCATGACCTTCTGGATGCCTAACTTTGTACTTGTATTCAATATCAGAAAAGATTCTTTGGAAATCTTCTTCTGAACACACATTATCAAGTTTGAGCAGAAACAAACTATTTTGAATATATCCACCAATATCTTCAAAACGCAATTCCCCACCTTTCTGTATATTATCTTCTATATAATAGGTGGTTATATCTCTTATTGTGTTGTATTGAAAATCAGTGATCATTTTTGAAGTCGTTTAGTAATTTATCCTTTAATTCTTCGTAATTACAGAATGGTTCGGAACACATTAGATCGCAAACTATATTTTCAATGTCATCAATCCGCACTTTTCTTATAGTCTCAATCATAGTAACGGCTAATTGGTAAACATCATTTAATCGCTCATTAGGATTGTCAAGTTGGATATTATCGTTTGACTTGTCTATGTACATTTGTTGTATCGGGAAGTTCTTTTCCACTTCCGTTAAAAACATTTCTAAGTACTGATAATCTTCCTCTGTCATTTTCTCGCGAATGAACTGATATAGTTTGCTGTCACGATTTATCTGATAGAAATAATTGTTACCTCTGCCTTTTAATCTATCCCAAATATAATCAATATTCTCATCCACACTTTCTTTCCGACCACGATGCGTTTCTTTTTTGACAGATATTTCCAGAGCCTCATTAACTGTATTCTTCAGTTGGCGTTGTATCTTTTCAGGTATGGTAACAGATTGTTTCTTGATATCTACGCTCCAAATATCATCTAACGAATTTGGAATATCTACACGAATGCGAGCATTTTTAGTCAATTCGTTGCGCGGTTTCATACCAAACCAAGTTCCCCATATAATCAAACGATTATTGCGGTAAATATAAAAGCCCTGTTTTGCTCGCAAATTATCTACACCACCGAGCAATTTTTTATCCTTTTCTGATAGGTCTGTCGCAAATGGTAGGATGAATGGCTTTACTCTGATATATTGTTCCACACCTTGCGAATCTCTTAATGCAATAGTCTTCTCTTTCTTAGTTGTGGTTTTAGGATTCGTTTCAAGGAATGGGTCTAAAGGTTCTAATTCGTATTGATTGATGTTAATAGATAGCTTCTTGCTTGTTTTATTAGAGAGATAGCGGTGAAAAATTAGAGATAAGTACTTTGCCAAGGATTGCTGATGTTTTACTAAAGAATCAAATACACGCCCTGCACTTGATTTCGAGATAATATCAAAGTCTTGCCAAATAACTATTGTCCCTTGTGTCTGTAAATATTCAATATACGGAAGTTTGTCAATTTCCACATCATCTAATTCTAAAAGCATCCAACTCTTTTTCTTTTGGATGTGATTGTAGTCCCACTTGTAGGCGGTACGTTTCTTATCTTGAATACTTACAACTGTTACGATTCTGCATTGCGAAAGTGACGCAGACTTTAAGCCCATTCCGTATCTGCCTAAATCATCCGTTGCTCGTTCTCCCTCTACTGTGCAACTACCTATACGCATTGCCTCAAACAATTGCTCTTTAGACATGCCTAAACCATTATCAACAATTGCAATAGCCATAGTTTCTAATGGTGTCATTGGAAATAGCACCGACACATGAGTAGCTTTAGCGCTGATACTATTATCAATAACATCAGCAACTGCCGATTCAAATGTATAACCAATTGAGCGAATAGACCCCATTAGTTGATCAGCTTTTGGTATGCTTTCTACTTCTTTCATATTCATTGGTTGTCTTGATGATTTGTTCAAAAACTGCTTTTGCTAATAGGGGTGGAACAGCATTTCCAATTTGTTGCTGAATAGACATGTGCGGTCCCATAAAATAGTAACTATCAGGAAAGCTTTGTAGACGTGCTGCCTCTCTAACTGATAAACCTCTATTTTGCGTAGGGTGAATAAGCATGCTCTTTCTGTAATTGGAGATTACCACGGAAGGGGCATCATCTCTCAATCTCTTGTATATACCACTATGACAACGACTTTTATCCGCATAGTTTTGCATTAAAGAATCCGGAATATCTCGCCAATTACCACCTTGTGGAATGTAGTTATAACGTTCAATAACCAATTCATTATTCAGAGAGACGAAGTTTTGTTGTGATTCGGTTGAATCTTGTCGCATCAGTTGTGCATACTCGCTGGCCTCATCAAACGGAAGCGTATATGGTGCAGAATCAAGCATTTGTCCATTAGTCAGTATCGGCAAATCGGAAATGGCATCGTGTACTGTGATAGTTGTTCCCATTTCTTGAGGGAACTCAAAGGGGATGTTATCTCTGTTGCCAACGAGAAAAAACCTATAACGCTTTTGTGGAACTCCATAATTAGACGCCCACAAGATTTTCGGTTTGATAGTGTAATCTAATCCGACAAAACTTTCTTTTATCATCTCCATTGTTTCACCATCATTCATTTTAGTTAACCCCCACACATTTTCCATAACGAACCATCTTGGACGTAGGTCGCGAACAAAGCGAACAAATTCAAGATATAGAAAATTTTTGTCGTTCTCCATATTACGGCTCATCGTATTAGACATGGAAAAGCCTTGGCATGGAGGACCACCCATAATAACAAATAATTCTTGCTTACCTGTTTTTATTGATGATGTATCTATTTTCTGTATATCATCTCGCAAGACGATAGTGTTTGGATGATTATGCTGATAAGTTGCGGCAGGGTACGGGCTGATTTCAATGGCATGTGTCATGGCTATGCCCGCCCATTCTGCACCTAAACTTAATCCTCCTGCTCCTGCAAATATGTCAATTCCGATATATTTTTGCATTATGCTCTATATTTAAACAAACCGACCGAATAGCAATGGCTATCCGGTCAGTCTCGTTATTGTGAGAAAAAAAAGCATAGGCAAGCGGGGTAATAGACAAAGTCGGCAAACTCGGCAATAACACCCCACTTACCCATGCAAGAACACGGATAGCAGGGACATATATCTCCTTATTGCCTTACAGTTTTGCCGACTTGTCTATAAAGGTATATGCCTAATTTTTGCTATGCTTTATATGTTATGTAGTTTTTAGTTGTCTTTCTGGTTCTATGTCTGTTATTTTGAGGTTTCTACGGGGACAATGGGTTAGTATCGGGTTAATATTTCCCAATATACGCTACAAAATTAGTAAAAAATCGCAATCTAAAATATTTGTTACAAAAAATGGTTCTGCAATTCTTAAAAAGTCAACCGCTTTAGGATTGGAGTAACCCTTTTCAGTAAACGAGTCAAAAGTTTACGATTTTTAAGATTCTATCTCAGTTATCGAGTCAACCTTTTTCAGGTTTAGTCATCGCTTTTGCATGTCTTTGGCAAGTCTGTTCTGTTTCGCTATCCTATCGGTATCCCTTCGATATCCGTATAGTGGTTTGGGCGTTGCTGCACACATTTGCGTGCAATATATACTTCTTTTTTCGGGCATAGACACGTTGTTGGCTTTTTCCCGCGTTGTTTTAGTTCCAATACCGTGCGTTCGACGATTTGCGCATTGGTCGGTGGATGGATGAGCGGTGACAGTAGAGTCTATTTCTCATTTTTTATTATCTCCCAATGGCCGGTTTTATCGGAGCCAACCCATTGAATCAGGTGTTTTTCTTGTAATGCAACAACATCCCGTTGGATGGTTTTTCTATTTACTCCTAATCTTTCGGAGAGATATTTCGTATTTACTGCGACATTTACTGCGACACAATTTCCCAATGGCCTTCTTTGCGACCATTTGCACGGCGGATAAGGCCTTGCTTTTGCAGTTTAGCCGTATGTTGCAGCACGTTTGACTCAGATGTTTGCACGGCAACAGCAATCTCAGGAATGGTAATTTGCGGATTGTTGCGCATTAATTCTACTATCTTTCCTGCAGTTTTTCC
>FLNU01000076.1_pt1 | contig 13971 bp, 13 predicted proteins | sample 1140361 | NCBI WGS metagenome assembly FLNU01 (sample SAMEA3878206, study PRJEB12797) | bioreactor metagenome | biome: Moose rumen | place: Sweden | collected 2011-10 | reverse complement strand
AGGCTTGTCCTTCCCAGCCTCTCAGCTCAGCCGCCACATCGTTCACGATATTGCCGTCAGCCCGGCTGATTTTCAGCTTATAGTCCTCAAGCCGTCTGCGGCTCTTCTCAAGCGTGGTTCTCACGTCGGCGTCCTCGGTCTTTAGCATTAGCAGCATCGCCTCCTGGTTGTCAATCTTCCGCATGAGCACATCCTTGATCCATTCCAGGGCGTCGTGAGTGTAGGTGAAATTGAGCTGTCCCTTACGAATGGTGGAGATGGAGCCGTAGCGCGGACTCCACACGCGTCCCATGGGATTGCCGGCCTTGTCCATGAAGATAATCTCTATCTCTTTCTCCACGGCCAGCATCACCGCGTCGCTCGTGATCTGGGCTCCTTTGCTTATCTGGATGCTGCTGATGCCCACTGCCGGCACACGCTGCTTTCCGTCGGCTGTCTTAATCACAAAACCGCCGTTATCGCTACTGAGCGACACCCCGTATGTGTTCAGTATCAGTTCCATAGGTTATGATGATTAGGTGTACAATTTCCGGAAGGTAAAATGAAGAAGAATGCAGGGATGCAAAGAATGCAAAGAATGCAGGGAAATCAGCGATTTAGTGAGTGCAGAGCCAAATGTATTTGAACTATGCCGAACGTGAGCAGATTCAGCGAAGCTAATGCAAAGACGTTTGTTTGACTATTTTCCTATTTTCCCATTTTCCTTACCTTCTTTTTGGAACAACTTCCATTTTAACTTCAGAAACTTGAGTTACTATCATTTTAACTTCATAAATTTAAGTTAGATATTATTTGTCTGCGATAAAGAAGTCCTCGTTAATGAATAATTTGTCGGTGGCTCGGGTCATAGCCGTATAGAGCCATTGATATTCTGCGGAACCAGTGTTCTTAGCTAGAATTCGAGGAATATTCAGATATACATTCTTCCATTCACCTCCCTGTGTCTTATGACAAGTGATGGCATAACCGAATGTGGCTCTGAGTGCATTCAGATAGATGTCGTTATACATTCCGTCTTTGAATTTCTGAGATTTTTGTGAAACACCTTTTTTCTTCATCCTAAAATAATAGTCTATGTAGAGCCTTTTCTGCTGATCAGGTGTGAGATTCACAATGCCACTGTGTAAGATGTCAGCGATTAAAAGTTGAGAGAACCTCCGTTTTGTGACAATTTCCTCCACTTCCACCTGAATAAAAGTTAAATATGCAACTTCCTGCATGGCACCAATCTGAGTAACCCGAACCAAGTCGCCATTCATAAGACCGGTTAATAAGTTGTTTTGAGTCACTAGAAGTAGGTCATTCACAGCAAGAAGAGGGTCGCTCATTCCAAGTGCTGGGCGTATGAGATTGGAAAGAAGAAAACTGTTCTTGTTCGTATTGGAGATCATTGTGGCATTCTCATAGCCATTGGTTTTCACGTCTTTGATATATCGATTTAACATCTCTGCCTGACTGGCGCAAATAGTGATGTTGCGATATCCCCTTAGCGGAAAGGTGTACCAGACAGACCACGAATGGTATGGCGGGTTTTCTTTCAGTTTCCTGATTTGGTGGGATGCCTTGATGATATCATTATCGCCGCTTTGCCTCACAATCTGCTTCATCTCGGCAGTTACAGATGAATAACCGAATTCTGCCGAAATATAGTTCTGAGAGAGGGCAGGAGATAGTTTCTCATTGACTGGCGGCAACTGACAGTCGTCACCTACGAAGATAAATTTTCCTTTTGAATCGTATTTCAAAAGGTCGTTAAGCAGTTTTCCGCTTCCAAATACAGCCTGACTAGGGTTGTGTTCTACCATGTTCCCAATCATTGATGCTTCATCAACGATATAAAAGCAACGCTCGTATGGTTGGTTTTCTACCTCGTCGAAAGAGAACATCAAGAGAAGCTGTCCCGTGTTATCCATTTTAGGGACTTCATCTATGTCCTTATACACTTCGTCAAGGTCTTGATTCAGGTCTGTAAATGTATAAATGGCTGAGTGAATTGTTTTTACATCCCGAGTTGTGTCATCCTCCTTAACGGTCTTATCCCGCATGATTTTTGCGGCTCGCCCTGTGGAGGCAAGCAGTTTGAACGTCTCATTGCGTTTTTCTAACTCTTCTATGAAAGTCTTCACCAGCGTGGTCTTGCCTGTGCCGGCATAGCCTTTGAGGATAAACACCTTTGTGTCGTCCTCCAAAAACTCCTTAAACTGATCGAACGCACGTTGCTGAGAGGGAGTGAGCACCAGTTTCTGTTCTTTTTCTTTTTCCTTTTCTTTTATGGTTTCCATAAGGTAATGTGTTTGCGTCTAAATAATGGGTCGCATGATATTCATTGATAGTCCCAGTGCATCCAGAATCCTCAGAAACAAACCGGCGCCTGGCTCTATGATTCCATTCTCAATTTTTGAAATATAGGATTTGTTAGTCCCGATTCGTTTTGCCAATTCTGTCTGTGTCACTTTCTCTTGTTTTCGCGCGTCATGTATGATCTGTCCCACACAATATGAATAGGCTTCCTTACGAAATGCTTCCCGTTCAGCTGTGCCAGGCACGCCAAAACGTTCGTTCATCATTTCGTCAACGCTATAGATGTCTTTGCTTATTTCTTTTAGAGTCATAATATTCCTGTTTGAGTTTTAATGCCATTTTTATTTCTTTCTTAGGTGTTTTCTGGGATTTTTTCTGAAATCACACATATCTTCTGAACTGCACAAACTTAAACGTTGCCACTTTGCTGCCGTCAGGGTCGGTGCGGACGAGGCGCTCCGTGGTGGAGGCCAGACAGGTGATACCCTGCGTCATCAGCCGCGTGACTATGGCGAACGTCAGTGTCATCTCGCCCATGATATGAATGGCCGTATCCTCTTGATTTTCCGCCATTGTCATGATTCGTGCGGCATAGTCGTCGGCCATCGCCGCTATCTCATCCTCGCTTGCTTGAGGCGGTACGGTAGGGAAGGGGAGGTCCATAATCTGCCCGTAGGCTTCCGCCGCCTCGCGCTGCTCCACGCTCCACCGCTCCGACGGATGATTTGAGAAGTTGATGATCATAGGTTATTCGTTTTCTAATGGATACTGATGCAAGATATGAATACAATTCTCATAAGACTTATTAAAAATATTTTTTAAGTCATCATAAGTTTTGTCTCCGTTTCCGTGGTTTAGAGAGTTTCTCGTTTTTCTTAAATCATCGTAATGTATTCTTAAACATTTTATGAAGTCAAGATTAAATAACTTATCTGCTAAATCTGGGTAAGATGCTAGTTTGCCTTCGTATTTTCTATTCGTTAAATCTTTTTCATCAATACCAAGAATCGAACCAATATATTCACGGAATAATTTCCGTTTCTTGTTGTCTTCCTTTTTATTAGGCTCAATATATGGATTAGAAAATCCCAATGACCTGACAACATCATTCGTGTAAGAAATAATATATTCTTGGGCTAGAGTCGCTGCTTGTGAAAGCATTTCATGACCTCTAGTCCAGTCAATAGCGGCTTCAACGTTTTTATAATTATTTTCGCCAACGAAGCCTTTTAATTCCTCATTAACTTTTATCAGTAATTCCTTTTCTGCCTTCTGCAATTTTGTACTATTAATGGATTTCTTAAAATTTTGCTTAAAACGTGTGATGATTTTTCCTTCTTTCAAAGTTGTCACACTACTGGTCTGTATAGCCTCGTCCAATTCTTTGATAGCTTTGGCAATCTCATCCACAGCAGAACCAGAATTTGTTGATAAATCCGGTGATAAATTCTCACTCACTTTTTTTATTCTTCCAAATTCCTTAATACTTGTAGCCGTTTCCGTCAGTTTCTGCAGTTTGACGATATTGGTCATATCAACAATAGGGGCAATACGCTCTTCCATTGGCATCTTCTCTACTAAATATGCTGGTCCTAATTTTTCAAAAGCACCATAATTTATAGAAACCACCTCCACATCCAGCATATATTGAGCATAATTCAGAAGTGAAGAAGCAAACATAGGTATCGAACGGAACGCATGGGTGATATCAAAATGAATTTTATCGCCTTTTTGCAGTTTACTATATACTACGTCAAAAGTTACCCACACATCTTTCTCAGAGAAACCTTCTTTCACTTCTACTGGCTCAATCTTGGCTTTAAAACCCAATCTGTCTTTTAACTTGCTCAGTCTTTCGCATAGACCTACTCGTTCGATATCTTTAATCGGATATTTATCATTAACATGGCCATCGTTTAACCAGTTCTTCTCATATGAACCGGGATTGCCATTCTCCTCATTAGTTTTAGTGTAGAAAATAAAGATACGGTCATTCTCTGTCCAATCCTTCGCTATATGCTCCAGAATAGCTTCCTGAATAAAGCGGACGGGTTCCGATTTTTCATCTTTGCTCCATTGATATATAACCAACTTATAGTTTGTTGTCCCCAAAAAAGATATAAACACATTGCGGGGAGTTGCGGTTGTTTCCATAGTTACTTTATTTGATAATTTCTTTAATCTTTATAATTCCTTCGTGAAGGGTAATAATCATTGAATTTAGGTTTTTGACCGTTTCAATGGAGTGAGCCAAGCTGTTCCGAATTTTGTTCAACTTAGGGAATTCTGTAGCAATAAGGGTGTCACATTTTCCTGATATCTTTCCTCTTATTATGTCTTTAGCTTTTTCTCTATCGTCGTATGACTCATCATTTAGTTTATTGATAATGCAAGTATAAGTAACCATAGACTCAACTATTGAAATGTACGCCGCAGTGTAATTGTGATGTTGAGCTTGCCATTCTGCAAGTCTCAACTCAAAGGTGGCTTTCTCTTTATTTCTGAATTCATTTGTAAACTTTTCTATTGAAGGTGTAATAATTAAATCCGCAATTTTTGATTTGTATTCAGTGTTTTTTATTCCAGATAGTCGCTGAATCTGGCTATTAATAGCCATTATATGATTTAAGTTCATGGCATCTGAAAAGTTCTGGAGCAAAGTGGACACACTTTTATTCTCTTTTTCCATCAGTTCTGCCACCTTTGTTGCATTTCCGTAATTCTGAAATGCATAGGCTCCAATAATCCAGTCGTTTACATTGATAACAGAGACCAAATCAACAATCGGTGCCGGTCCTTTATTCTCTGCAGCCTCATACATTCCGTAATACACATGACTTATGGTTATATTCTTGTCAATTGTCTTCAGATACATCATTAATTGCATGATGTATAATGGTAAGGAGCGGAAAGAATGGGTGATGTCAACGATTATCTCATCTCCTGCCTTTATTTTATCTTTCAATTTAAGAATAATGTTAATATTCTCTTGAATCTCATCTTCTGTAATACCATACCTTATCAATGAGATTTGAGAACCTTCTCCCATCGCCTTCTCAACATCTTCTTTATGAGGAAAAGATAATTCAGATTGACTGTTTGCTTTATCACAGTAATCTCCCACTTCACCCCAAATAGCTTCATCCATCGGAATATTATTTCTGTGACAGAATTTGGAATATACTTCCTCCCACATACTGTGCACAGTGCCAATTAGAAATACTTTGTCTGGCTTTATGGTGTCAGCCAAAGCTAGAGATACAAAGGAGTAGTTTTTTAGAACCCTTCCATTAAGAATGTATGAGGCAGTCTCATACTCTCGTTTTGCTTTTTCGTCTTTATTCCGCCGGCCTGTGCCCACGAAAGATATTAAGATTTTTGCCATAAATATAATTGTAAATGTTATAAGTCCGTGAGCACATATTAGAACTCACGGACTTAAAAACCTTATTTGTCAGTCAATGAAAGTTTAATAAAACCTAAGATGTAGTCTTCATCATCAAGTCTCCTTGATTTTGGGAACATGTATTCTTCGTAATCTTTATTATGAGGTCTTGCATCCGGAACAATTTTTCTGTCAAAATCACTTCGCCTTTCTGTCCAAGCACCTGTGATAAAACGCCAGCCAGAAGAGTGTCCTAGCCTTAACACACATTCTTTAGAGGTGCAGCCTTTTACTTCATCAATCATAGATTGAATGTTTTCAATATAGGTTTCAGCTCCACTTTTTGTTTGTGAAACATCTTCCCATATTTCAACCTCTTCTTTGAGTAATTTTAATGTGTGCTGATTAATAGTTTTAAATAAACTTTCCACACTACTCATCTGAGAAGGAATCTGTTTAATTTTATGGTCTTTTAGTTTGCATAGTCTGTTTCGCTCTGTTTCAATCTTGATTGTGGATATAGCTTCCTCTTCAGATCCAATGGCCTCTACTAATTGTTTTTTTGATTTATCCTTTAAATCGCTTTCTGTCCGTTTAATATTTAAATTAATCAGCATAGTGGCTATTTCACAATTCTTGGTAAAGAAAGCGTCACCTATCTGGACAAATCTGAATACATCATAATTTGGTTCTGAACCAAATACTTGTTTTTCTATAGTATTCTTCCTGTCAAACAGATCCAAATTATCGATATCTTTACTTTCATTCAAGATTGAAGCTAACACACAAGTACGAATAGCCCCCTTAATGGAACTACCGGGGATGTACGGTCTACCCATCCCGTCGTGCATGCACTCTTTTAAAGTAGAACCATTCTCCATTCTTTTTTCATAAAAAGTTTGGAAACATCTTTTTGAGAAGCTCTCAGGAGTGGCTTTAGGCGCATATCTTTTCACGAAATCACAGACATTCTCGCCAGTTTCGATGCTGTTTACCCAATCATTTAGATGCTCCAAGCCGACCAAGTCAAGAATTTTTTTCTCATCTATGACACTGATCATTCTGTATTCATCTTTGTCTGTAAAGATACAGAAATCTGTGTTATTCTGAAGAAAAACACCACTTCCTATATGGATAGGAGTTAGTGCTGTGACTGTCATTTTATATCTTTTATCACTCATAAACATCAATATTTAATAGGTATGGAGAACGACAAACCACTTCTGAACACTTTATGCATAGCAGGGTCATTCCATAGAGGAGTGAGATCAACCACTTTTCCTTTGAGGTTATTAGTCGATGAAAAAACACTTCCTTCTTCAAACATGTAAATAGATTTTTTTCTTAAATGAGATAGTGCAGGATTATTGCTTCCGGCTAAAAAACCTCCTCTTAATTGAAGTCCATAGATGGAATTGTCAAGGTGTAAAGAGTCTAATTCTTCTTCTTCTGGAGTATATAGCGAAAGCAACAACTGAGCATTTGCATCAGCAATAGTCGGTAATTCAATCTCTCCAGGCTCAACACAGAAATTACCGCCACCAACATTTTTATCTGTTCCTATACCGCTTTCGCCTAGGTCTCTCATCAGAGCATTAATTTCCTTGAACAAATCATCGGATGCATCAACTATGATAAACAATCCGGCATTCTTCTTAAAGAAGGTCCATTCAAAGAAAAATGGTTTTGCATCGGACATTCCGTCTCGAGGAACAAACACACGCTCAAGAGGTACCTTGTTTGTGATATCTCCTTCAAGTGTGTTTGATTTCCCATTTAAATACTCACCATTTATCTGATTCTCATCAACTTCTATTTGAAGCCCAGTTGTGATGTCCTGCCATATGGATAGCTCTGCATAACGAATCTTTTTTAAGAGTTTTCTATACTGAAAATCTTGTTTTCCTTTTACAACAACATTGAGTTTTCCTTTTGGAACGGGCATATACAATGTGTCTTTATAGAAAGGAAAAGCCGAACTGACAGCAAAGGATGATAGAAAATCATAAATGTCTTTGCTTTTTCCATTTCGAACTCTAATAGAGGCTAGTGCGGCAGAAATAGTGTCGCTATGAAGAACAGATGAAGAGAAATCATAATTCTCTTTTCCTGTTCCAATATGGATTGATGAGAGATTAGTGAGTTTAATAATTTTATATCTACTCATATACTCCATTATTAATTTTACGTTCAATTGGGTCGTCGAGTTTTATTTTAACCTGGCCATAACCTCGTGAACCATGGCCGCCGAGATAATCATCTTCTAAAAGTTTGATAGCTGTTGCTAAAATCTCTTTTAGTTCTTTCTCGTCTTCACCTTCAAAAACGTTTAATACCATATTCAATTTGAATTCAGCACCAGCAGGAACACGTTCAAATGTGCGTGGGTTTGCTTTTGACGTTATTCTGTCGATGTTAACTTCTGTTTTACTTTCTGTAAAAGGAAGGTCTGTATTCTCAAATTTACGTTCATTAGGTATCAATTCCGCATCTCTGACTATAATTCTTGAAGGGTGTGATTCATCATTATCGCCAGATGTGCCGAATAATTTTCCGGCTCTACTTTTTACGCTATTACTAGGCTTGCCTCCTTCGGCTTCACCGAATGCGATTTCAGTTAGAGAGCGAAGCTTACCTTTTAAAGAGCTTCCGGGAATGTAAGGTAAGTTATTAATCGGATTTCTCACTACGAAATTGTCTGGACCTCCGATGTTTAAAGCGGAATTAGTTCCACCAATATGAAGACCTGTTAATAATTCAATAGTTCCACTATAAATAACTTTTTTATTTAATTTAATCTGTTTCATGTTGTATTAATTTTAAAGATTATTTACCACCAAAAGATCTATGATACGCAATTAAAGCTTCTATGAAGTTACAAAAATTTTTGTATGTTTTTTCATCTTTCACACAGTCGAAGCATTTGTCGAATAATCGTTTGAATAAGTCTAACCCTTTAACATTCTTATCTCTTCCAAGGGCATATGCCATTTTAGGTTTTAAGAGATAGAATGAAGTTTTCTCTTTTTCATATCCAGCCATTTGTATACGTTTGATTTCGCCATATACATTACGAATCTTAGAGGATGTGAGATTCTTCTCTTTCATGAATTTACCTGCCTTTTCAGTATAAGATATCATGTCTTTGTCTGAACCATTTGTAATCCATGTTGGTCTGAATTCTGAGACGATCTTTTGTATTTCATCGTCACTGTTATCGCGTCTGTCGTTAAAACTGCGCCTTTGTTGATACTGATTTTCTGTCATAATAAATTGTTTTATGTTAATAATTATTTATTACTTCTAGTCTCTAGTTCTGCCCATCTGGCAGCGAAAGCCCACAACTCAAGTGGATGGTAATTTGTGACTATTGGGATGTTGTTGAGCGTTGTTTTATTGCTGCAGCATTCATTTTTGCAGTTCTCTATAAGTTGCTTTGCTGAATTATCTTTTACTCGCCCTTTCATGCGCCCTAAATCATAAGTCATCATCCAGTAGGTTTTGAAATTGGTGATTTTATGGTTTTTAATACTGGCTTCTTGCCAGTGAGACATTACTTTAGATATGAATGATTTACTCAACAGATCACTTTGTAGTTCTTCAACTAAATTGTCTTTTAATGATTTAACCTTTGGAAATTCCTCATCCCAATTTAAAGCGAAATTCATAAAAGAAATGGCATTCTTCTCTTTGTCAAAGCATGCATGGGTTTTAGCATTGTGCTCTTCGTCTTCACTGTGCTTTGCTCCTCTCATGATTGGGTATTTGTCTGGTACGATTGCAATACCTCCTGAAATGGAAAATGCAGGGTTGAAACATGTATATTCTCGGAAATCTTCTCTAATTTGTTTTGCCATGTCAATCATAGCTCTCCAGTCTCCCACAATAAAAAGATCGTCTCCACCACTATATATAATGAAGGATTTATCTTTAAATTCTTCTTGTAGCTGAATAGTGTTCAGGTAACCTGAAAAGAAATAATCGAACGAACGGCTTAATTCAGAATATCTGGCAAATGATGCTTTTTCTTTTGGAATACCCGACTGGAATATACTACCTAGGTTGTCTACATCCATTCGGAGTATACCAAGCCGGTGATAATTTTCGTTCTCACACATTTCCTCAAAGGTAGACTCATTAAAAGAGTTTCCACCATAAAATTCGATACTTTTGAGACTTTTGCTAGTTTTGAGCTTTTCAGCAAAGTCACATCTTCCATTCTCGTCTGTGTTTAATGTGACAATGTGAATATTGCTTGACGGTATTTGTAGTTCCTTATATTTGTCAATATCTGATAATTTTAGGAAATAATAGTAAATGCCTAAACCGATAGGGCAGAATTCTTTGCTTTTGTCAATTGTGGCAATAGCCTGATTAGATTTCACCATTATGTCGGTTTCTCTAAGCAGTTTTCCCAGAAGAATCTGTTTGCCTGTACTTTCCTTGATATTTCCGATCTTTTCAATATCAGGCAACTCCTTATTCTTATATGGCTTCTCATTCTTTTGAAATTCTTCGCCTGTGATGCTGTCGCGCAGTTGCTCTCCACCAATCATTATCGGTTCAAAGAAACGACTGTAATTCTTCAGAATAATTGAGTTGAGTTTGTTTTGTTTCTTTTTATCTCTTTTTTCAAACAGTTCTTTCCATGTGTCTTGTAAATTGCATCCATTTGTATGCAAGAGGACAGGCTTATTTACCTCAACAAAGTCAATGGCAACAAACAAATTCGTGCCATGTTCGTTTAACATCTTTTCTTCTATGGTCGAAATGCAATTAATCAGTTTCTCCTTTATGAAATTAGTGTTTGGTGCCAACAAGTAGAAACTTCCACCTGAATTATATATAGTATTAGCTTGATATAAGTCTAGTTCTTTTGAAATGTAACCAACAATAGCATCTGATAATAAACGTAGATAGAATGAACGTCCTTTTAGATTTTTACCAGCATATTTAGAAACAATTTCATAAATGTATGTTTGTATGCCACTCATATCACCACCAATTAAAATAAATGGTGTGTCTCCATTTGGACATTCTTTATAATATGAGTATAAACAAGTGGAAATAGCAGCAGAAGATTTAATAGAGTCATAAAGAGATACATCATCGGTTTCAACAGCAGGTAGATTTACTGCATATCTGAATAATAAGTTAAAAAGTGACTCAGCAAAAATAAAAGGCTCAGACGTGTCAATATATCTCATTTCTTCAACAAAGTCATTCCAAACAGATTCAGCATTGCCCTTTATTTCGTTTTGCCTTACTGGGAATACAGTTTTATTTAGAGCAATCTTAAGAGGTGGAATTACATACTCTTCATTATTCATCCCTGAGTTAATGTTTTGTAGGATTGAAGTCTTGAGTGTATGTTTTGAAGATGACTTCTCTTTTCCAATAGACAAGATTTCTGCCTCACTGATGATTGCGTTAATTTCAGCATCTTCAGTGATGAGTTCGTCATACCCAACATTTTTGCTCTTGTTGATGCCCTTTAGTAAAGATGCCAGATAGATTTTTTCTTTTTTGTTGCTCATGTGTTTTTATATTATTGATGTTTATTCCGTTTGTTATATAATGTGCCAAATCCTACACTGCAATGTTTGCCTAACCCCAGGTATTGAGGTAATGAGATGTTAGAATTGAAATCTATATCAAAACTCATTAATTTTACATTCTTGAATTTCACCATCTTTGCATCGGAAAGGTATGTGATATGACATTCGATAGTCTCTTCAATATGGATGCCTAACCCCTTCAGTGCAGATAAAATATTCCCTTTAAGGATGTCTTCAAGTATTTGCATCCGTTCTATTAAACTTTCTGTACTAATATATTTTTTATAGTTATCACCGTTTAATGGAAGCCAACTTTTTAACTTATAATTGATGGGGGAGTTCCATGTCTGTATTAAAGTTCTTTCTGCTTTCAGATTTTCCACAATAACATCTTCAACTTTGTCATTAATCCTAAGTGAAAGAGGTTTTGATGTGAAAAAATCAGCGATTTTGTCAGTTCCTTCACCAAAACAAATAATAGTGGCTTGTTTCTGGATGCGTTTATATTGAATTAGTGGATATGCATATCTATATCCCTCTTCTTTATGATTGTGGAATAAAATATCGCATTCATCCATTGAAGCAATAACTGCTCCTCGGAATGGGATAATCTCTCTATTCCCAATCTCGTTGGAAAACTTCACCACCAGTGTTTTTATGTAGTTCATAGTCGTATGGGACTCTATAATGGTCTTTAGTTAGTATCGTTCATGCATGTGGAGCTGTTCCCCCTGACAAGCATTTCTCATTGGCAAAGATAAATATTTTTTTACGAATTGTACCAAACTTCCTCCATCTTTTTTTCTTTCAACTGCAAATTTTTTTTCGACGGTATCGTTTCCGAACAATACGTTCGTAAACACTGAACTCTCTCATCTTGCACTGGCGGTTATTATTTCTTTTTCCGCCTAAGAATACAGGAAACGGCCAAAAACACCAAAGCAGTGATAATGATGATGATGGCAAATTGGCAGGAGAAATGATTATACCATGCATTCGGACTTCCTTCGCCCTCACCGGTGAAAGCAAGGTTGTTCATACCAAATATCCCCGCAATCACAGTGATTGGCAGTGCGATGGTGGTAACCCAAGTGAGAATGCTCATGGTTTTGTTCGTTTTGTTCTCCTCTTGCAGGGTGGTGTAGTTGTACAGCTCCTGTATCTCATCATTAAGTTTATCCACTTGCCTTCCGATATTCATCCTGCTGTAGAGCATCTGGTAGAGCTCGATTCCAGGTGTCTGTGCCGACACCTCTGTGAAATGCATCTGATTGACAAACCGGATATATCCGCTATGCAGAGAACTCACCTTCTTATAAGCGTCTTTGCCTGAGTCTTTGCTGATATTGGTTATCTCAGCAGAGAACCGCAGCACCGACGCTTTCTGCACCAGGATCAGTTCCACCATGCGGGCATAGATGGTCTCAAACGTTTTGAGGAAATGCCCGGGACAATGGCGGTAGGTAGTACAAACCATAGAGTTGCGGCTGACGCCATAGAGGGTGCCGTCTTGTTGCCACCGTCGGTAAGTGGCTTCCTCGGCCAGTAGCCGTTGCATCTCTTCGTTATGGCAGCCTCTCATATCCGGTTCGTCAACAAACACGAAATCATGCCATCCGTCGCTATGGAGAAAACTGTTGAGTCCCTCGTTTTTAAAGGCTTCTGTCCATTGGTCGTTTTTATACCAGCATTCCACAAACATACGGTCGTCGAGCACGGGCTCTATGTGGATGTTCTGTGCGATGTCGGAAATAAGACTCTCCACAAATCTGGCAGGCTGGTTGCAGCCGCTCTTGTTGGAATAGCCGGAGAAATCCTCCCTATAGTGGTCGCCGTTGCCGTCAAGTCCTTTGATCTCAATGCTCTTGGCAATCAGCTTCCTGTCGTTCACGCTTTCGATATAAGGAGGAAAGATCCGTCGTCCGAGCTGGTTGATACGCAGAATATCCAACGGGTCGGTGTATTGATTATTATAGAGATAGAAAGAGAGCACACCTACGCCGGTGGAGTAAAGGTTGAGGTTGACAGCGTCAGTCGTCAGCTCGTATGTCCGATCTCTCGTCTCAATCCTAAATACCACTTTCTTCCGTTTACCTGTATCTGACAGCTGGGGCTCTGTCCGTTCAAAATGAAGAAGGAGCGAGGAGGACGTTCCATTGTCGTAAAGCGCATTGTGGATAAACTTGTAGAAATAGTTCTTCTCATCATAAAGCACGTTGTGGTCATTCTCGTTCTCCGCTATAGCCACCCGCTTCCATCCCGGGTTGTCTTTCAGTTGTATCTGGCTCAGATCGGTTTTCTCAGAGAAAGTCCGCTCTACAGAGCCGTTGATGCTCCACTGGAAAGGGAACGAGAAATGGTGATAACTGATATTTTCCATAGGCTGTGTGTGGTAAGTTGATGCAAAGTTAGTAATAAAATGATAAAAACCAAAACTATTAACCGTGCTCCCCCCACTTCATCTGCTATTCTACTTTCTTTCGAACAATCTGGTCGCAAATTCCGCTTTATATATTCAAATAAAAACGGTTTGATTCGCGGACTTCGTCCTTGTGGATGTATGCTGGCCTCTGTCATTGTGAGCAAGCTCGCATTTCAGATTTCGGCATCCACCCGCTATCGCCTTACAGGCTCACGAATCAAACCTTCGGAAAAAGCTTTTCACTTCATGAAAAGGAAAAAACGTTCCATTGCATTCCACTTGTGAAAAACTGTCCGGACTGGTAT
>FLNU01002379.1_pt1 | contig 13982 bp, 12 predicted proteins | sample 1140361 | NCBI WGS metagenome assembly FLNU01 (sample SAMEA3878206, study PRJEB12797) | bioreactor metagenome | biome: Moose rumen | place: Sweden | collected 2011-10 | reverse complement strand
ACAAGATGCAGGAAACGTAACTACATTAGCGAACTATCTGGGTATTTTAGAACAATGCCAATTAGTATGCGGATTGCAGAAATATGCCAATGACGAAGCGCGTAAATATAACTCTTCGCCGAAATACCAAGTATTCAACAACGCACTTCTCACAGCCAACCAACGCAAAAGGTTTGAAGTCATCCGCACGGATTCTGAATCTTGGGGTAGATGGGTGGAATCTGCTATCGGAGCTCATCTGCTTAGCTCAGCAGAAGAACAAGACTATCAAGTTTTTTACTGGAGAGAAAGAGATAACGAGGTGGACTTCATTGTGGTTGCCGACGAAGGATGTGTAGCTTTTGAAGTCAAAAGCGGCAGACGCAAAATGAACAGCGGGATGAAAGAATTTGAAAAAGCTTTCAAACCGAATCACTCATATATTATTGGCACAGGAGGAATCCGTTTGGATGATTTCCTTCTATCCGATGTGGACCAATGGTTATAGTCCTATAAGTCTGTCAGTATGTCAAAGGTCGTTTGTATATAGTGGTGGTCACCCGACCACTGCTATTTTTTATATGCTGCAAATGCTATTGATTGCATGATTGCAAGTATCCATTTATTAATTCTACATCTCTTATATCTTTTTCGCGACCTTGCCACTCTTTACGTTCTAATAGTAATGGCAAAGTGGCGAACTTTATTCCATAATATGTAAAGTGGTATTTTGGATTCTCTATTAATTCATCATCAGATATTGTTTTTCTATTCTTGCTCCTTGCCCAGTTTTGACTTACCATTTCTACAAACTCTGAAAATGGAACTACCCCCGAAGATGCAAATCGCTCTCTGTATTTTGAGGTCATTACGAAATCGACATCGTGATTCTCTCGTATACCATAAATTGTTAGAATAGACGATCCCACTACACATATCTCACTCAGCGGTATGGCATTTTGTATCAAATCTATCTTCAATTCTATTAAGGCGAGGTTTAATTTGTCTGCGCCCCCCCCCCCAGTAAAGACTCGCCATTCGCACATTCACGAAGTAGCTTCAAAACGTCTTGGGCTTCAGTATTTAAGAACTCTTCACTTTTAGCATCAAATTCCGCCAAATGATTTTGCAAATACTCAATATGGTGACGTTTCTGCTTGTTGTTGACTACTTCATATAGGCGAATTACCAATTCATCTTCCAAGATGGGTTTGTAATAGTTTTGTTCTCCAACTCTTCTTTTCAGCATCTGCGGAATGAAATCAGCGTTGGGAATCAGCAATTCAGATGCTATATCAAATTGATAAATCAAATGTCCATCCAACTCTACTCTTATCATTTTGTGATATTTAGATTTATCTATCACATTAATTGAGTATGGAAGTGACATACTATGGAGTGAAATGACTATCTTTTCGCAGATAGTGTTAAAATCACTTTTGCTACAAATAATATCCATATCTTTTCCCAAAGGATAATTCTTCGGAAAATCACTTGGCATATAAGGAACATCTGTTTTAGTTAACACATATTCATAAGACGAAATTGCATCTATGATTTCTGCGACATTTAGAAATTGATATTGAAACAATTTGTCAATAAATTCGTTCTGATAGAAGTTGTCACCAATATGGCATATAATATCATGGAAATAATTCGGCAATTTGTCTTTATAGCAGTTTCTAATAATTCTTTTAATATCTTCACATTCCACAGAAAGCGTATTTTGTGTAGAATCTTTACGGCGGAAACGAGGTTGATTAAGATTGAGTTTTACCACACGGATCACCCAATTATCATCCTGAATATTCTGTTTCATATACTCAATCTTTTTCTCAATCTTCCATTTCTCGATGTCATCTACCGCATAGATTTTGCGCGCCATCTGTGTATAATTGAATGTATTGAACATATAATCCCTATAGGAATCTACTTCACAAACTAATTTTAATCTCTCAATGATTTCATCATAAAAGGGAGCAACAGGAGCCCACAATGTACAAACAAACGGAACTTGAATTTCGTTTTTTAATCTCTCAAAACGAAATTTAATTTCTGTAATCTCATTTACAGAAAAATCATTCTCTATAAACCAATTAATGCCATAATCAACATTGGGCCATTCTGCTTGAAGTTGGCATGAAACAGAATAACTTTTATGAAAAAGTGCTAATGCTATCCTATGGCTACCATTCCACAAATGTAAGTCATAGTTAATAAGTATCTCTGATTTATCATCATAGCCATTTTTTTCATATGATTTAATCAATTCAACGAATCTTTCTTCAGCTGTTTCCCATTCTTCGCCCTTTCTTTTATTTTGCATTTTCCTATACAATACCCATCCAAAGTCATTTTCTCCATAATAATTCTCGATTGCTAACAAACGAACAATTATGTCATACCTGGAGAATCCTTGATTATCATTCTCTTGGAAAAACAATTCTCTTACATCATAAACATGATGCATTACAGGGAATTCTTTCAGAGGAAAAAGCAATTGGTGTATATTCTTATACCACCTCTTTATTTTTCGAAATCTAAATCGTCTCATTGTTATATTTGTTATCTTTAAAACATTCGCTTTATTTTCCGTAACGGATACCCGATCAGCCATTTATACCCATATAATTTTGACCTATAGTAAGATTTCCATAATTTATATACAATTCCTGTTGATGACAACATCCGCTGAAGCATTTTTCTCAATTCCAAATCAGATTGGTATTCACAAAGTTCTTTTGCGTATGGCCTCAACTCTTTTGACCAACTAAGGCAAGCTTGATAAAAGTATTTCCTTTTATCCTCCTTAGATACACTACCGTTATTATTATGATAATTATAACGGAACAAGACCTCATTGAAATCATTTAGTAGCCCTAATTCCCATTGGCGTTTAATCGCCCTTGGACGGCCAATTGTAAAATAGAGAAATGCCACGACCCCATTAAAATCATGCGCGGCACATTGGTTGGATAATGAAGGACGTCGTTGTATTAAAAGAGGATATTGCAGATATAATACTGGAAATTCTTTTGCTGCATACATGAAAGGGACTACATGTTCAAAACCAAGACAATCATTGGGGTAAACATCTTTATATCGTGATTTAAACATTTCCGTACGCACTACGCTTACTGAAACAAAACCTTGCTCGTTTTGATGTTCGGAAGCGAAGACTCGTAAATCTGGGTAATATTTTTCTCCACAACTAAAATCTGATGTCCCGACAATGTTCAAAGATTCCACATCTAAATTATTTTCTTTTGTACGACCTACTAATCGATTAAATACTAACTTGCCTACGTTAGGATATTTTTTCAACGATGATAATAACATATCAGTCATGAAAGGTGAAGGAATATCATCATCGGCAAATACCATGAAGAAAAGCCCAATTGCATTTTCTGCAGACCTGATGATTGAATTTCCGACATCAACATGCTCTGTGTAAGATATTATTTTAAAAAATGGATGTGCTTCATAGAATTCGTGAAGTGCATTTTCTGTGTTGTCGGTTGAAGCATTATTGCACACTATCAAGTCGACTTCATTATCATTTCGTTTGATTTGATCTTCAAATAAAGATAATGTATATAGCAATATATCTGCACGATTATATGTCGGGATAAGAATTGACAATATTTTTTCGGGATCTTTCATATTAATAGCAATTTATTTGATCCATCATTTTGAGAGTAGCAGAAAAGCCTATTTTTTCTAACAAAACATCTTTCGTTAATGCCAAATATCTCATATTCGTGTCCATACGTTGCACACCACCAAACCAGTCCGGCGACATTTGTTTACCATAGGCTTCGCAAATCTGCACAACAATTTGTTTTACAGTTAGTGTTCCTGAACCTGCAATATTATATATTCCTGAAGATAGGGAATGCATATATGCCTTATCTAATACTACCGGCACCTCGCTTGCGCATAGATATTGTCGTACTTGCTCTCCAGAAGTAAAATGCAGATTTTCTCCATTTCGAATTGCACTAATTGTATATGGAATCAACCGCATTGGATTTTCTCCCGGACCATAAATCGTGGGCAATATAAAGTGCCAATGTGTAAAATCATGCTTATAAGATGTTACAAATCGTGTCAACATTCGTTTGGACACTACATAATCTGTTGGAGCTGGTGCATTCGCATTTATAATATCATCTTCTGTCGCAGGACGATTTAATGTAGTTTCTCCTAGTTCAAAATAGCTACCAAATGTAACAAATACTCCTTTATAATCAACTTGTTTAAGCATATTACATATCCTAACAGGAACATTAACATTAAGTGCATATATTAAATCTGCACTTTCCTTAAGGTTGGACTGAATACCCGCTCCAACAGCATAGACAATAATGTCTGCTTCACATAATTTATCCACCTCTATATATCCGGACGTTAAGTCAATCGAATAAAAGTGCCTATATGAGTGTTGAGTCGGTTTATCCAACCCAAACATATCCAACGCCCATCCTTTATCTATTGCATATTTAGCAATAGTTGTTGAAAGGAAGCCATTTGTACCTATTATTGCTATTTTCATTGCGCTTTCAACATTTATTGTGTTTAATTATATTTACGCCTCACTTACGAGAGGCATACGGGACAGATACGAGAGGATAAGAGCGAGCATTTACAATATAACATTAACTCTTTCCTAAAATTATTTTTTAGACCTAATTGACTTTATCCAATTACGTTTAGATTCAAATTGTAAAATAAAATTCTGAGGACCATAATTAATAATGTAATTGCATATCTCTATAGCAAGATCTATTTTTCTTAATCGCACTAAAATATCAACATAACTATTGAATGCCGTAATAATACTCTGCCTAGTACTTGTCTTATATTCATTCAATTTATGTTTCACTACTAATCTGAAAAGAGGTTGTCCTATATGAGAATCAATACTTTTGCACTCATTAATTTGATTTCGTCTCGCTATTTCATAATCTGAATATTGAATTTCATTATAATACATTTTATCCTTTAATTCTCGCCATTGAGTAAGGATGTTTAATGAGCGATACATCAATAATACAGATTGTATTTCGATATCGTACTCATTATGAGCTCTCACTCCACTATTGCGATAATCACTTAATATAGTTATTGCTTTTGCTCGTTCAGAAGGGCTTCCATTACCCCAATTTGTAATAGCCCAGCGCAATGCAAATATTGCATACAAATCTCTATTTGATGATTGTATTGTTATAGAAGTAAAATGGGTACTATATTTCTCAAAGACATCCAATGCATCAGTACGTTTACCACAATCAAGGATTAAATAACTTGTTAAATTCATAATAGCACTTAACCGAACCTCTAATGGGCTTGTTGGTCTATTCAAGATTTGCTTATATGACTCTATAGTTTCAATCTCGCTTTTTGCCAAACGATTTGCGTTCGCGTTATTTAACAGCGAATGTTCTATATCTGCCTCTTTGTCTTTATTTATTTGATTACATCTTGAGTTACAACTGCCTATAAATGATGAATCACGCTGAGCAAACTGCCGATTCATAATTTCCAAAATTTCTTTTGAATAGACCTCATAGTATGCATTTTCATCATCCGTGGTTTTTATCAACTTTAACTTTTTGAGTTCATCAACGGATGAATTGAAGCCATCGTCATCATTCTCCATATTTAGAATGTACTTAATTTTCGTTAGTACATTAGTCATATTATCTTTTGAAACAATTAACCCCATCGCGACAAACACGTCTTTTGCCTTTGGAGATAGGTAGTCATACATTCTGCCATAAAGAAAGTCCACAGCCGATTTAGAAGTCTTAATGTTAATTCCTATTGCTTTATCAATGCCCTGCTGACCTATAATGAAAGCCAACTGAAGTATGAAAAGAGGGCGACCACTTGTTATATTGAAAATCTTTGTTCGTACTTCTTCTTTTTCCAACTTTTGCATGTCTTGATTTGATATCACTATACTCTCATTAGTCAAGGTTGACTTAAGGAATGCAATTGTATTTTCAATATTAAGTTCGCTTGTTTTAATTTCTTGCCCAATTGATACACTAGCAGCTCTTGTAGTTACTACAACTTTATGATGATTGACATCTAATCTCATTAGAAAATCCGATATCTTGTTCGCTTCCTCTTTGGCAAAAGATTCAAAATCGTCAATAACAATTAACATTTTTCCGTCAAAGTTGATAATATTTTCTTGCGAACGGTCAGAATTGCTATTATATACAAGTTTATTCAATGCAATAATTACATCCTCAAAAGTTGAGATTGAACTTGATATATTTTCTATTGTACCTTTATAATAGTCATACTTTCTATCTTTTGCGGAAAGAAATATAATATAGTCAAATTTTTTATTATCAACACTCACATAGTGATCACAAATATCCTGTATTGTGGCTGTTTTGCCAATCCCCCCATGTCCCCACAATGTAGCACACACATTAGCCTTATTGTCAAGAAACGCTATTATATCTTTTTTAATGCCGACATCGATATATGTTTTAAAGTTTTTGTCGTATACATTCCGGATTGTACCATTGCTAAACCGTTCTCTATAACCATCATTGGATAGGGATAAAGATATAAATGGAGACCAAACTACATCTTCAGTACCAGTATAGTTTAACCTATTATAGTGTATTTTCCCTAACAACTTATCTGAAATTCTATTGAATATAAAACATTTATCTCCGCCATCATTGATTCGAATAAAGGGAGAAACGTTATAATAATGATTGTCAGACATATAAATATACAGGCAATCCGTTTGAAAAGCAAAAATCGCCAATGGACATGTCCACGGAACTATACCATCAGGAGAACACCCGTATTTTATACTAAAAGCCTTTCCTTCCTTAATGTTATTTACCCATATAAAATCAAAATCTCCGTTAAATAAAGTATGGGAAGAAGAAATTAACGTCGTGTATATATTGTTGATATCCTCTTCTAAATTACGTTTTGAGTCGGAAAATGTGAAGCCATGTCCCAATTGAGTATTTCTGATTGCCGGATAAGCATTTAATGCCTTAGATATACGTTTGTCTCCAAAAAATTCTTTTTCTTCATCTAGTCGACGAGTTACTTGAACTATAGTTCCAATAGAAGGACAAAGAATGTCGTTTGATAATGACTCTTTTTCATCCAAAGGTTGATCTTCAAAATGTTTATTCCACAAATATCCCAACATCAAAATAAGCAAGTACTCGATTCTTGACTGATAATAAACTATCATATCTTCTCCATTTTGAAGTACTTTAGCAATTTCAATTCTTTGATTAATTTTAGAAAGAATATAATTCATAAGTTTAATAAATTTAATGTTCGAGCAACTCTACTGATAGATCTTCACCTATTCTGCGGTTGTGGTAAATGATTTTATTTCCTTTACACACAACTGATATACATTCTCGCGATGATACCGTTTATACCAATCGGCAGTCAAAGCAATAGCCTCAGCCGTAGTCAAACGCGGTTGCCACCCGAGACGGTTTTGCGCTTTGGTTATATCCAGCATCAGCAGATTGGCTTCGTGCGGAGCGTTGGAGTCTGTTTGGTCAAGGAGTTCGCCTTTGCCATAAATCTCCGTCAGCATTGTTGCTACATCCCATACCGGCACAACGGCATCCATCTTAGGACCGAAGTTCCAGCCTTCGCAATATTCAGTCGGGCTCTCCCACATCTTCTGAGCAAGAAGCATGTACCCGCTAAGCGGCTCCAACACATGCTGCCATGGACGGACGGCATGACGGTTGCGGATGACGATTGGCTTATCCGCTTCGATGGCACGGATGCAATCCGGAATAATTCTATCTTTTGCCCAATCGCCACCACCGATGACATTTCCTGCACGAACGGACGCGATAGATTTACCATGCTTGGCATATTCTGCCGGATTCATGAAGGATCTGCGCCAACTGCTGATAGCTATCTCGCAAGCACCTTTGCTACTACTATAAGGATCATATCCGCCCATTGGTTCGTCCTCTGTATATGCGTGATTGATTTCGCGATTCTCATAGCATTTATCGGTAGTGATCATTACTGCCACTTTCGCAGACGGACACTGACGAAAAGCCTCCATCACGTTGATGGTTCCCATCACGTTCGTCTGCCATGTATCAACCGGCTCTTCATAACTGAGACGCACTAATGGTTGTGCAGCCAAATGAAAAACTATCTCCGGTTGATACTCATTGAAGATGCGTTTCATTGCTTCTGCGTCACGAATGTCCGCACGCAAATCGGCTTTAATCTTCTTACCGATTCCTGATAATACAAAATTATCCTTCGGCATATGCGGGTCAAGGGCTACGCCTATCACTTCCGCACCTAATTCGTGCAGCCAGATTGAAAGCCATGAGCCTTTGAAACCGGTATGACCGGTTATCAAGACGCGCTTGTTTTTATAAAAATCTTTCATATCGCTTAACGTTTAACGATTGAACGCTTAACGGTTCTCCTCAAGGCGCTTCCGACGCAGTCCGGATAACATAGCAGCAACTCTACTGATTTGAGTGTTTATGGCAGCAAACTCCTCTTTCGTAATATAATCTAAATCATGCGCAACATCCATCTGACACTCCACCTCTTGTAAGGAAGCAAAAGCCATCTCAAGAAAGTGCGCTTGATCTTTAGCAGAAACACGTCCGCTACCTTCTGCTAAATTCGATGGAACGGATATTACGGCACGACGCAATTGATCACATAGTGCATAATTTTCCTCTTTCGGAAACTTTTTCAATAATGAATACACCATCTTCACAAGCGCCTTTGACTCCTTGTAAACATCCAGGTTCTTATAACTATACTTTGGCTCGTTCATTCCTTCATTCGTTCAGTCGTTCATTCGTTCATTCGTTCAGTCGTTCAGTCGTTCATTCCTTACACCCACAAAACTCGCGGATGCAAGTAATCATCCATTGGAGCATTTCGGGAGTCATGCCGGGATAGACGCCAATCCAGAATCCATTGTTCATGATGAAATCGGTATTCCTCAGTTCGCCGACCACGCGATAACCTTCTCCACTCTTGCGCATCTCGTCAAAAGCAGGATGCTTGATGAGGTTACCAGCAAAGAGATTGCGTGTCTGTATTTTGTTCTGCTCCAGATAGCCGGTCAGTTCATTGCGCGTAAAGACTGCATCTTCTTTGACTGCTATTAAGAAACCAAACCATGAAGGATTAGAGTTTTCTTCTGCTATAGGTAATATCAGTCCCGGAACATCCTTTAAACCGTCATATAAGGTTTGGTAGTTTGCTCGGCGAGCTGCCACAATGCTATCTAATTTATCCAATTGTGCGCAACCGATTGCTGCTTGCATGTCGGTAATCTTCAGATTGAAACCGAAATGGCTATAGACGTATTTGTGATCATAGCCTTGCGGCAGTTCACCGAACTGACCGGTGAAACGCAGTTTGCATGTGTTATCCACACCACCGACGCACCAGCAGTCGCGTCCCCAATCGCGGAAGGAGCGGACAATCTTATCCAGCAGCGGGTCGTTGGTATAGACCGCTCCACCTTCACCCATCGTCATGTGGTGAGGAGGATAGAAACTACTCGTTCCAATATCTCCCCATGTACCGGTTTTCTTGGTTGTGCCGTCCAAAGTGTATTCTGAGCCCAACGCATCGCAGTTGTCTTCTATCAGCCACAGGTTGTGTTGTTCACAAAAGGCTTTGACGGCTTTGAGGTTAAAAGGATTGCCCAACGAGTGCGCCAACATCACCGCTTTCACTTTGGGGCTATAGGCTGCCTCTAATTGATTCACATCAATATCAAATCCCGGCAAAGCGACATCTACGAATACGGGGATTGCACCAAATTGGATTATAGGATTGACCGTGGTCGGAAAGCCGGCAGCCACCGTAATCACCTCGTCGCCACGTTTGATTGCACGTTCACCCAACTTAGGTGAAGTCAGGGTATAGAATGCCAAGAGATTGGCAGAACTGCCGGAGTTGCACACCGCGCAGTATTTGACATCTAACCATTTAGCTAGTCGCGTCTCGAACTTATGCGCCCATGGACCTGCTGTCAACCAGAAATCCAAAGACGAATCTACAAGGTTCACCATTTCCTCATCATCGAAATAGCGCCCACCATAATTAACTTTCGTCTCACCCGGTTTGAATATCGGTTTCGGAGCATGAACCTCCTTATAATATTCGCGCGTGAGGTTCAGTATCTGTTGTTTTAATTCTTCTTTTCTATCCATAACCATTAACTCGTTAAAACTCACTCGTTCCTACTCTTATCCCATTTCTTGGACCAAGGTGCCTTGTGTGCCGCCCATAGTTGTTCTAGCATCTCTTTTTCACGCATATTATCCATACATTGCCAAAAGCCTTCGTGGATGTATGACATCAGTTCGCCTTGTTCAACCAATTTCTCCAAAGGGTCACGCTCGAATACTGTTTGGTTGCCTTCTATATAATCAAAGATTGCAGGTTCCAGTACCATATATCCGGCATTGATAGGTGCGCCATCACTGAGGTTTTTCTCACGGAAAGACTTTACGGCGTTATCACCACCTATATTGAGGATGCCTTTGTCTTGCTTGAGTTTGACAGCAGTCAGTGTGGCTTTTTTGCCGTGACTCTTATGGAACTCTAATAGTTTATTAATATCTACATCGCATACTCCATCGCCATAGGTCATAAAGAATGGCTCATCACCCACGTATTTCTGCACACGTTTGATGCGACCTCCTGTCATAGTGTTGAGTCCGGTGTCCACTACCGTCACTTTCCATGGCTCTGCATGGTTCTGATGGATGGTGATATCGTTCTTGCCGTGGGTGTAATCAAACGCCACATCACTGGTTTGCAAGAAATAGTTGGCGAACCACTGTTTGATATACTCCTGCTTGTAGCCAGCACAGATAATAAACTCCGTATGTCCATACGCGGCATACTCTTTCATGATGTGCCATAGAATAGGCATTCCGCCGATTTCTATCATCGGCTTGGGTTTGAAAATCGACTCTTCACTAATTCGTGTGCCGTATCCCCCAGCTAAGATTACTGTTTTCATTTCGTTTAATGATTTGTATTGCTTTCAGTAATATTTTATCTGTTTCGGAATTGTATATCCCTCTTTCAATGACCGACACCCTTCTCCGGTCATTGGCATTATGATATGTAATGGTCTGTATTGCATTTATATTGTCTTTTTCTATACTAGCCACTTACGAGCGACATACGGGACGATAACTCACCACTTAATCTGGTTCTTTTTCAATTTATTGCGCTGGACTTGCTCGATGGGGAGAACGTCCTCTTTCTTGTAAGTCAAAGCTTTTGCTACTGCACGGCAATCACGTGCGAGTTTGCGGACACCATCCGGCTCTAACGAGGCAGCATGGTCGGTGCCTTTCCATGTGCGGTCAAGCGTATAATGGCGCTCTATATACTCTGCTCCCAATGCTACAGCAGCCGAATCAACGGCAATGCCGAGATGGTGACCACTAAAACCGATGGCTTTCACGCGGTGGACATACTGCTCACGCATACGGGTAAGTTCCAATAGACATATATCTTCAAACGGCACAGGATAACCGCTGGTGCAGTTATAAAGTACCAGATCTTTGTTCCTGCCTTTTTGCTCGAAGAACGAGACTATCTCTTCTTCTTCGGCTTTGGTGGTCATACCGAACGAGAGGTGAATCTCTCCCTCATAGTTGTCGCACAACCAGCCGAGCATCTCTTTGTTGAGATTGCAGGCGGAAGGAATCTTAATGAGTTTTGGTTGGAGCGAAGCAATCTCTTTGGCTGATGTCAAATCCCAAACAGAAGTGGAATAGACGATGCCAAACTCCTCACACCATGCTTTCAGTTGGCGGTGTTGGTCAAGCGTGAACTCCAAGAACTCGCGGTGCTCGCCGTAAGTGGCACCATACGAGTTTTCCGGATGAGGATGCGGCGCATTATATTCCTCGGGAGTCAGCAACTCACGGTTGCAGCGTTTCTGGAACTTGACCACATCGGCTTTGCAGTACAGCGCAGCAGTCTGAATCATCTCTTTTGCGATTGTCATATCACCTTTGTGATTGCAACCGATCTCTGCTATTATAATGGGTGCCTTCATATTATCTAAATTCATTTACACATTTCACAACCCACTCTACTTGCTCTTTAGTCATGCATGGGGACATTGGAATAGATAGTTCTTCGTCTGCCAAATGTTCGGTAATGGGTAAGCCCCCCTGCCCCCTCAAGGGGGAGTATTGATTCCATGCGGCATTTTGGTAGCACTCTTGTTTGTGTGGAGGTATAGGATAATGAATGACTATACCTATACCCCTCTCTGCGAGATAATCATGCAGTCCATCTCGCCCCCCCTGCCCCCTAAGGGGGGAGACAAGAATCGGGAAGAGGTGATATACGTTCTCTGAATATGGTAAACGTTTGGGTAATGTGATGAGCGGATTGGAGATGTGGTCATAATAGTAATCCGCCACTTGCTGACGCAAGACAATATCTTCATCTAAATGCCTGAGTTTGACATCCAAAATTGCAGCCTGTATCTCATCCAAACGGCTATTGCGTCCGGTGTATTTGAACACATACTTGCGTTGGCTACCATAGTTGGCTAAGGCTCTAATGGCTTTTGCCAATTCTTCATCATTGGTTGTTACTGCTCCGGCATCGCCTAATGCTCCGAGGTTCTTGCCCGGATAGAAGGAGTGTCCTGCTGCATCGCCAATAGAGCCGGTCTTATGTCCCTGCCACTCGCAACCGTGCGCCTGCGCATTGTCCTCAATAAGTTTGAGATTGTATTTCTTGCAAAGGTCGGCAATCTTCTGTGTCATCGCATTGCGCCCATAAAGATGCACGATGCAGATGGCTTTTGTGCGAGGAGTAATAGCGGCTTCAATGAGAGAATCATCAATCTCTAATGTCTCTGTGTTAGGCTCTACAAGAATCGGCTTTAGACCATTCTCTGTAATAGAAAGGATAGTAGCGATATAGGTATTGGCAGGCACTATGACTTCATCACACGGCTGCATAACTCCTAATTCTTCATACGCGCGGAAAATCCATATCAGTGCATCCAAGCCATTGGCGCAACCGATGCAATATTTCGTGCCGATATAGTCGGCATAGTGTTGCTCAAAGGTTTCGTTCTCCTTGCCTTGCAGATACCAACCGCTATCTATCACACGGAGTGCTGCTTCGTGAATTTCGTCTTTGTATTTTGCTGTTACATCGTGTAACGAAAGAAAAGGTACTTGCATATTTTAGTGATTATATGGTTCGTAAATGTAGTCTTCAGGGTTGAATTCAGTTGAAGCAAGAACCATTAAAATAGCATCATCAGAGAAATCATACATCTGATGCCAATCTTCAGGTTCAAGAATCAGGCATTTAGAGGGCATGTCCAAATGAAATTCTTGTTGAGTTATATTGTTGTCACAGTGAATCTTGCACTCACCCTTAAGACAAATCGCTGCCTGTTGAGTGGTATGATGCCTGTGACCACCACGAACAGAGTCATCTACACCATAGATGTAAAAGATACGCTTGATGTCAAATGGAATAACTTTCTCTATCACGGTTAGATTACCGCGATGGTCGGTGTGAGTTTCCAAATTAATAAATTTTGCCATATTTTTATCCGAATAAATTGTGCTTATGATGTGCCGTAACTGATGACCTATCAAACAGCTTTCATTTATTTGTGTTGTTTATTGTTTTCAGTTTCTACGCCTCACTTACGAGACACATACGGGACAGATACGGGAGGATAGTTTACATTACAGCCATTGTCTTTCTCGCGTCATGCACGTCATGGATGGGTATATTAAGTGTCTTTTTTTCTTTTATACACTACAAATAAAAGCAATTTCAAGGAGTACATTCCGCAAAAGTTATGACTTTTAGGGAATACATTCCGCAAAAGTTACATTTTCTTTTGGCGGTTTCAAATGTTTTTTATACCTTTGCATCCTCAAATGTTAGATGCTATGATTAATCGTTACCTACAATTT
>FLNU01000075.1_pt1 | contig 14001 bp, 9 predicted proteins | sample 1140361 | NCBI WGS metagenome assembly FLNU01 (sample SAMEA3878206, study PRJEB12797) | bioreactor metagenome | biome: Moose rumen | place: Sweden | collected 2011-10 | reverse complement strand
ATGGGGTTTCTTGATAAAATAAAATCTATCTTTTTCGGACCAGATTACGATAAGGACATTCGTAATCTGTCTAAGCGCATATCCGAACTGAATGCCGAAAAGAGAAAGGCAGGCATCCCACAGGCTATCCTCGCTCACACCGTTTCCGTGTAATCGGGCGAATGAATAATGAGTTCCAACATTCCTGTAAAAAATCTGTCACATCAATGTAATCTGTGTTTAAAACTGGAATTAAAGCGAAACTTGTATTAGGGATTATTAACGAACTTTTGTGTTCCTCGTTTTTTTTGATTAACTTTGCAAAAATAGAGCATGAAGAATCGTATGAGATACCTGATTACAGCACTTTGTCTGCTGCTGGCTACATCTGTTTATGCGGCCGACATCAAAGTACAATACACATTCAAGGGTAACACGATTGGCGATGACAGCGGTATCTATGTCGCTAAGTTGCAGAACGGGGCGAGAATAATCAAGATGAAAGACGGCAACCGGGTGCTCTACACCGGTCTTGACGACGGTTATCTCGACTTGGGCAGTGCCCTCGGCAACGAGGTGGTTTCCCGGCTGAGCGCCGACCTGACCATCTCCATCGACCTGATGGTGGATGCAGACGACAACAGCCTGTCAAGCGACGGCAACCTCGTGTGGGTTTTCGCCTCGCAGGAGCCGGACAGCAAACCGTCGAACTACATGATGATGAAGGCGAGGAACGGAGCTGTAGGCTATACCATGCGCTACGGAGGTGGCACCTACCGCACGGAGACCAGCAGATCGCTGACCACCGGCAAATGGCACACCCTCACTTATGTGCACAGCGGACGTAACACCTACCTGTATATCGACGGTGAGGTGGCTGTGGCGGCGAACTCCTCCAGCAGCATCTACTATTCACCGGCACAACTCTTCAAAAAGGCTGGAAGCCTCGACTACAACTATATCGGGAAACCGGCAGCGACCGACAACGCCTATCTGCGCAACACCTGCATCGACAACTTCGTCATCGAAGACCGCGCATGGACGGCAGAGGAGGTGGCAGCAGCCTATAAGAATGCCGCCTCGCTGAGCAACAAGAGCACCGAGATTCAGAAAGACAACCTCGCCAGCAAGTACGACTTCTGGAGCCACGACGGTCTGATAGAGCTGATGACCAACGTGGACCGCACATGGCAAGAGCGCATGGGCTACCGGACCCGCAGCTTCTGGAACTGGGCGGTGTTCCACACCGGCAATATGGAGGTGGTGAGATACCTCAACGAACGGCAGGAGCAGCAGACGATATACAATGAATTCAAGGAATTCTCAGAAAACTGGGGCGAGGCGAACAACTGGTACGGATCTACCGGAGACGACCCGAGCCTGTGGCGCTACACCTACGGCGAGGAATCCAACTATGCCCTCTTCGGCGACTGGCAATGCTGCTTCCAGACTTATATCGACCTCTATAACCTCGACGGACAGAAGAACGAGCGGATGGTGGCGCGGGCCAAGCAGGTGATGAGCTATATGATGCGGAGCGACACCGTGGATTACTGGTGGTGGGCCGACGCACTCTATATGGCCATGCCGGTCTTGCCGAAGATGTATAACCTCACAGGCGACAACGGCTACCTCGACAAGCTCTATTTCTGTTTCGACTATGCGCGCAACCTGATGTACAACGAGCAGGACCACCTCTTCTTCCGCGACGCCAACTACGTCTATCCTATGCACAGAACATCCCACGGAATGCCCGACTACTGGAGCCGGGGCGACGGATGGGTGGTGGCAGGGCTGGCTAAAGTGCTGGCCACCGTCCCGAAAAACTGGCGGCGCTACGGTATGTTCGAAGATATCTATAAAGATATGTGCTCGAAAGTCATCACCTGCCAGGTGAGCGAGGGATTCTGGCCCGAGAGCCTCTGCGACTCCCTCTTTGCCACCTGCCGCGAAAGCAGCGGCACCAGCCTCTTCACCTACGGACTCCTCTGGGGGGTGAACAACGGGGTGCTCAAGCCGGATGTCTATATGCCTGCCATCAACCGGGCATGGACCTACCTGACTGAGATTGCACTTCAGGAAGACTGGACAGTAGGTTATATGCAACCCATCGGCGCTGCTGCCAACGAAGGAGCGCAACTCTATCCAAGCAACATCACCGACTTCGGCACGGGCGCCTTCCTGCTGGCGGCAGCGGAGATGGCCCGTTATGCGGATGCCCATCCGAGGCCGGTTCCCGGCGACGTGAACGAAGACAAGCAGGTGGATATCAACGACGTGGTAGCCATCATCAACCAGATGGCGGGCACCGCCACATGGCAGTATGCCGACGTGAACGACGACGAGAAGGTGGACATCAACGACGTGGTGGCTGTCATCAATCTGATGGCGGAAGGATAAATAGCAACAATATTCGAATCAATTCCTGTCACTTTCGATTCAATCTTCCTCCAAGAGGGGGACTGACGTATTGATTCATTGCTTTTTTGCGTATCTTTGCAAAAGTAACAAACATCAATAGTATGAAAAGAGAAACGAACTACATGCGCATTCTGCAGACAACCGTCTTGGCTGTGCTCTTCAGTCTGACTCTCTCAGCTCAGACCATGAAAGCTCCTTCCGGAGGTAAAAAAATCAGTAAAGAACTTATTGGCATCTTCTTTGAAGACATCAGCTACTCAGCCGATGGAGGGCTCTACGCCGAACTCATCCAGAACGGCTCGTTCGAATACAATCAGACCGAGCGTAACGAGTGGCATAGCGGAGCATGCTGGAGGATGGTGCGCCACGGTCATTCCACCGGCTATATCGAGACACGTACCGACCAGCCGCTCAACGACCACACACCCCATTATATGCGTCTTGTGGCAGAGACCGTAGGCCATTATTCCGACTTCAGAGGATGGACCGGTGTGGGCATTCAGAACGAAGGGTTCGACGGCATCGTGCTCAAAGCGGGTGCCAGATACGACCTGTCGCTCTTCCTGCGCGATGCAGACAAGAAAGCCAAACAGGTGAGAATCGCACTCGTGGGCGAACGTAATAAAGTGATTGCCGAGACCACCATCACCACTCAGGGCGGCTCATGGAAGAAATATGAGCAGACACTCACCGCATCGGAGGACAGCGACAACGCACAGCTGGCTGTCATCCTGCTCGACAACGGCACGCTCGACATCGACATGGTGTCGCTCATGCCACAGGACACCTATAAAGGACACGGACTGCGGAGCGACCTGGCTCAGGCGCTGGAAGACCTCCAGCCTAAGTTCGTGCGCTTCCCGGGCGGATGTATCGTCCACGGCGGTGGCGACGGATTCTGGGACACCTACCGCTGGAAGAACACCATCGGACCGAAAGAGGAGCGCATCGGGCTGAAGAACTGCTGGGGATACCACCAGTCGTTCGGACTTGGCTACTATGAGTATTTCCAGTTCTGCGAGGACATCGGCGCACAGCCACTGCCTATCCTGCCGGTGGGAGTGAGCTGCCAGGGTGCCGGAGGCAGCTGGGGACTGAAAGAACAGGCGCAGACAGCTGTGCCGATGAGTGAGATGGACGAGTGGGTGGACGAGGCGCTCGACCTCATCGAATGGGCGAACGGCGACGCATCCACCCCTTGGGGACGCAAACGCGCAGAGCAAGGTCATCCGGCCCCGTTCAACCTCAAATACCTCGGACTGGGCAACGAGGAGAAAATCACGCCTGAATTCGAGGAGCGCTTCAAGTATATCTACGACCGCGTGACGGCCAAATATCCCGACATCATCATCGTCGGCACCGCCGGACCGGGCTCTCACAAGGGCAACCGCGACTACGAGGCTGGATGGAAATTTGCCGATCAGATTGACCTGCCGATTATTGATGAGCACTACTACGAAAAACGGGAGTATTTCTACGATAACCAGCACAACTACGACAACTACCCGCGCGAGAGCAAGACGAAAGTGTATCTGGGTGAATATGCGGCGAAAGACAAGAAACTGACCGACGCACTGGCAGAAGCTCTCTACCTCCTGGGTGTGGAACGCAACGGCGACGTGGTGGTGATGACCAGCTATGCGCCGCTCTTCGCCAAGAAGAACCATACCAGCTGGAACCCCGACCTCATCTATTTCGACAACAAAAACGTGATCCTCACATGCAGCTACTACGTGCAGCAGCTCTTCGGCGCCACCGCCGGTGACTACTATTACGGCGACGTGGCGAAAATGGCGGACGACAAACTCCAGGGCACCTCCTGCGTGCTCAACACGGAGAAGGCAGAACTCTATATCAAGCTGTGCAACGCATCCGACGACTCTAAGCCGGCCACCATCAACCTCTCCAAGTTCAAGAAGCTGCCGAAACAGGCACAGATGACCACTCTCAAAGGCAATATGGAAGATGAGAACAACTTCGACCAGCAGCCAATCAAACCTCAGACATCCGCCATCGACATCACTAAGAAGATGACCATCGACGTGGCACCACACTCATTCAATGTTATCAGAATCAAACTCTAAACCGCTCGACCGCATCCTGCGGCGCTACAACCAATACCTGAAGCTGGAGAAGTCGTTCTCGGGCAACACGCTCGACGCCTATATGCGCGATCTGGACAAATTTCTCTCCTTCCTTCAGGATGATCACACTGACCCGCACGATGTGACGCTGGAGACCTTCCACCACTTCTCAGCCGTCATCATCGACCTGGGTATCAACCCCACATCCCTCGCCAGAATCCTGGCGGGGGTTCATAGTTTCTATCATTTCATGGTCATCTCCGGTGAGTTGGAGAACGATCCCATGGAGCTTCTGGAGTTTCCTAAAAAACCAAAGCGCCTGCCGGATGTGCTGACCGTGGAGGAGGTGGATGCCATCGAGAGCCAGATCGACCTCTCACTGCCGGAGGGACAGCGCAACAAAGCCATCATCGAGGTGCTCTTCAGCTGTGGGTTGCGGGTGAGCGAACTTTGCAACCTCAAGCTCTCTGACCTCTATCTCGACGAGGGATTCATACGTGTCATGGGCAAAGGTTCAAAACAAAGGCTGGTACCTATCTCCCACAAAGCTGTGAAAGAGCTCCAATTGTGGTTTATCGACCGCAACCGCATTGACATCCTCCCTGAATACACCGACTATGTGTTCGTGAGCAAACGCAGGAAAAACATCTCACGCATCATGGTCTTCCATTTCATCAAGGAACTGGTGGAGAAGGCGGGCATCAAAAAGACTGTCAGCCCACACACCCTACGCCATTCTTTCGCCACAGCACTGCTCGAAGGGGGTGCCAACCTACGGGCCATACAGGCCATGCTCGGACATGAGTCTATCGCCACAACAGAAATCTATCTCCATACCGACACCCGACGACTACGCGACGAAATCCTCCAACACCACCCAAGAAATAAAGCATGAAAAAACAATCAAGTCCATATTACACGAAAGCAGCCCCGCTTCGTCACGAAGAAGGGCTGCCAAGAACCAATAAATTAAAATATGTAGAAAGAGAGTAAAAATTACGCTTGTTTATTTGTTATCTGAAAACATCTTTTCACCTTTCGTCCTAATACCATTGAAATCAATATAGTTAAGAAATAGGTTTATTACTTCTGAAAGGGAGGCTCATCAGCAGGATGGCTTGTTATCTGCGTCCGCCACCTCTGCCGCCGCTTACACTGCCGCCACGGCTACCACCGCCTGAGCTTCTGCCTACCGATGGGCTGGAGCTGCGTCCGCTCATGGAGCTTCTGCCTGCGCTTACCGAGCTACGGCTACCAACAGAGGAGCTGGAAGAGCTGCGTCCGCTGAATGTGGAGCGTGAAGGAGCGCTGGTGGAGCGGTTAGTCACGGTGCTGTTGGAGCGGCTTGGTGCTGGAGTGGTCACGGTGCCACGGCTGCTCGGAGTAGTAGTGTTGCGTTGAACCTGGATATTGTTCATATTGCGTCCGCTCACAATACGGCTGTTACGTGGAGCTGTGGTTCCACCCTGGTTGCCGCCAGGAGTCTGACCGCCGCCGATAGTACCGTTGCGGTTACCGTTGTTGCTTGGGTTACCACCACGGTTGTTAACCGGGTTGCCGCCACGGTTGTTCTCAGGATGGCCGCCGCGTTCAGGACCGAAGTTGCCGCCGCGTCCGTGCTCTCCGAAATGTCCCGGACGGAAGTTTGCCATGTGTCCGCCGCCTGGACGCATTCCTCCGAAGAAATGTCCTCCGCGATAGCGGTCCCATCCCCATGGTGCGCTGTAATACCAGCGGTTGTAGTGGTCGTAAGCATAGATGCCGAAGCGCCAGCGGTGGCTGTAGAAGGAAATCGGACGATAGAAGTAGTCAATGGCCATGAGGCGTCTCCACTGATATGGGGTGAGCAGCGCCTGGAGGGCGAGGTCGCGGGCTGCGAGCACTGCGTAGTAGTCGTCATAACGATAGCCGAGTGCCACATCGTCGAGATAGTCGTTCACGCCACAGATATAGTCGTAGTTGATGTAATACAGGTCGTCGAGCAAGTCAAGGCTCAGACCGAGAGTGTAAGCCATGCGGTCGGTGAGGAACCGTGCGTTGTGACGCATTGAGTCGTAGCTCATTGGCTGTGCATTCATTGCTCCTGTCACCATGAACAGTGCGAATGCTGCGAAAAGGTTGCGTAAAGTTTTCATAATCGTGTATCTTTAATTGTTAATAATTCGTTTTGTAGTTCTTTGACGATGCAAAATTACAATTAGTTTAACAAACATTTCAAGGATTAATCCTAAACCGAACGGCTTTTTTCCCTATACCGTATAGGGATTCCCCCCTCCTACTTTGAACTTGGGGGGGTGAACTTTAGATGAACTTTGAACTTTAGAGTATGTGAAAAAATTCCTGATTCCTAATTCCAAATTCCTAATTTTTAATTAAATTTGCATTTGGAAACAAATAAAACATATAATATGGACAAGAAATTCAAGAGAACACTCATCACATCGGCACTCCCGTATGCCAACGGACCTGTGCATATCGGACACCTTGCCGGCGTGTATGTGCCGGCAGACATCTATGCGCGCTACCTCCGGCTGAAAGGCGAGGAGGTGCTGTTCGTCGGAGGAAGCGACGAACACGGCGTGCCAGTGACCATCAGGGCGAAAAAAGAGGGATGCACACCACAGGACGTGGTGGACCGCTACCATAATATCATCCGAAAATCCTTCGAGGACTTCGGTATCTCCTTCGACGTGTATAGCCGCACCACTTCTGCCATCCACCATCAGTTCGCGGCCGACTTCTTCCGCAAACTCTATGATGACGGGAAATTTATCGAGATGGACTCTGAGCAGTTCTTCGACGAGAAAGAAGGCCAGTTCCTCACCGACCGCAACATCCGCGGTGAGTGTCCGCGCTGCCATGCGCAGGATGCTTATGGCGACCAGTGCGAGAAATGTGGAGCCACACTCTCTCCGGAGGAGCTTATCAACCCATACAACGCTGACACAGGAAACCCGCTCGTGAGGAAGACCACCCACCACTGGTACCTACCGCTCAACGACTACCAGCCATGGCTGGAGGACTGGATACTGAACCAGCACAAAGAATGGCGGCCGAACGTATTCGGACAATGCAAGTCGTGGCTCGACGGAGGACTTAAACCGCGTGCGGTCACACGCGACCTCAACTGGGGCATCCCGGTGCCGATCGAAGGCGTGGAGGGCAAGGTGCTCTACGTGTGGTTCGACGCACCGATCGGCTATATCTCCAACACGAAAGAGCTTTGTGAGGCACAGCCTGAACGATGGGGCAGCTGGCAGAAATGGTGGCAGGATCCTGAGTCGCGGCTCATCCACTTCATCGGAAAGGACAACATCGTGTTCCACTGCATCGTCTTCCCGTCGATGCTGAAAGCCCACGGCGACTACAACCTGCCTGATAACGTGCCGTCGAACGAGTTCCTCAACCTCGAGGGCGACAAGATTTCCACCAGCCGCAACTACGCTGTGTGGCTCAACGAATACCTGGAGGAAATGCCGGGCAAGCAGGATGTGCTGCGCTACGTGCTCACCGCCAATGCGCCGGAGACGAAAGATAACGACTTCACATGGGGCGACTTTCAGGCACGAAACAACAACGAGCTCGTGGCTGTCTATGGAAACTTCGTGAACCGTGCCCTGCAGCTTACACAGAAATACTATGACGGCATCGTGCCTGAATGTGGAGAGCTGACCGACACCGACCGGACCACACTCGGCGAGTTCAAGGACGTGAAGGCCGACGTGGAGCGGCTGCTCGACCAGTTCAAGTTCCGTGAGGCACAGAAAGAGGCGATGAACCTCGCGCGTATCGGCAACAAATACATCGCCGACGAGGAGCCGTGGAAAGTCATCAAGACAGACCCGGAGCGCGTGAAGACCATCATCTATATCTCCCTTCAGCTCACCGCCAACCTCGCCATCGCCTTCGAGCCGTTCCTACCGTTCTCATCGAAGAAACTCCGTGAGATGATCAACATGCAGGAGTTCAGATGGGACGATCTGGGCAGCACCACGCTGCTCCCTGCCGGCAAGCAGTTGGCAAAGCCGTCACTCCTCTTCGAGAAGATAGAGGACGATGCCATCAAGTTCCAGCTCGACAAGCTGGAGGCTACGAAGAAAGCCAATGCCGCTGCCGCTGCAAAAGCTGAGCCTGTCAAGCCGGTCATCGCTTTCGACGACTTCGAGAAGCTCGACATCCGCGTGGGCACCGTGCTGGAATGTGAGAAGGTGAAGAAGATGAACAAACTCCTCCGCTTCCTCATCGACGACGGACTGGAGCGCCGCACCATCGTGAGCGGTATCGCCAAGTTCTACGAGCCTGAGCAGCTCATCGGCAAGCAGGTGTGCTTCATCGCCAACCTCGCGCCGCGTGAGTTCAAGAACGGCCTCGTGAGCGAGGGCATGATCCTCTCCGCTGAGGATTTCGACGGCTCCCTCGCCGTCACCACCCTCGAACATCCGGTCAAACCAGGCTCCAAAGTCTGCTAAAGAGTGTTTGAATGGTTGAAGAAGTTTAATGCCGGTAATAACGAAATAACGGAATAACGGAATAACGGAAAAAAACTCTTACTTCCTAATTTAATATAATATGAGAATCCCAACCTTTTTTGCCCTCGCAGCCATTTGCTGCCTCTGGGCTTGTAACACCAACAAACAGCCGGTTGCTGCCAACGATACCGGCGACTCGCTCGAGATTCCTGAGTGCGTGGTAACAGCCGTACCCGACTCGCTGGGCTACGACCCGTTCTACACCAAGTATGTGAGCGTCAACGGACTTCCCCTCGTCAGCTCCTGGCGCGTGCCGGATTCAGCTTTCGTGGCCGCCCACCGCACCCTCTATGCCATGACCTGCATGCTTGACTCACAGATACTCGACACGATGATCAAGTCGAAAGCCCGCGTTGCCATCATGGGACGCTATGAAGGCACCACCGACCTGCCGGAACATGCCTACCTGGTGAACGACACGTCGCTCAACTGGGATCTCCGCGCACGCGGACTGGGGGGCACCGTGGATGAACCTCTCACCAGCTGTGCTGAGGAGAATGTGCTGGGCTACCAGATCGACAAATACCACGCGGAGGACATCCTCATCCATGAGTTCGCACATGCCATCCACTGCATTGGCATCATCCAGGTCTATCCCGACTTCAACGAACGCCTGCGGAAACTCTATGAGAACGCCAAGAACAAAGGCATCCTCAAAAACACCTATCGCGAGACGGACAAAGAAGAGTATTTCGCCGAGGGAGTGCAGGACTGGTTCAACGTGAATGCGGAGATGCCGCATACCGACGGCAAACATAACTGGTGTAACACTCGCGAGGAACTCAAGGACTTCGACCCAGACCTCTACCAGCTCCTCTCCGAGTTCTTCCCCGACACCAAGCTCCATATCTCCAAACATAAATGCGTGAACGAGATAGGCAGGTATTAAAATTTCTTTTAACCCTAATTATTCTACAGATCCGCATGGTACCCGTGCAATCGAGCTTCACTTTTCACTATTCACTTTTCACTATTCACTTTTCACTAAATCATGATTACCCTTAAAAACAAACAGCTCACCGTACAGATTGCGGAGCTGGGAGCTGAGCTACAGAGCATCAAAGATGCCAAAGGGAAAGAATACCTTTGGCAAGGCGACCCGGCTTTCTGGCCACGCCGCTCCCCTATCCTCTTCCCTATCGTTTGCAGTGTGAACGATGACACCTACACCATCGACGGAAAACAGTACCATCTCCCGCGTCACGGCTTTGCGCGCGACACCATGTTCGAGGTGACCGACCAGAGCGACACCGACGTGACACTCGCATTAGAGGCGAACGAGGAGACGCTGAATATCTATCCGTTCCAGTTCGTGCTCAGTGTGTGCTACACACTCGAGGAAAACCACATCTCCGTGATGTGGCACGTGGAAAATATCGACACCAAGGAGATCCATTTCCAGATTGGCGGCCATCCGGCGTTCAACGTGCCCGACATGAAGGTGGGTGACCCGCTCAAAGGCCGTCTGCTCGTGGACAACACCGACCCGCTCATCGGACTGAAGAGCTATATCGACGGCAGCCATGAGATGACGGAGATTCCAGTGCCTTCGAAAGAGGGTGTCATCGAGTTCGACGACGAGTTCTTCGCCAACGACTCCGTGAAACTCCACAACTGCCAGACGGGCTGCGTGCAGCTGCTCAACAAGAATGGGAAGGCGGAGGTGACGCTCGACTATGGCGCACCGGTCATCGCCTTCTGGAGCCCATACAAGAAGAACGCGCCGTTCGTATGCCTCGAGCCTTGGTTCGGACTGGGTGACCCGCGCGGATGGAAAGGTGAGTTCAAAGACAAACCGATGATGAACCACCTGTTGCCGGGTGCTTCGTTCGTCACAGAACACATCATCACCATCGGATAAGAAATTATTAACTGTTTAAATACACAGAACTATGAGAAAAATTAAATTTATCGTTTTCCTGGTTGTCACAGTGTTGCTCACAGCCTGTGGAACCACATCCAAAGTGCCTATCACAGGCCGTAAACAAAATCTGCTGGTAAGCGACGAGCAGGTACTCAGCCTGAGCGGACAGCAATACCAGGAGTATATGAAGACAGCAAAAGCCTCAACCGATGCCACCAACACAGCGATGGTGAAGCGCGTGGGTCAGAAGCTGTCAACCGCAGTGGAGAACTATCTCCGTGCCAACGGGCTGGCCGACGAGGTGAAGAACTACGCATGGGAATTCAATCTCGTGCAGAACCAGCAGGTAAACGCCTTCTGTATGCCTGGTGGAAAGATCGTGGTATATGAGGGCTTGCTCCCTATCACACAGAACGAGGCGTCGCTGGCCATCGTACTCGGTCATGAGATTGCCCATGCAGTGGCAAAGCACTCGGCTGAACGTCTGAGCAACGAATACAAGAAGCAATATGGCATGCAGATTCTCAGTGGCGTGGCTTCAGCTGCCGGCGTGGACGCCGGTCTCGCCCAGCTCGGCACAAGCGTGCTCGGCATCGGCGCACAGGCATGGTCATCGGGCTTCTCACGCAGTCAGGAGAGCGAGGCCGACCACATCGGACTCATCTTCGCGGCCATGGCAGGCTACGACCCTCAGGTGGCAATACCGTTCTGGCAACGTATGGCCTCTACTGGATCGGGCAGCACCTCTATCTTCAGCGACCACCCGTCCGACGAGAAGCGCATCAAGCAGATCCAGGCCTGGATGCCGGAAGCACTCACCTATTATAAGAAATAGTACATCTTCCCTCTTACATCTTACATCTTACATCTTCCATGCTCAACGAATATTTCAATCTTAATGCCAAATATGAGGGGCTGACCTCCGGCTTCAAAGCCCGTGAGAGCCGGCCCCTCATCGGTATCACCTCCACGTTCAATGACGCGCAGAGCCAGCTGAACGAGCCTTATTATGCCTCCATCGTCAGATCCGGAGGTGTGCCGTATATCATCCCTCCGTTCGACATCACCCGTGAGGAGGGCTGGGCCGACGACATCCTCTGCCACCTCGACGGCGTCGTCTTCAGCGGAGGGGGTGATGTCAATCCGCTCTTTTTCGGTGAGCAGCCTATCTGCGACCTCCATGCAGTGGCGACGGAGCGCGACGAGATGGAGCTGCTGCTCATACGAATGGCTGCCGACCGACAGATTCCGATTCTCGGCATCTGCCGCGGTGTGCAGGTGATGAACGTGGCTCTGGGCGGAACGGTGCTTCAGGACATCTATGCGCAAGACAAAAACGCATGGGTCAAACATGCGCAGAACGCTCCGCGCTTTGCCGCCACCCATACGGTGGACGTGGACGAAGACTCCATCCTCCACCGAATCTACGGCAAACGGCAGCTGGCGGTCAACTCGTTCCACCATCAGGCGGTGGGGCAAGTGGCGCCGGGATTCAAGGTGACGGGACGTGCAGCCGACGGCATCATTGAGGCCATGGAATCAACAGAGCATAAGTCTATCCTCGGGGTGCAGTGGCACCCTGAGTGTCTGGGCAACACGTTCGACACGCCGAACGTGTTCACATGGATTGTGGAGGAGGCGCGCTCGTTCAAGGCGGCAAAGCAGGTGCATGAGCAGGTGCTGTCGCTCGACTCCCACTGCGACACACCGATGTTCTTCGAGAAAGAAATCGATTTCGGACGGCGCGACCCCCAGCTGCGGGTCGATCTGCGTAAGATGACGGAAGGACGGCTCGACGCCACCATCATGGTGGCGTACCTCAAACAGGGAGAGCGCGACGAGGCAGCGCTCCGTGCCGCCACTGAGAAAGCGGACGCCCTGCTCGACCAGATCGAGGCGATGGCGGCGGCGCACAGCGACATCGTCTCTATCGCCTATACGCCCGATGATCTCTACCGCAACAAAGCGCTTGGGAAAAAGAGTATCATGCTGGGTGTCGAGAACGGCTATGCCATCGGCAAGGACATCGCCAACGTGGAGCGGTTCCGCCAGCGGGGCATCGTCTATATGACCCTCTGCCACAATGGCGACAACGACCTCTGCGACTCAGCCAAAGGCAACAACGAGCACGGCGGTGTCAGCCCGTTCGGCGAACAGGTCATCCGGGAGATGAACCGCGTGGGCATGATGGTGGACCTGAGCCATGCCGGCGACAAGAGCTTCTACGACGCACTCGACATCAGCGCCACACCAATTGTATGCACCCACTCGTCGGCCCGTGCGCTCTGCGGCCATCCGCGCAACCTCACCGACGACCAGCTGCGCGCGTTGGCGAAAGCGGGGGGCGTGGCACAAGTGAATATATACTGCGACTTCCTGCGCGACAACGGCTCCGAGGCTTCCGTCCTCGACGCTGTGGCACATCTCAACCACATGGTGCGCATCGCTGGCATCGACCACGTGGGCATCGGTACCGACTTCGACGGCGGGGGCGGTGTGCCTGGACTCAACTCAGCCTCCGAGCTCATCAACTTCACCCGACGACTCCTCGCTGAGCGTTATTCCATCTCCGACCTCAGCAAAATCTGGGGAGAGAACTTCCTGCGGGTAATGAGAATGGTGCAAAACGTAAAATAACTGGCTTAAGATGCGGGAGCGAAAGTTTACATATCCGCTGTTGGCCATGCTGGTTATTCTTATGCTCATCTCTTGCCACCGTGGCATCGAGGCTGAGGTGCTGAGATGTGCGGAATCATTCCTGCCTGCACAGCCCGACAGTGCGGATTCCGTGCTTCGTCTGGTTTCGTCATCACAAGACTTGAGTAAAGCTGACCGTGCCTTATATGGGCTACTGCGTACCTATACCGACAACCGGATGGGAAACCGCATTGCATCAGACTCGCTCATCGCCTCTTCACACGCTTATTATTACCGCCAGTCCTCCGGCGGGGAAACATCCGACAGCACCCTTCTCCGCCGCTACGGGCAGTGTTGCTATTATATGGGACTCTATTATTCCTCATGCGACAGCACCCGACTGTGTGAGGAGCAGTTTCGGAATGCCATCAAAGCCTCTGAGAGATGCGCCGACTGGCACACCTGCTACCTGGCCTGCACCCAGCTC
>FLNU01002378.1_pt1 | contig 14152 bp, 10 predicted proteins | sample 1140361 | NCBI WGS metagenome assembly FLNU01 (sample SAMEA3878206, study PRJEB12797) | bioreactor metagenome | biome: Moose rumen | place: Sweden | collected 2011-10 | reverse complement strand
CCCTTTCCATGCCCTCGACACCTATCTTCCTAAATTAGTAAGAGCAGGCTTACGAGTTGCTATCTGCGATCAGTTAGAAGACCCGAAGTTAACAAAGAAATTAGTAAAAAGAGGCGTAACGGAATTAGTTACTCCGGGCGTTAGTTATACGGAATCCACCGTTTCTACGAAGGAGAACACTTTCCTCTGCTGCCTCACTTTCAACAAGAAGACCCGCGATGATACGCAGGCTGTCGGCATCAGTTTCTTGGATATTTCGACAGGCGAATTTTTAGTGGCACAGGGCAGCGAGAGTTATGCGCAGAAACTGCTGCAGAATTTTCAACCGAAAGAGGTGCTGTTCCTCAGGCACGAGCGCCAGTATTTTGAAAGTCTGTTCGGAACCAAATACTTCACCTTCGAGTTAGAAGATTGGATGCTGACAGAGCAGGCTGCCAACGACAGGCTGTGTAAGCAGTTTGGCACAACCAATCTCAAGGGTTTTGGTGTTGACAAAATGCCGTTAGGTATTATCGCCGCAGGCGGCATAATGCACTATTTAGACATCACTCAGCACATGCAGACGAGTCATATAACTCATCTTAGCCGAATAGAGGAAGATAAGTATATGTGGCTGGACCGCTTCTCGCTTCGCAACCTCGAGATTTTCAGCCATAGTGATGCGCCCGATAGTCTGTCGCTGATAGATGTTATTGATAAGACCAACAGCCCAATGGGTTCGCGCCTTATGCATCGCTGGCTGAGTCTGCCCCTTAAATCGGCAAAAGCGATACGCCGCAGGCAAGAGGTGGTGGAATATTTTTTCCGCCACCCCGAAGAGCGCCGGATTGCTTGCGATCAGATTCGCCTCATTGCAGACTTAGAACGCATGATTGGAAAGGTGTCGGTAGGACGCATCTCACCACGCGAGTTCAGCCAGATGAGTTACTCACTTGAAGCATTAGAACCGCTGAAAGAGATTTGCGAACACTCCGGCAGCGAATATATGCAGCAGTTAGGCGAACAGATTCACCTCTGCACCAAACTGAAAAACACAATACGCCGCACTCTTTCCACAAACCCGCCCGCGACACAAGGCAAGCCGAATATGATCGGACACGGTGTGGACGCAGAGTTAGACGAACTGAGAGAGATACAGACAGGCGGCAAATCGTTCCTCATCGACCTTCAGCAGCGCGAGGCAGAACGAACGGGTATTCAATCGCTGAAAATAGGGTACAACAATGTGTTCGGATATTATTTGGAGGTAAGAAACACCTACAAAGATTTAGTGCCGCAAGACTGGATCCGCAAACAAACTCTTACACAGGCAGAACGATATATAACGGAAGAGTTGAAACAATATGAGGACAAGATTCTCGGCGCAGAAGAAAAGATACAAATAATTGAAAACCGCTTATTCGGAGAACTGCTCACTTACGCCTCCAATTTCGTACCTCAAGTGCAGGTTGATGCGCAGGTCGTGGCGCAGATTGACTGTCTTCTCAGTTTTGCCGATTCGGCTGAACAATGCAAATATGTTTGCCCTGTAGTTGACGAGTCATACAGTATTAATATCAAAGGCGGCAGGCACCCTGTTATAGAGCAGAATATGCCAATCGGCGAGAAGTATATACCGAACGATATTTATCTGACAAACGAAGAGGACAGCCGGCAGCAGATTATCATTATCACCGGTCCGAATATGGCGGGTAAGTCAGCACTGCTGCGGCAGACTGCTCTGATTGTTTTGCTTGCACAGATAGGATCCTTCGTTCCTGCTGAAAGTGCCACAATCGGAATAGTTGACAAGATCTTCACTCGCGTGGGTGCTAACGATAATATATCCGCAGGCGAAAGCACCTTTATGATAGAGATGAACGAGGCATCGGCCATCCTCAACAACATATCGCGCCGCTCGCTCATCCTCTTTGATGAGTTAGGACGAGGAACATCCACCTACGATGGCATCAGCATCGCTTGGGCAATAGTCGAATATCTGCATGAGAACCCATACCACGCCAAAACCTTATTCGCCACACATTATCACGAACTGAATGATATGGCGGCCATAATGCCGCGCATCAAGAACTACAATGTGTCGGTGAAAGAGGTGCAAAATAAAGTTATCTTCCTCCGTAAGTTAGTAGAAGGCGGGTCGGAGCACTCATTTGGTATTCATGTCGCCCGCATGGCAGGTATGCCGCCCGTTATAGTGAAGCGAGCCGAACAGATTCTACAACAGTTAGAAAGCGGCAAACAAGAGATAAAAAACAGCGGAGAGAAGAAAGATAACATCCCGCATGTAACAGAAAATAAAGTAGCAGTAGGCGGCACACAACTCTCTTTCTTCCAATTGGACGACCCCGTTCTGTCGCACATACGGGACGAGTTCCTCAACCTCGATGTGGATAACCTCACCCCTATCGAAGCCCTCAACAAACTGAATGAATTGAAAAAGATAATAAAAGGCAGTTGAGAGGAAAGTTGAAAGTTGAAAGAATAGTGCATTAATGTGTGGTGCTTTTGCCGGCATTTTTGCGGTCAAAGTCCTAAATAGAATTTAAATGAAAAAATTATCTGTCATAATATTAAGCATTATATGCGTCAATGTAGCTATCAGCGGTCAGCAGAAACGCGAGTTACGAGGAGTATGGATAGCGACTGTTGCTAATATCGATTGGCCAAGCAAAGAGGCTGTCGGCAATGCCGCTTTGCAGAAACAAGAGATGCTTTTCCTGCTTGACAGCCTCGCTGCCCTGCACCTTAATATGGTTATCTTTCAGATACGACCTACAGCGGACGCACTTTACGAATCAGAGTTAGAGCCGTGGAGTATATGGCTCACGGGCAAGCAAGGTGAGAATAACGATGAGCACTACGACCCGTTAACCTTCGTCGTGGAAGAGGCGCACAAACGCTGCATCGATGTGCATGTATGGCTTAATCCGTATCGTTTGAATATCGGTTTCACGCCCGATGAACTGCACGCCTCGCATATCTACAATAAGAAACGCAACCTCTTCGTCAAATATGGCAAACAGTGGTACTTCAACCCCGGACTGGACGAGACACGCGACTGGCTGACGAAAGTGGCAGTTGACATAGTCAGCAGATACGACATTGACGGACTTCACTTTGACGATTACTTCTATCCGTATCGCATAGCAAATGCAGAGTTCCCCGATGATAAGACCTTCAAGCAACACCCGAGAGGTTTTACCGACAAAGCAGCATGGCGACGCAATAATGTCGATTTGATAATAAAAGAGTTGCACGATACTATTCACACTATTAAGCCATGGGTGGAGTTTGGCATATCTCCATTCGGCGTGTGGCGCAACAACAGCACCGACAGCATACGAGGCTCTGCCACTAAGGCAGGTATTCAGAACTACGACGACCTCTATGCCGATATTTTGCTTTGGCTTGAAAACGGTTGGATCGACTACGTTGTGCCACAACTATATTGGGAGATTGGTAAAAAGGTGGCAGACTATGAGGTGCTATCTCATTGGTGGGCTGAATATACATACGGCAAGAACCTATATGTAGGGCACTCGCTCAGTTCATTAGGAAAATCGAAGGTGGAAGCATGGATGCGTCCGAACGAGATTTGCCGTCAGTTGCGTATGAATAAGACTATACCTCAGATACAAGGCTCCGTATTCTTCCCTGCACACGACCTTATCGAAGGCAGATTAGGACTATGCGACTCGTTGCTCAACGACTACTACCTCTACCCTGCCCTGCCGCCAAGCGTATGCAGCGGAGAACATCAAATCCCTGATGCGCCGGCAAAGATCAGTCTTACCGCCGTGGATAATATCGTCAGTCGGCTAACATGGCAACCCGTTCAGAATGTTAACCGGTATGTCGTATATGCTTTTCCTACATATCAAACACCTGATTTCGACAACCCGCAATATATCTATTGCATCACAAACGATACAGAAATAACCTTCTCTTTCGACCCTGAAGAATATATAATTTGCGTCACCGCGATTGACCGCTATCACCACGAATCAATGCCCGCCGTTCTCTAACTGCAATATGTACCTTAAAAATCTCACAATATTAAACTACAAAAATATCCGCGAGGCGAATCTCACCTTTGCGAGTAAGATGAATTGTTTTATCGGTCTGAACGGACAGGGGAAGACGAATATCTTAGATGCTGTTTATTACCTCAGTTTCACTAAATCAGCATTTACTGCCATTGATTCGCAAACCATCACCCACAATGAGCAGTTTGCAATGATTCAAGGTCTATACGACAATGCAACGCCGTCTGCTCACCTGTCGTCACCATCATTCTTAACGACTGACGAACCCGCAGAAATGCCCTCAGAAGAAGCCGACACCTTTCAGGTATCGTGCGCACTACGGCGTGGCCTGAAAAAGCAGTTTCGATATGGTAAGAAAAGTTACGAACGCCTACATGACCATATCGGTGTCATACCCCTTGTGATGGTTTCCCCCTCAGATGCGGAACTAATCATCGAAGGCTCCGACATAAGGCGGCGGTTTGCTGACGGTGTCATCTCGCAATATAACCGCCATTATCTCAGCGCTCTCACCGATTACAATGCCCTTCTTGCTCAGCGCAATGCGCTCCTAAAGCAGTGCGATGGCGCGGCGGACAGACTGCCGCACGATGTGATGGACATAATAGAGGAAAAAATGTCCGCCCTCGATATACTTATCTTCGAAGAGCGCACTCACTTTATTGAGCGCTTCATTCCCTATTTCCGCAGGGTATATAACAATATAGCGCAAGGTGCTGAGACCGTGGATATCAACTACAAGTCTCAACTGCAAAACAGAGATATACGCACCTCTCTTCGCGACACACGACCAAGAGACGTTATCCTCGGTTGGACATCACAAGGTATTCATAAGGATGATATGGAAATGATTTGTGACGCATACCCGCTTAAGCAAGTTGCGTCACAAGGACAACAAAAGACATGTATTCTCGCAATGAAATTTGCGCAGGCTCTCTTCCTCGTAAATGAAGGACTGCCAAAACCCATTCTGCTACTGGATGATATCTTCGATAAGTTAGATGCTGAAAGGGTGGAACGAATTGTTGAACTGCTGCACTCCGATGATTTCGGACAAATTTTCGTCACGGATACCGACCGCCAGCATATTTCCACCATTCTCTCCCACCATAAAGAATACTCGATGATCTTCAATGTTGCAGCAGGCGAGGTACAGCCTTTACCGCTTGATTAGTTCGCGGGCGAGGGCAATATAGTTTTGAGCACCTTTCGATGATTTGTCGTAGTCTATTACCGACAGACCGTGAGAGGGAGCTTCCGACAAGCGCACATTACGAGTAATAACAGTAGAGAACACCAATTTCCCGAAATGCTTTTTCACCTCTTCATACACTTGCGCTGAAAGGCGTAAGCGATTGTCGTACATAGTAACAAGAAAACCCTCTATTTGCAGATTAGGATTAAGTTGCGATTTTATAATCTTTATAGTATTAAGTAGTTTGGCTATTCCCTCCAAAGCAAAGAACTCAGCCTGAACAGGTATAATAACCGAATCACTTGCCGTAAGTGCATTCACAGTAATCAATCCTAACGAAGGAGAACAGTCAATAATAATATAATCATACTTTGCTCGAATAGGACTCAGCAAATGCTTTAGAATGTTCTCTCTATCATCTAAACCGAGCATTTCTATCTCTGCACCTACAAGGTCAATATGCGAAGGAATAATATCTAATCCCTTTACTGCTGTTTCTCGGATAGCTTGTTCTGCTTCCGCGCCATTTATCAAACACTCATAAAGCGTTGTACCCGCATTGTGAATATCTACACCGAGACCCGACGAAGCATTAGCCTGAGGATCGGCATCTATAAGTAACACACGCTTTCCTTCCTTTGCAAGGGCAGCACTGAGGTTGATGGCACTCGTCGTTTTACCTACTCCACCCTTTTGGTTTGCAACTGAAATAATCTTTGACATAGACTTTCTACTTTATCACTTACCGCCTGCAAAGTTACATATTTTTTCTGATAGCAACAACTTTTTTATAAAAAATTCTGCTCGGCATATATCACCCTCTCTCGCTATATACAAAATAACGCTACCTGTACAGATAGCGTTATTTTTTGTTTTTTATCTCTCTTAGAGTGAAATTGCGCCGCTCGGACAAACACTTGCGCATGTACCGCACTCAGTACACTCATCAGGGTTGATAGAATAGATGTCGCCCTCAGAGATGGCGCCCATCGGACACTCGTCGATGCAAGTACCGCATGCAACGCAGTCGTTAGAAATCTTGTAAGCCATAATCGTTTATATTTAAAAATTTAAAATGCAAAACAAAACACTACCATTGTTTTTGTTTTGAGAAGTGGAGAACATCTCCGAACGTTCTAAAGTGGAGAACGTCTCCGAACGTTCTGAAGTGGAGAACGTCCCCAAAGTCTGAAGTGGAGGACGAAAACCACAATCCCCAAAAATGATTAGTTAAATCGTATGCAAAGGTAATTCATTTTAATTATATACGCAAGAAAAAAATAAAAAAACACGTTTATATACCAATTTTTGGGTATAAAAACGTGTAATATGCAGGATATTCATCTCCCGCTCGGCATCTTCAAGAGGAATAAACTCGTGCCTGTTAGGTAATTTGACATTATACCAACTACGCACGTAGTTTACTTTGACGCATTGCAAAACCATAATTACGGGTTCAGAACGTTCGGAGACGTTCACCACTACTATATGCGTTGCACGGTTGCTCAAAATCCCGCTATCGGAGAGAGCTATACCTGCTTATGTAAAAACAAAAATCACATTTTAGTGCATATTAGTATGGCAAACAAAGATACCTCTTTCTCCCGATGTTATTTCAAAAAAATTGAATTTTTGCGTTTTTCGCGCAAAAAACCTAAGCAATTATTGCACAATTTGCGGAAAAACCTTACCTTTGCAGTAAAGACCCGTAAGTGCGAGTGTCCCCGCTTGCGACAAAATAACGAGTTTGGAACTCTCGAAAACAACGGACTTAATTTTTCATTCTTAATTTATATTCCATCATGCTTGGAACAACTGAAATCATCATTATTGCCGCCGTTATCTTGCTACTTTTCGGTGGTTCGCAGATTCCCAAACTGATGCGCGGCATCGGTCAGGGTGTCAATGCCTACAAGAAAGGTCTTGCGGGTGAAGAAGACGAGGACGAGAAGAAAGCCACTAATTCAGCCCCTCAACAATCCAAAGAGGAAGCCGCCGAATAACCCCGAATCGGTCATTGCTTTTTAATGATTACGGTTTTACTTTTGAATAATTTTTTGCTGGTTTGAAGTCGCAAGGGGGTTCAATTGTAATAATGACCGATTTGGGACAAATTGCCTCTTTCTTTTATGCTCGGCTTATATGCCGAAAATTAAACAATCGGTAAATGGCAAATGAAATGTCGTTAGGCGAGCACTTCGAGGAACTGCGAGGTGTGTTATTGCGCGGGCTTATGGCTTGGGCGGCGGGTTTCGTCGTTTGCTTCGCGCTGCGCAATCTGCTTTTTCGGTTTTTATTTGCACCTGCAAGTAGCGACTTCATACTCTATCGCGGTCTGTGTCGCCTCAGCGAATGGACGGGTTGGGCAAGCCTGTGTCCGGAGTCGTTCGAGTCACATTTCATCTCCACTGAACTGACGGCACAGTTCACAACTCATCTCAGTGCCTCACTTTGGGGCGGGTTGGTGTTGGCGGCACCTTATATAATCATCCTTCTATACCGCTTCGTTGCCCCAGCCTTATACGAAAAGGAACGGTGGTTCTCAGTCCGCCTGACCATTGTAGCATCGCTGCTTTTCTTTGCGGGCGTGGCAATAAATTATCTGCTCATTTTTCCCCTCTCTTATCGCTTCCTCGCCACATATCAGGTGCAGGAGGATGTAGTGAATACGATAACGCTCTCGTCATATATCTCATCGTTCCTCGTACTATCGCTGATGATGGGCGTAATGTTTGAACTGCCCGTTGTTACTTGGCTGCTTGCCCGCATGGGTTTTGTGGACAAAAAAAGCCTGCGGCATTACCGCAAGCATGCTTTGGTTATTATTATGATTGTTGCCGCCGTCATAACCCCGACCGGCGATGCCGCAACTCTCTGCATCGTTACGCTACCTATCTACCTTCTCTACGAATTATCAATCCTTGCTATTCCGACAGCAAATCAGAAAGCAGAAGATCACAGTTGAATTAAAGGAAGTTAGCACTATAACTCCTGACCGAGTACAAAGTGGAACTGGCTCTTGCCGTAACTATCGGAGCCGTTGATTTTATCAAAGCCCCACCCCCAGTCGATACCCATCAGGCCGAACATTGGCAAAAAGATACGTACGCCCAGACCGAGTGAACGCTTGAGGTCAAACGGGTTAAAGTCTTTTATGTCCGCCCAGCAGTTACCGGCCTCAGCAAACCCGAGTAACCAAATAGTGGCATTCTGCTCAAGCGATACGGGGTAACGTAACTCCATAGTATATTTATTATAGACATATCCGAGGTTACGCCCGACTGCAGGGTCGTATGGTGTCAGCGAGCCTGAGGAGTAACCACGCATAGCAATATAATCGGTGGAGTAAGAGGAGTAAGAGGTCATACCGTCACCACCCATATAGAACGACTCGAACGGTGACTTGGCGTACTTGTTAAAATGCCCTAAATAGCCGAACTCCGCGCGTGCCATAAGCACGAGTTTTGAGTCTTTTGTAAGCGGAGTGAACACTTTCCCTGAGAATTTCCACTTATGATATTCGAGCAAGTTATACCTCTCCGACACATTCATTGTAGAATAGTCTTTGCCGTTCATAAGCGACCAAGGCGGCGTTATCTTCAGCGACAAGGAGAACTGCGAACCGCGACGAGTATAGATGGGGTTATCTATCGAGTTACGCGATAGGTTAAGAGTGATAGCGAGGTTGTGCGAGAGGCCATCAGAGATAAGCAGATATGGCCACGACTTCATCATATACAGTTGATACGACAACTCCCCATAGAAAGTGAAATAGTCGTCGGGCCAGTGCAGACGCTTGCCATACCCTATTGAGGCACCGAGTGTTCTCAGATACTTATCGGGGTCAGCCTCCTGCTCTTGCAGTTGTTGGTAATAATCGTTATAATTGCTTCCGTAAGAATTGTAATAATAAGTAGAATACGTGGAATAGAGGCTGTTATAAGCGTTTATATATCTGTCGGAATAGCCCGTCTGCATGGCGAAGTAAACACTTGCGCTGAGCGAGTTAGGTCTCTTTCCTCCCACCCATGGTTCGAGGAAAGAGATGGAGGCAGAGGTGTAATACACACCATTCGTGCGAGCATTGATAGTGAAAGTCTGACCCTCACCTTGCGGAACGATGCGATACGCCTTCTTATTGAAGAGATTTTGAATAGCGAAGTTAGTAAACTTCAATCCGAGTGAACCTACCAAACCTGTTGCCCCCCAACCGAGTGAGAACTCTATCTGGTCTGACGACTTAGTCTCCAACTGATAGGTTATATCCACCGTTCCGTTATCGGGATTAGGCTGAATATCCGGCACAAGTTTCTCTTGGTCGAAATGCCCCATCTGCGCCAATTCACGCAGCGAGCGCATGATATCCGACTGCGAGTACAGCTGTCCCGGCTTGGTGTACAACTCGCGCCTTACAACATGCTCATATACGCGGGTGTTACCTACTATATTAACCTCATTAATAGTGGCGGGCTTACCTTCATACATTCGCATCTCGAAGTCGATACTGTCACCCTCTATCTTTATTTCAACAGGGTCGATATTGAAAAACAGATAACCGCGGTCAGTATATAGTTTTGCCACGGCATCGTCGTTCTCACTCAATCGCTTATTCAGTTCTTTAAGGTTATACACATCGCCTTTCTTGATGCCCAACACCATATTCAAAGTCTCGTATGGATAGACGGTGTTACCCACCCATTGAATATTGCGGATATAATATTTCTCGCCCTCGGAGATTGTCATATAGACATCCACTTTCGTCGGGTCCTCAGGTGCAGGCACAACGGAATCGGCAACGATATAGGCATCGCGATAGCCGTTCTCGTTATACTTTTCTATAAGCGTTTTCTTATCTTTCTCAAACTCGTCGGCAACGAACTTCTTTGTTCGGAAGAAGTTAATGATATTGTTATCATTAGTCTTCTTCATAGTGTGGTTTATCTTATTATGCGTAAATGCCTCGTTACCGGTGATATATATTGCATTAATTTTCGTCTTCTGCTTCTTATCAACCCTTACTGTTACTTTTACATATCCGTGATGGTCCGGGTCATCCTGTTGCAACACCCGCACATCAGCATTGAGAAAGCCTTTGTCGGCATAATACTTCTTCACCACCGTCTTGGCGCGGTCGGCAAGGTTAGGAGTCATCTGGCTACCCTTGTTTATTCCGACCTTTACCTCTATATCTTCCTTCTCAGACTTTTTCACTCCCTCATAAGTGATATCACTCACCCTCGGACGCTGTTTCAAAGCAATATTCAGCCATATCTTTTGTCCCTCAATCTTTGTTGCCTCAATCTTCACATCAGAGAAGAGACCTTGTTTCCAAAACCGCTTAACAGCCTTCGTTATCTGTTCGCCGGGCACCTCTATCTTATCCCCAACTGCCAAACCGGAAAAACCGATAAGTACGAAGTCTTCGTACGCATCGGCTCCTGATACGGTTATACCTGCAATCTCGTAAGTCCTACGCTGCAGCCCGTACTCAATCTTCGGGAGAGAAACCACCGCCGTGTCTTGCGCAATAATCAAAGCGGAGGCGGCAAATAGCGAGAATAATATTATCGTTAAAAAACGCTTCAAATAGTGAATGTTATGAGTTATGAGTTATGAGTTGCTCTGATGTTTTGCCGAAACGACGTTCGCGGTGTTGGTAGTCAACTATTGCCTTGTAAAACTCTTCTGCGGTGAAGTCCGGCCAATAGCAATCTGTGAAATATAGTTCTGCGTAGGCAAGTTGCCAAAGCAGGAAATTGCTTATTCTCAGTTCACCACTCGTGCGGATAAGCAAATCAGGGTCAGGATAAAGAGCCGTTGCGAGATTTGCCGCTACTGTTTGTTCCGTTATTTCATCTGCATTTAAATGCCCTTTTAACGCCGTTTCAGTAATTTTCTTCACTGCCTCTGTTATTTCCCAGCGGGCGGAATAGGAAAGTGCCAAAATGAGAGTCAGGCCTGTGTTTTGGGCTGTCTCATCTATCAAAGCGAGGAACTTACGGCGAGCACCCTCCGGCAAGCGATCGGTATCTCCTATCGTTACGAGCCTCACATTATTGTTCATTAGCGTATCACGCTCCTTAGCAATGGTATCAACAAGAATTGTCATCAAGGCGTTAACCTCCTCTATCGGGCGATTCCAATTCTCTATTGAGAAGGCATAAAGAGTGAGATAACCAATTCCTAATTCGGCGGCTGCTTCCGTCACCTCATGCACTACCTGCACGCCTTTCCTATGCCCGAAGACGCGAGCCATACCGTGCTGCTTTGCCCATCGCCCATTACCATCCATAATGACGGCTATATGGCGAGGCAAGCGTTCTCTATCTATCTGCTCTTTATACATAGTCGTAAATTAAAGTCGGTTACCAATCGCAGGACCTGCAAATCTTCTTCGCTTCGACAAAGTCAAAAATCAGACCAAAAGTGAGGCAACCCGTCAAATCACAATTAAGAAAATTAGTGCCGTTCAGTCTTTCGACATTATTATAGTCATCAATATTTTCCAAATTATCAACAAAATACATAGCATGTTGCCATGCTAATATCAAGCCGCAATGCTGCGCGAAATTCCACTTAAAGCCGAATCCGAAAGGAATACAAAAAGCGAGATTTCCATAAGACTCATACCCGTCGTACAACGATCCGCCCAAACCGAGAAAGATATAAGGGGTATAAGGGCGGATATTTCCTGTGCCCCAATCGTTACCATAGCGAAAGAAGTTATACTCGGCGCAGATATCAACAGATATCATCTTATTCGTCAGCACCTGCTGCTTACTTAGGTCGGGCACAAAACCCGCACCGTCAACCGGATACTTAAAACCATAACGGGCATACTGTCCTTTAACCTGCAATGCCCAACGGCGGTCGAACTTATAACGGAACTGCAAACCATACACCTCACGAGGGTGCATAAAAATATGCCGATTAGCATCGCCAACATAATAACTCATACCACCCTGTAAACCCAACTCCAAAAGATATGGTCCGTTGCCTGCCTCAACACTAATCGCGCACAAAACAAATCCTAATGATAATATTACGACCCTTCCAATACGCATTATGAAATACAAAATTACAACTATTTTTCAAATCAGACAAATAAAACTTCAAAAATTCAGAAATCAGATTTTACAAAATTATAAATTGCATTATTTAATTGCATAAATACATTTTTTTTACTAATTTTGCATAGAAATAATATGGCAAACATATTTCTCTTAAAATACAAATTATTATGAATTTATTCTCACTTGAAGGCAAAAACGCCTGGATTACCGGTGCTTCCTACGGAATCGGTTTTAACATTGCTAAAGCATTTGTAGCGGCAGGAGTAAAGAACATCATTTTTAACGACATCAACGAGGATGCTCTTGCTCGCGGACTAAAGAACTACGCAGATGCAGGTATCAAGAATGTACACGGCTATGTGTGCAATGTTACTGACGAGAACGCAGTTAAGGCTACCGTTGAAAAAATTCACGAAGATGTTGGTCAGATTGATATTCTCGTTAACAACGCAGGTATCATCAAACGTATTCCCATGCACGAGATGCAACGCTCGGAGTTCCAAGCCGTTATTGATGTTGACTTGGTTGCGCCGTATATCGTCAGTGCAGCCGTTCTCCCTGAGATGATGGAACGCCGCGAGGGTAAGATTATCAATATATGCTCGATGATGAGTGAGTTAGGTCGCGAGACTGTCAGCGCATACGCTGCTGCAAAGGGCGGTTTGAAGATGCTGACCCGCAATATATGCTCAGAGTATGGCGCATATAATATTCAGTGCAACGGCATCGGTCCCGGCTATATTGCTACCCCGCAGACAGCACCTCTTCGTGAGAAGCAACCCGATGGCAGTCGTCACCCGTTCGACTCCTTCATCTGCGCAAAGACCCCGGCGGGGCGTTGGCTCGAGCCGGAAGAACTCGGCGGACCCGCTGTATTCCTCGCCTCGCATGCATCAGACGCAGTAAATGGTCATATTCTCTATGTTGACGGCGGTATCCTTGCATACATAGGCAAACAACCGGAATAATGTTACCGCGCTTTAATGCGCAACATAACTCAAAAACAAAACAGATGAAAAAACACTTATTGGTAGCCTTGTGCCTACTTACATTGGTAGGCACAAGTTGTACGAAGCAAGAGCAAGCGAAGAAAGTTGATGGCAGGTATGTACCTGAGCGCAAGGATGACTTCGCATGGGAGAACGAATACGCTGCTTTCCGTTTTTACGGACCGGCACTGCTCCCCGAAAATCCGAGTAACGGCGTTGACCTTTGGCTGAAAAACAGCCCCGCCTTAGTCATTGACACTATGTATGGTCGAGAACTGAAAGACGGTCGCCCGTACCATATCAACTACGATGGTAATCTCGACTGCTACAAGGTGGCGCACACAGCAGGTTGCGGTGGCGTGGTTATCGCTACTGACAGCAACTTATGGATTGCAGGTCCTTATAGCGAGTACGAAATACTGGAGCAGACCCCCGACAAGTTCGTCTTCCGCCTCACTTATGACAGCGTTCCCGTTGCCGGAAAGATTTTTGCGGAGCAACTAACCGTAACCGCCGAAGCAGGCAAGATACTCAACAAAGCAGAAGTTGTTATAATGCCAAAACGCCATTGCTGCAAGCATCACCAAGAGATGGCAGAAGGCGAGCAAAAGCCCTGCTGTAAGCATCACCAAGAGATGGCAGAAGGCGAGCAGAAGCCCTGTTGCAAGCATCACCAAGAGATGGCAGAAGGCGAGCAGAAGCCCTGCTGCAAGCATCACCAAGAGATGGCAGAAGGCGAGCAGAAGCCCTGTTGCAAGCATCACCAAGAGATGGCAGAAGGCGAGCAGAAGCCCTGCTGCAAGCATCACCAAGAGATGGCAGAAGGCGAGCAGAAGCCCTGTTGCAAGC
>FLNU01002377.1_pt1 | contig 14215 bp, 14 predicted proteins | sample 1140361 | NCBI WGS metagenome assembly FLNU01 (sample SAMEA3878206, study PRJEB12797) | bioreactor metagenome | biome: Moose rumen | place: Sweden | collected 2011-10 | reverse complement strand
GGTGACTTGTTTGAATAACTAAAGTGAATCACTATGTCAAAGAGCACTTTTGCACGGAGCCAACGCTCCGTGCTTTTTATTCCGCCACGTTATAGACGGGAATGATGATGGATATTGTAGGCTTCATTTTTTGTTCTTGAAATAACGTATTTTCTCAACAAGATAATATGCCCAATATGGCCATTTTAATAGTCTCTTTAACTGCTTTCGAGGTCGTAATTCGGTCATGGGAGAAAGATCATGTTTTAACTTTTCACCTTCAATCCGTGACTGTGGATATGGAAGACATATAAGCTTTGGCATAAAATGTTGTGCTGCATATGAAACAATAGCATGTTGTGCCCATGGTGCACCTTCTTTCCCTACGCCATGCTGTTGGTAGAAAGAAAGCATTTTCTCATATTCTTGGATCATAAAATGCCTATTTCTTTCTTGAACTTTTGCATCCATGGTCTGCCCTGCGCGCCCAATAAAATAATTATATAGGACAAAATCGCATATATAGCATGTCTTGGCCATAAGTTGCGGAGCAATGAACAATATCATATCATCATAAAATATGTGTTCATCAAATAATGGATGGTATGCTTTGAGTAAAGCTGTTTTGTATGTACAATATTGAAAATCCGCAACAGTAATGTCGTTATTTGCCTGATAAGGAAAATCTGCTACAGCAAAAGCTTGATTTAACATTCCATTTACAGGAAATAGTACAAACTCATCATCGGCGACCATATATTTATATAGTTGCGTGAAGACCAAATCCGCATCAGTCTCCGAAAGTTTTTCCATCAACTTATCCAAATTGGTAAGCCAATCATCGGAATCGAGGAAACGGAGATACTTGCCGGTTGTTTGCTTTAGACCGACATTCCATGCCGAGCCATGTCCGCCGTTCTCTTTGTCAATCTGACGGAAGGTTTGCGGATAGCGTTTGACGTACTCACGCGACATTTCCGCAGAGCGGTCGGGAGTACCGTCATTGACGATGATGACCTCTAATTGGTTCATCCGTTCCGCGTCCAATACACGATTACCCTGCTCATCAGTCTTGTAAATGAGGCATGAATCAAGGCATTTTTTGATATAAGGTTCAACCTTATATACAGGTACTACTATGGTTAGGAGTTTTTGCATTGTATTTTATTATTAATTACACAAATCACCATAAGTATCAAGAATCTTACTGTTAATTTTTGTTCCCAGATAGATTCTCTCTGTATTAGAGGGCATTGCAGATAAAGCTGTAGAGCACACTGTTAATGCTCTTGGATATACAACTCCCATTGCGTTTAATAATTGCATAGGTGCTTGATTGCGCATTATTTCTACATTAGGGAAATATTTCTTGTAGTCAAATTTATCTCTGGGATGAATCTTAATTACAATCGAGTTGAATCTTTCAACATAAGGCTTATACAGTTGAAGCATCTCATCTAAAGACAATCCACAGTCTTCCACAAACGGCTGTGATAATATAAGCAGGTCTACGCAAGGCGCATCGTTAATCGTTGTACGCGAAATTGAAAATAAATTTATGATAAACTCTTTTTTTTCATCATCACAATTTTTCCACAAATCTGCTAATGACGCTAATTCATATGACCTTCCTTCAACATATTTTGATTTAATATCCTTTGGAGATGTTATTATTCTATTAGTACATTGATTATTAGTACCGAAGGTTTTTCCATGGATGGCTGAATGAGCCAAGAAATACTTAATACGCCTTTTAAAGCAATCACCTCTATTAGGTATAAATGGACCTAAAAAACTAACCTCGTCTAATTGACTAAATGTTCCGGGAGAATCCTCTATGAATGTATATTTTCGATTTCCGATTAAGACATCTGAATAAGTAATATGGTCTTGCGCATATATGGGACACCACGCAAGACAAGGCCAATGGAGATATTTTAAAAATTTGTATTTTGCTCCTGTTTTCCAATCAAAGTTCTTCGTTGGGATACAAACCACATTCGGCAATCGCTTTTTTATTTCGGAATTAATCGTATCACCGACGAAAAACAATGTCTTTTCTATATCGCCTATAGACATGTATAATAAATACAACGACAAAGTATAAGTCGTATCTGCAATACAGATATGTTTAATATATTTCATCTCTTCACCGTGTTAGGTTATCCTATTGCAAATTATTCTCCTTTACATACTCTATCACTCTTTTTAAATCATTCGGAGTATCTACAGCGATTGTCTCACTATCCACTTCAATATATTGTACTCTGTACCCATTCTCGATGAAACGTAATATCTCTATATCTTCTATCGATTCTATCTTAGCTTTGCCATACTTCTTACCATAGTCGCAATAGAAACGCAAAGCCTCAGGTGTGAAACCATAAACACAAACCTGCTTATAGTATTTCACGTCAATATTCCCCTTGGGGAAAGGTGCTACTGAGCGTGTCAAATACACGCCTCTACCATCCTTGGCAGCCAGCACTTTTGGAACGGTGAAATTAATCAAGTCCACTGGGTCTTTAATCTCCGTCATCAAGTTCGTTACCTGAATATCCGTATTTGAATTCTCTATGAAAGGCACAATGGCGGCACGTATAGTACTCGGTTCTATCAATGGTTCATCGCCCTGAATATTCACATATAAATCAGCGGGAATCTTTTCCGCGACTTCTCCAATGCGATCTGTTCCTGTTTTATGCGCTGTACTTGTCATCACACATGGAATATTTCTTTTCGTGCATGCATTGTAGATTCTATCATCGTCTGTAGCCACATATACTTCGTCAAATTCTTTGACTTGTTTGGCTTGCAGATAGACTCGCTCTATCATCAGCTTGCCACAAATATCTACCAATGGTTTTCCCTCAAAACGGGATGATTGATACCGGGCCGGTATTACTGCTATGATTTTCATATTTGGGTGATTATTGTTTGCTATAAATACTTTCAACTTTCAGTTCAGTATATAACGAGGGAAGAAGGGAAACTAATTCATTTCCCGTATTCCGCTTATATAATTCAAAAATCTCTTTATTCTCTTTGTTGAGAGTGATTTCCTTTTCTGTAAGTGCTACACCGCTATACCCATCATATCCAACTACATAAATAGTTTTGGATGATAATTGATTGGCTAACTGCAACGCGATAACTGTACATGAATCTTCATATTTACCGATAACGGAAATATTTCCTAATTCATAAGTATGCCCCTCTGCACATTTGGGCACATCTGTTCCCATTTTACGGGGATATGGAGGTAATATACAAGTATCTGCAAATGGGATATTTCCGATTTTTGATTCTAAGCGTTTCCCTTCATTTCCTACTAAGATAAAAAACTTATCACATTTTATATCAGCAAATAATTCTGTGAAACGCGAGGTGGCAAATACGATAGCGGTGTCTGTACTTTTTATCAATACTTTTATTGCTTCCACATGTTGTTGCACCGATGCCCCTCCGCCGATAATAATAACCTGCTTATTTTTACGTTTTACTTTATATATAGGGTATTTGGCATTATCCTGCAAACCGGCTTTTCGATTATCAAGTGCACGAACAATATTATTGAATGAATATACCCTATTTTGAACCCATGCCATCACTTCTTTCTGAGGAATGGAGTTTGCGCCGGATAACATATACGGAAGATTTGTTCCCCAATTACATTTTTGTCTCAAGGGTTCAAAGACTTGTATTACTTCACCTAAGCGATTGAAATCTACTTGTAGATTCTGATGTTTGTTCAAATAGGTCATCAATAACTCCACATTGAGATTCCCGGCTCCGCGTCCCATCCCGAGAATGGTAGCATCTGCAAATTCCACACCTTGTTCCATGGCAGTTAAAGTGTTGATTAGTGCCAGCTGAAGATTATTATGTCCGTGGAAACCTAATCGCACTTTTGTGTGCATTCTAACCTCCTGAGTAGTAGTTTTTACCAATTCCGGTGTCATGCTCCCAAAGCTATCTACCATACAGAACCAATCAACTATCCCATCCAGTTGGCTTAATTTGGGGTAGAAGTTGTCCAAATCTGCCCATGTGGACATATACATTGTATTAAATGCCACTTCAAAGCCCATTTGCTTGACTGCTTTCGCCAACACGACAGCTCTGTCGAAATTCTTCGGATCAACTGCCAAACGAACCATATCTACCAAGCCTTTAATCGGATTAAGCAATAAATCCAAATCCTCCGGGTGGCAATCTTTTTCGTTCAACATGATTGCTATTTTCTTTTCCGAAATAGAACGAATATGTTGCAAAGTTGATACAGGGCAATAGCCAAACTGTCCAAGATATTCGGACTGTGGTTTATTTCGGTAGCCCAATTCTATATAATCAATGGGAAGCGCATTGAGATTATGGATATAGGTTTGTACAACCTCATCCTCAAAATCCCAATTGGTGTAATACCCACCATCTCGTAATGTACAATCAAGTATCGTCATTTGTTATGTAGTAATTTTTAATTTTTTGGATAGTCCAATTCCATTAATGATTTCTGATAAAATGTTTTCAGTTACAGTTTTCCCGTTAGGTGGAAGTAGATATTTATCAAAAAAATCTTTCCGCTGTTTCTTCATTTCATCTTTTCCACCTAAAACTACTCGCAACAAAAATGATTCTATTTCTTTAAAAGAACCTGCATGATAATGAGCATTGTATGCCGCTAACCCAACTTCATTACTAAACGATAATCTTTTACCATTATCTAAATATAACGCAGGTTTTTGGGTATATAAGTATTCAATCATAAATGAATTACTATCATTTAGAATCGCATCAGACGTTCGAAATAGCTCAATATAATCATCTTCTTGTAATGATATGTTTTCCCCCATAAACCATTTCTCGTAATAAGCATCTGTACGAATTTTTCCCCATTGGGGATGCTGGTACAAAGCATATTTTAATAGTGGATGAGGTTTAAAAACTATTTCTATCTCATTTTTGTACTTTTCGGCCATATTAAGCATATTGTCATAATACGATAGAAAAGTTGAAAAATTTTCATAATGGACACCAGGAATAGAATGATGAGGAGACCATATTACTCTTTTTCTATTACTTTCTCCATAACGCCATTCAGAATAGTCTAAGTTTTTTCTACTGCATAATAAATCACAGGATGGATAACCTGTTACAACGCTATTCATACCTTTGATTATAGAATATTTGCACACTTCTTTTCTATTAGCCTCACATTCAATGAAGTATTTCCATAATTTGCTATAAAACAAATCACCTCCTAAATTCCATGTAAAGGTAGTTCCAACAAAAAAATATGGTGAATAAATCAGTAAGGCATCATGAAATGCCTCTGGACCATATCTATAATTAGGAAATGGAGTAATGTAATATACTATATCAGGCTTAATGAAAGAGATATCATTAAATGAATTGTTCTCAATGTTATATGCTAAAAAATAGTCAACTTCTATTTTTTTAAAATAATCAACACATCTTTTATACATTCTTCGCATATGCGATTCCCCTCTTTCGGAAATAATTGGACAAATCAGTACACTTACTTCAAAAAATCCTGTTTGTTTAAGCGATTCGTATAAACCACATAGTTTCCATTGTGATGAATCTGTTATCACAAATAATATCTTTATTAATTCCGATTTCCTTTTAATTCTTTTTTTTATCCCCCAATACCGTAATTGCTGTTTAATAATAGGACATAGTTCTTTAAAGTAAAACCACTTCCTTTTAAAGAATGACCACATAATCTGAGGTACAAGAAGTTTGAAAATATTTTTTATCCTTTCATTCATACAAACAATCAGTAATAAAATCTTTTTATAATTTCATTCTTTACCCATTTACATGCGGTTTCATAGTCTTCATTCGTATCGAACTCTATCCACCCATTGTTATAATGGCTGGCTTTTACTTCATAACCATCCTTGATAAGTGCCATGAGCAAATCAGTCATATACGCTTGTCGGATATGTTTACCTGAAAGCATCCATGGTTTGTCCTCAAATTTCGGATAATCACGCTCCAATATATCCACAATATGTTTTAATCCATGTTTTGAAAACTTTAGCAAACCGATATAACGCGCAGAAATCTCCTCGATATTGGGTGCCTCTTGTCCTAAAGAAAGGATATTATTATTTTCGTCAATCTCTAAACTTTCTGTATCAAAATCGACTCGACCATAACGAGCCAGCCAATATGCTTTCCAATTATCGTCTACCGCTACAGTAAAATCATGTGGCTCAGCCATCATGCCTTGCAACATCTCTTGCGTAAAGAGTATATCGGAATAGCTCACAATACAATCATTATCAAACTCCGTGCGGGCGCACATCAAGGACTCTACCATATTGGTAGTGGTGAATTTCTCATTTGTATAGTAGCGCACACCCTCATATTGTATCTTATCTGCAGCAAACCCACGAACAACTATAATATCCTTAATACCTGCTACACGGTATTCTTCGATTTGGCGTTCAATAATCGTTTTACCATTGAACATCAGCATTCCTTTGGGAAGATTCTCTGTGTACTTTTTTAGGCGAGTTCCCTGTCCCGCTGCTAAAATGATTGCTTTCATTATTGTAAAAAGTTTCTAATTAATTCATCAATTATTTGTCTTGATAACCCATCGGTCATCGCTCTTTCCGGATGGCATTGTAAACCCAATATGTGAAGAGTCTTCGATTCATAAACCTCTACCACATCATTTTCAACATCCATCCCGATAGGAGTGAGACCTTTTGCAAGATGTTGCTTATAGATTCCATCGTTATGAAAATTATTAACTTGCATGACTTCTCCATTCAGGAGTATAGGATGTTCTTGACCTACAGGTCTCGCAATCTTTAGTTCCTTTAGATGCGAAACAAATCCGCCTAAAATGCCGTTCACTAATTGCATGCCTCTACATATTGCTATAATGGGTATTCTCCGATCAATAGCACCCCTTAATAATTGGCTTTCTATCTCATCCCGTTCCGGCGAATCTACATCATTGTTTTGCGGTATGCAATATTTACCCGGCACATCACCACCACCACTCAACACAACCAAATCAACACCTAATCGCCAATAATCTTTTAAGTTCGCTGTATGGTTCGGCACAGGAATTACTGTGTATCCCAACATCTCGAAATAAGCGACATACGCTCTTTCCAAGACATCTATTGCTTCGCCATGTGAGTCAATTTTTTGTCGTTGTGTTATGAGTGCTCGCTTCATTAGTATATGCGATTTATTTTCTTATTATTACAATCAATTTCTACTCTCTCCGAAGCACAGACAAAGTTAAATGTCTGTTCGCCACATCCGATAGCGGAAGGTAAGCCAAACTCTGCGCACCGGATAGCCATGTGTGAAGCAGGTCCTCCGTATTTGGTCACCAATCCGGCAATGCCTTTGGCAAAAATCCAGTCGTAACCGGGGTCTGCTTTCTCCAATGCAACAATCTTTCCTGCGACATCAGCATCCGTTCCCTCTTTTAAAACAAATACATCGGCCTGTACTTTAGAGGCTGTAATAAAATTCGGTTTCGCTTGGCGTTGCTCAATTTTCTCCAAGTCTGATACTCCTGCAATTATTTCCGGTAGCATCAATTGCGATTTCTTTTCCCATAGTAGTTTCCTCTGAGCAATAATCGTGGCAAAGAATTCTTTTGCTTCATCATCCTTCTCATAGCATTGAGATGCACTTACATCTGATATAGTCAAGTAGGACATATCATCCGCTGAGAAGCCCATTTCCTCGCCCAACTTACGCAAAAGTTCGATAACCAATGACAAAGAACGGGTAAAGATAAACTTAACATATTCACGCTGCTCAATCGAAGTCTGAATAAATGTCAATTGTTTTTCAACAGGTGCGCTAAAATGTAATAATTTCAATGCATCAGTCACAGCCTCTATAGCTGATTGGTTCTGCGTTGGTACATTACCTATCTTACGTGCGTTGCCATCTGTAATTTGGAAAGTAATGTCGGCATATCTCGGTGTTCGTATGTCATACGTGTTTGCGCGCAAATGACCGTAGTTCTTGTCAAAATCCTCTTGTGTAATCAACCCATGCGTGTATTTGTAAAAATCGCACTCAAAATCGGAACTAACAGAATGAATAGTACTCATAAAAGCATCCATCTGCTCCGCTGTTATGTAGCCTTCATCCACCATCGTCTTGCATATCTGTCTCGAAATAAAAGCGCAGCGAGCTTGACGTGAGAACTGAGGAGTACCGAATTTTTCGATAGCGTTTAAGAGCTGTATTATATTTGGGGCATATTGTTTTAGCGCGAAGCCCCCCCCTGCTTTCAGACAAGCATCTTCGCGTATATTTTCGAGCATCTTTAGCGCATCCAAATCGTTTGCAAGGGTCTCTGTATATCCGCTAATTATTTGGTCTGTCAATGAATATAACGACTTTGAAATCTCTTTAATATCTGCATCTGTAAAACCATAATCTTTCAAGGCAGAAAGGCGCTTATCGGTAGCATAATCATAAGCACTATGTACAATCTCAAATTCTATCTTGTCATGAAGGTGAGGATGCTTCAAAAGCATCTCACGATAGACGGAATATAACTTCTGCTTTATGTTATCACTTATCGAATCTGGTGTCAGGGCTTGGAAAGAGTAGTCAACAGATATATAGGGCTTGTTCCCGACTTTATACATTAGTTCGTCGTGAACATCTGTATAACCTAACGGCAGTAAGCTTTCTATCCAAGCACGTTTCGTGATAATCTCGCGGTAGAGAGAATAATCCAAATATCGAGGATTAACACCAATAATCTCTGAGGGATTCCAAAAAGCCATATCTGACAACAGCATTGGCTTTCGTGTCACATAATGCAGATGACGAGCATACTCAGATTGTGCATCGTCAATATTATTATAGAATATCTCATCGTTCTGCGTAACATTATACTTATAGTTTGCTGCTAATGGACGGACTTGGAAAATTACCACTTGACTATCAGCTGTCAATGCAAACTCTATATCCAAGACCATCTTTTTCAAGATGCCTTCCAATTCTCGCACGGCTTCCAATAACGCCTTCCACTCTTTGGGAGGATTGTTCTTGGCAGTCTTACGCAAAATCCATACTGATTTTCCAGCCAAGCCACTTGTTACAGAATCCGTAGAACCCGATTCGTCATAGTTTATCAAGTAATAAGGACGATTGCTTCGCACATCTCGCGTGAAGATTACACCGGAACAAGCTACGTTCATCGTCTGCCGCTGAATTAGCACCTGTTCATCCTCTATATGTTCCGGTTCTACACCGTAAGAGTCAATAACTTTTCGGATTGCAGCGAGTACTTCATCTTGACTATCAGAATTGACATTCAAAACACTATCAAAATGCCCGGCGTTAGATGTTTCGTAGCAATCTTCAGTAGAAGATGAAGACCTTACCACAATTATATCACCTTTGTAAAACTCGGCAATCTTATGGTATATCTCTTCAGGTGTAGACTTAAACTCTGCAACCGTCACAACTTGAATATCTTCTATACGGGCTTTTGTCAATCGCTCTTTCAATGCTAACAAGGTATTCGCTTTCGTTGATACTAAATTTGAGTACCGTTTCTCCTTGCGGTCAACTTTCTTTTGGAGTGCTGCCAAGATATTCAGCGGAGACAATTTCTCATAGTAATCAGTAGTTCGAATCTCACCACCGATGGATTTCAAGTAGTTCTCTACTGGAACAAAGGAACGGTCGGTGCCGACATAAAGAATAATCTTTGCTTCGGGATAATCGTAATGGATCTGTTTTAGATTCTTCAACGGGTCAAAAGACTTCTGGGCACGTATCTCGTCAATATATGAAACACCAGACAATACCGATAAACGTTCCTCATAAGTGGAAATTGTATTACCATGGAACTGCATGATTGCCGGATCTTCAATCAATCCGAAAATCAGTTTGTCACTTGCCTCTCTTGCTTTCCGCATCACACGCATGTGTCCGAAATGCAGAAAGTCCACTATTCCATATGTATATGCTATTGTCATTAGTTTCTTTTATTCATTTTTCATATTACTCCTCTATCACGAGAGACATACGGGACAGATACGGGAGGATAGGTGCTTCTGTCTACCAAAACAATTTACATTTTTCATTTAAATATACCTCTATTTGCTCATATGTCATCTTTGAATTTAAGACGTTATTAATCAATACAGGGTACAAGCCGCAATTCTTCAAACGACGCATTTTATATAATCCAGCTTTTACTTTGTACTTAATCATCATGTATGCTACCTCCATCACTTTTTCCGTTGGCATATTACATCCTAAATATATATTCTTTATACAATCACTACCAACATTTATGATGTATTTTCCGCCTAAAGAAACCACTATACGGAATTCTTCTTCATGTTTCCATGTGCTAGTCTTTTTATAATACTTTGAGATACTGCGAATGTCATTTTTATCAAAAAATAATGTTGATGGGGCTCCATCTGGAGTAATATAGTATTGAATATTCTGCCCTGCAAAGCGTTTAAGATAAACATTCTTCACGAAATTAAGCACCTTCGTTTTCTCCGCTATTTCTTTCAAAAAAAGGTTTGTTATTTTAGATATTGACAAGCTGTCAAATTTACTCAAAAAACTCTTCTGTTCTTCAGTGACATTTTTATTTCTTACTAAAGGATCATTTTCGTATCCGTCTGCTTGATACAATCTTCTTGCTGTGGGATAGTCCAACTTATTCACAAACCCAATAACAAGTCGTTGTACAATTTTTTCCGTATCGTATTCTATACAATATCCATCATTATTCGCATAATAACCCCACATGAGAGTATCCGCGTGGTTGGGAGTCAAGCATAAAATACCGACACGCTCCAACTGCCGCTTATATACTTCGTATTTGTATGTATCATTTTTCAATAAACTCTTGGCTCGCACAGATGCCTCTGCTTTTGTAAATCCCAACTCTATCAATTTTTTCAACAACCATCCTTCACCCTTTTCTCTCTCTCGTTGACTTGCATTATTATACACATCACGTTGGCAATCACATGGGTCATTGAAATCAAACGGGGTTGCTAAATATATTTCTCCCGAAAACCGCTTTGCATTAAGTCTATCATCATAGCGATAATATTTAAATAACCTTGTGGGTAAATGTAGTAAATCGTATTTTTCCATAATACTAGTAGTTTGTAATAAATTCTTACTTAACGAAAAAACATGTTAATTATTTTCTTCGATCTTTATCAAAGGTTCAAACCAATTCCACATTTCCTCAAATGTATGAATATCATTTTGCGGGATAGGTGCCGATCCTGCCGCTGTGAAGAAATATCGTGCTTGTTCAAGCATAGATTGCAAGAATTGACCTTGGCGAGGACTGCGCTTATGCGCGTGCGTTTTAACGAGATAATCCCAAAATCCCCATATATCGGACACACGAATCTTCTCATGTTTTATGAGATATGACCTTGGTGCGTCTGGTACAAACAGTGGGAAACCATAGTCAAATGAATATTTTTTAGATTCTCGCGGCATAACTATTTAATCAATCTTGAATTTCTGTTCTTGATTCTTCATTAGTATCAATTGTATATGGCACATCCTTAAAAAGGTCATCTACAATATTTCTTAATGACTCTTTTCTATTGGTTATGGCATTATATATCGTATAAACTAAATAGATTATGGCCGCAATGAATGAAATCACAAAGATTGCCATAATCGTATCCGCAGTCATGCCTAAAAATGGTTTAAATTCACATGAGAATAGTGCTGCCCCTACAGACACCACTAAACCTAATGCCGTCTTCCAATTACTATCCTTTTGCAGTTTCTTTATGTGTGGATCTAACTTAACATAAAGTTTATCCCAAGTGACACTAACCACGATACTCCTGGAACGATCGTAATTTTTCACTTTAACGGAATTATTTTTTGCGAGAGCCATAATCAGATCAATTGTTTATAGAATTCAACATGAAGCTTTCGCAATCCTTCATCGCCAACTTTAGATAATACATATACAAAGAATAAATAATAGTTCTTCATATATGTACCTGCTTGTATAAATTTAATTGGAGACACATCTTTGTCTGCTGCTGCATTACATATAAGAACATCAGCATGAAAGTCATCTTCAATATTCAATTGAGTATAACTATTAATTTCAGTGTTGTCAGAACACAATTTAAATGTAAAGGTCATGTCTCCTTCTTCTACGTCAGGAATCTGAACTACCAATGGTTTAGTTTCTGATATTTCTTCAGTAAAGGAAAGTAACTCTTGCTTGTTCCCAATTTCGGTTATCATAGAAACTTAATTGATATTTATTAGTTCATATTTGCCATTAAGAGATAGTACTGTGGTTGTTACTACTTCCTCAAAATATTTTTTTACCATATCGGCTAATCCATCCGGCACTTTAATTACATATACTTGTTTATCAACCTTGACTTTAACATACTCTTTTGTTGCATCCGCAGCTGTTAGCACTCCTGTTAAACTAAGTCTTTGCGGAACTTCTAGTTGCTTTTGTTCCTCCTCCATATTTAAAGCTACAACATTTTCTATTAGTGTACCGTAATCTGTCTGAGATCTTTTTAAAGGAATTTCTTGTACAACTCCATCTTGTTTATAAGTAATACCTACTTGTCTAACATCTTTGCCATCGGGAGCTAGGTCTTTAGCATATGACATAAAATTAAGAAGATATTGGTTGTTAGGTATTTTCTTTCGTAATTCTTCTACGTTTTCTGTATCTAATAATTTTAGGTTCTGCACTAATTGCTCAACCAAAGCGGAAGATTCACTTGCAAAATTCTCAAAATTTAGCTGAGCATCTTTGCGACCAAATTTGATTGTCATAGCAAAACTTGCCGCCCGTGGAACAGAATAATAGGATTGGCTTAAACTCAGTATTTCTTCAGAAATTTTTCCTTGCTTTCGAAAAGGTCTTCCCTTTGCCATTTCTAAAGTTCTGACAGTTAATTGCTTTATTGCAAGAATGCGATTATTGACATCAACATCACGCGCCATCCCATAAGCAACACCATCACCAGCTATGCTGATTTGAATCTCATCCTCAGAAAGGGTTATCCCATTAAGTTTGAGATGTCTATGGAAGTTTACATCTTCATAAAGGTTACGCAACTCCTCTGCAATCTCGTCTGGTATATCATTAGCCAATGCTATTCCTATGAGTTTTTCGCAATCCCTAGTTAAACCTGCGTCTAAAGCTAGATATGCTGCGCTTTTCAGTAATATCGCAGGGGTCGGTTGCTCTGCACCGGAAGACAACGCTAACATAGCAGCATCACGTTCCTTTTCGAAAGCATCTACGTAAAGCTTAATAGCTTCTTTTTTATTACCTTCTCTTTTTAGACGATCTGCCTCTTCAGCTATATTCATAGCCAACCTATGTAATTTTATTATTTCCATAAAACTCTCATTTAAGGATAAAACATGCTGTTGGTTGAGAAAATTCTACGACCGAAACATATGCTGGAATCTTAAGATTATCAGATTGGCTCGTTTGTCGCAGCTTATATCTAACACGTTGTTGGACTCCTTGTGGATTGCAAAAAATGCCAGATATTTCTAATCTCGCAGAATGCACGAAAGGAAGAGTCGCATTTTTATCCCCTAACCAATAATCAAAACCAGTCTTCTTTCTCGAACGTTCAATAATTGTATAAGGAGTAATTGACAATGCTATTAATATTGATATGCACACTGCGCCTAATTCAGTCGCAACTTCTTGATCGGCATAAGCCCTATCAAGAGTATTGGTAAATAACGTATCCCATTCAAGGACTTGATTGTAATTCTGAACACCACTGATTGGCATTGACACGCCAGAATTATGTTGTTGGCGACAAAGGCAAACAACAGCAGCTTCCAACATATTCAAAGCTGTTCCTTCTGATAGTCCTGGGATATTCTCAATATTCTTAATTTCGTTTAAGTTCATAATAATTGTTTATGGTATAAGACTTTTATGATACAAGTTCATAGCAATCACCCTTCGCTCTTTCTTCGTAGTTCCTTCGAAGTTCCTTCGTGTTTTCGCGTTCGCCAACAGCTGGTCAAGGGTATCTCTTCTCTGTCCCCTGCAATACGGCTTCTCTTCTCATTTGCCGTTGCAAGACGCTCTGCACATACCTATCCAAACGGAGATAGGATTGCTCAAACATACTCAGCACTTGCTCCGTCGCTGTCCCTGTGTTACAGAGACGGAATACCTTGCACCTGA
>FLNU01000591.1_pt1 | contig 14218 bp, 15 predicted proteins | sample 1140361 | NCBI WGS metagenome assembly FLNU01 (sample SAMEA3878206, study PRJEB12797) | bioreactor metagenome | biome: Moose rumen | place: Sweden | collected 2011-10 | reverse complement strand
GTTGCTGTTGTTCGCCCGCAGGGAAGTTGGAGCCGAATGGCGGACTCGAACCGCCGACCCACGCATTACGAATGCGTTGCTCTACCAACTGAGCCAATTCGGCCTGCCTGGTTGCTGTGCCGGGGAGTGCTCCTCGGTTTTGCAGATGCAAAGTTAATGATTTTTTTTGTGATTCATGGCAACGATTCTGGAAAACTTTTATAATTTTGCAAAAAAAGATGCGGACTGTGGACTGTTCAGAGTACATTGGCAGGAAATTCCTGCGCGACCTGACCGTGGTGGCTGTCGAACGGCTTCACGAGCGGTTTGTGCTGCTGCGGCTGACGGATGCAGAGACGCTGCCGGGCATCGAGGCCGGGCAGTTTGCCGAGGTGCGCATCGAGGGCAGTCCGGCCACATTTCTGCGCCGTCCGCTGTCCATCCACTTTGTCGACCGCGGGCAGAACGAGTTGTGGCTGCTGGTGCAACTGGTGGGCGACGGCACTCGGCGGTTGGCCCGTCTGCGGTCGGGCGACCGTGTGAATGTGCTGTTTCCGCTGGGCAAGGGCTTCACGCCATTGCAGAAGGCGGGCGAACGCGTGTTGCTCGTGGGCGGCGGTGTGGGCGTGGCTCCCCTGCTCGAGTATGGCAAGCGGCTGAGGGACGGGGGCGGCGAGGTGACGTTCCTGCTGGGTGCCCGTACGGAGGGCGACCTGCTGCAGTTGGACCGTTTCGGTTGCTATGGCACGGTGCATGTGACGACGGACGACGGGAGCAGCGGCGAACGCGGTCTCGTGACCGACCACCCTGTGCTGGTCTCAGGCAGGTTCGACCGCGTGGCCGCCTGCGGACCGACACCGATGATGAAGGCCGTGGCTGCCTACGCACGCCGTCGCAGCCTGACGTGCGAGGTGTCGCTGGAAAATCTGATGGCCTGCGGGCTGGGTGCCTGCCTGTGTTGCGTCGAAAAGACCAGACGCGGCAATGTCTGTGTTTGCAAGGAAGGCCCCGTCTTCAATATCAACGAACTGACATGGCAAACTTAACGACAACGATAGCGGGCTTGAAGTTGAAGAATCCGGTGCTCACGGCCTCGGGCACGTTCGGCTACGGACTGGAGTTCGCCGACCTCGTGAACCTGGCCGGCCTGGGTGGCATCGTCGTGAAGGGCACCACCCTCCTGCCCCGCGAGGGAAACGACTATCCGCGCATGGCCGAGACGCCCGGGGGCATGCTGAACTGCGTGGGGCTGCAAAACCGCGGTGTGGACTACTTCTGCGAGCACATCTATCCCGCCATCCGTCATCTGGGCACCCACGTCATCGTCAACGTGTCGGGCTCGACCGTCGACGACTATGCCGAGTGTGCCCGACGCATCGACCTGCTCGACGACATTCCGGCCATCGAACTGAACATCTCCTGCCCCAACGTGCGGCAAGGCGGCATGGCCTTCGGCGTGAGTGCTGAAGGCGCACGGACCGTGGTCGAGGCCGTGCGACGCGTCTACGGCAAGACCCTCATCGTCAAACTGTCGCCCAACGTGACCGACATTGCCGGGATAGGCCGTGCCTGCGAAGCCGCCGGAGCCGATGCCCTGTCGCTCATCAACACCGTCATGGGCATGTCGATAGACATCGAGCGTCGGTGTCCACGCCTGTCGATGGGCACCGGCGGACTGAGCGGGCCCGCCATCCGCCCCATTGCCGTGCGTTGCGTGTGGCAAGTGGCCCGTGCCGTCGGCATCCCCGTCATCGGACTGGGCGGCATCATGACCGCTGCCGACGCCATCGAGTTCCTCATGGCCGGCGCCAGTGCCGTCGAAGTGGGCACCGCCAACTTCGTCGACCCCACGGCCAGCGTCCGCATTGCCCACGGCATCGGCGAATGGCTGGACGCACACGGCTGCCACGACGTCGGGGATGTCGTGGGAATCATCAAATAGACAGGGAAAGGACAGACTACACGGTTTTCTTCCTTTTCAATTTTTCTTTCAAACGCTTATATCCCTCCACGCCCAGAATGGTCAAGCCGCCATACTGAAACGTCTTGGCCAGTCCGAAAAACACAACCCAAAGCACACTCTTGGCTGCCGCACTGAGGGGGAGCAACATCTGAAGAAAAGAAAAGGCATAGCACGGAATGCACAGCAGCAACACAATGACACCTGTGCGGAAGGACAACGACTGAAGCCATTGCTTCAGCCTGAAAAACAGATGGCGGAAAAAAGAGGTACAGTTCATAAAAAAACAGACGCTTGTCACAGACTCTCAGTTGGCACTACGCGTGGCAACTATTTTCCCGTGTTTGTCGTAAGTATAGATGAACGCACCCTTTCGGGCCGTAAACGTGTCACCAGCCACACCGACGACCTCGCCCGTGTTCTTCACATAGAGCGTGGCCAACTTCTTGCCCTCGGCATCGTAACAATAGTACCAGGACGAGGTGCGCACCACGAAGAAGGAGGAACTGTAGCCCACCAGCACGCCAATCTGACGGCTGAACGCCTTCACCTTGCGTCCCGACTGGTCGTAGACATAGTACCATGCCGACGTGGTCTCAATATGGGAAATTTGTACCTGTGCCTGAGAGCGAGTCAGCGGCAGGCAGGCGAAGAAAAGAATGAGAAGGATGTGTCGCATATCGTGAAAAGAGTTTGTTGCCGTTTTCGTGCAATCACCTTACGAAGTTAGTGAAAAAAGTTTAGAATCAAAAACTTATGCCCCAAAGAGACGAATCAGAAGCCTTGAACAGCAACGTTCAGGGAAAACATTTTGCGATATAAAACAATGTATATACAACATTTTGAAAGAAAACCAAAAGTTTCTTTTGTCTATTTGATATTTATGCCTTAAATTTGCAAAAAATTTAAAAACACCCAAAAAAACATGAGCAAACTAATCAAACCCGAAGGATATACCCAACTGCTCACACCGGCACAGACCGAACAGGGCATCAAGCAAATCAAAGACTTTTTCCAGGCCAACCTGTCGACCGCCCTGCGGCTGCGCCGCGTCACAGCACCACTGTTCGTGCTGCGCGGACTGGGCCTCAACGACGACCTCAACGGCGTGGAGCGCCCCGTCTCATTCCCCATCAAGGACATGCAGGACAGTGTGGCCGAAGTGGTCCATTCACTGGCCAAATGGAAACGCCTCATGCTGGCCGAATACGGCATCAACCCTGGCTACGGACTCTATACCGACATGAACGCCATCCGTGGCGATGAAGAACTCGACAACATCCATTCACTCTACGTCGACCAGTGGGACTGGTGCCGCACCATCAACGCCGAAGACCGCAACCTGAAGTTCCTCAAGCGCATCGTGCGCAGCATCTACTCGGCCATCCGGCGCACCGAGTACCTGGTTTGCGAGACCTATCCACAAATCGAACCTTTCCTGCCCGAGGGAATCCATTTCTTCCACTCGGAAGAACTGCTGAAGATGTATCCCGACATGACACCGAAGGAGCGTGAAGACGCAGTCTGCAAGGCATACGGAGCCGTCTTCATCATCGGCATCGGCGGAAAACTGAGCAACGGAAAGGAACACGACCTGCGCGCACCCGACTACGACGACTGGACCACCCCCAACGAGGACGGCTACAAAGGACTGAACGGCGACATCATGATTTGGTACCCCACCCTCGGGCGAGCCATCGAACTGTCGAGCATGGGCATCCGCGTGGACAAAGAAGCCTTGCTGCGTCAACTCTCCCTCACCGGCAAGGAGGAGCGCAAAGAACTGTTCTTCCACAAAAAACTGCTGACCGACAAACTGCCCCTCTCCATTGGCGGCGGCATCGGTCAGAGCCGTCTCTGCCTCGTCCTTCTGCACAAGGCCCACATCGGAGAAATCCAGGCCAGCATCTGGCCCGAACAGATGCGCCGCGAATGTGCCGAGTGGGGCATGCCGCTGATTTAGGCAGCACCTCGCCCCCCCGGCCTACCCATGCCCTTGAACACAGAGCACACACAACTCCCATTTTTTTTCACCACCAAACCCAGTTGCAAGAAAAATGATTTAGAATAATTTTCGCATATCATAAATATTCCTTAACTTTGCGAGAGTTATGAAAATACGGGAAATCATTGGAGCCCTTGAACAAGTAGCTCCTCTGTCCCTGCAAGACGGCTACGACAATGCCGGACTGCAGATTGGATTAACAGAGGACGCAGATGCTTCAGGGGCATTATTGTGTTTAGACGTGACAGAGGAAGTGCTGGACGAGGCTGCGGAAAAAGGCTGCAACCTGGTGGTGAGCCATCACCCACTGCTGTTTCGTCCGCCCAAGCACATCACCGGAGCCGACTACGTACAACGCTGCATCATCAAAGCCATCAAGCAAGATATTGCCGTCTACAGTGCCCACACCAACCTGGACAATGCACCGGGCGGAGTGAGTTGGTGCATGGCTAAGAAACTGAACCTGCTCGACTGCCATCCACTGGAGCCGCGCAGCGACATGGAAGGAGCCGGTGCCGGCCTGATAGGCAACCTGCCCGAGGTGATGGAAAGAGAAGACTTCATCGCACTGGTGAAGGAAGTCTTCGACGCCGACTGTGTGCGCTACAACTCGTGGAAAGGAGAACAAGTGAAGAGAATCGCCCTGTGTGGCGGTGCAGGTGCCTTCCTCATACCCTCAGCCATCGCCGCAGGTGCCGACGCCTTCATCACCGGCGAGATTGGCTACCACCGCTTCTTCGGCCTCGAACACGACATCCAGTTGATGGAGATTGGCCACTTCGAAAGTGAGCAATACACCCTGGAAATCCTGCGCAAGATTTTGGCCGACACAAATCCGGAACTACCTATCTACGACACAGAGACAGAAACAAATCCAATCAATTATTTATAAAAGCACTATGGTAAAGAAAAAAGAAATCAACCCTGCAGAAATGCAGGTGGAAGACAAGTTGAAAAACCTGTATCAACTGCAAACCATGCTGAGCGAAATAGACAAGATTCGCATCCTGCGTGGTGAATTGCCACTTGAGGTGGAAGACCTGGAGGACGAAGTGGAAGGCCTGAAGACACGCATCGAAAACACGAACGAGGAAATAGCCGAGATTCGCGCGAAAATCAACGAATACAAAACCAAGATTGACCTGGCCACCAGCAAACTCGACGACTACAAGTCCCAACTGGACAATGTGCGCAACAACCGCGAATATGACATGCTGAACAAGGAAATCGAATTCCAGTCACTGGAGGTGGAACTGGCCAACAAGCGCATCCGCGAAGCACAGATTGCAGAGAAATCGAAAGAGGAACTGGTCGAAAAGAGCACTCAGACACTGAACGAGCGTAGCCAAGACCTGGAAGTGAAGAAGAACGAACTGGACGAAATCATTGCCGAGACCAAGGCCGAAGAAGAGAAACTGCGTGAAAAGGCCAAAAACATAGAACTGCTCATTGAACCTCGCCTGCTGCAAGCCTTCAAGCGTATCCGCAAAAATTCCCGCAACGGACTGGGCATCGTCTATGTACAGCGCGATGCCTGCGGCGGCTGCTTCGCCAAGATTCCGCCACAGCGTCAACTCGACGTTCGTATGCGCAAGAAAATCATCGTTTGCGAATACTGCGGACGCATCCTGATTGACCCAGAACTGGCTGGCATCAAGCCCGAAGGCACACAAGAGGAAAAGCCCAAGCGCAAACGTGCCGCAACCACTGCTAAGAAGACAACAACAAAGAAGACTGCCACCAAGAAGACAAAAGCAGCAGAACCGGAAACACCAGAGGTAACCACCAAGAGTGAGGCATAAACAAGAAAAATTACTCATATCAAAAATAACCCATTTATAAATTAAAACAGTATGAAAATTTCTCGTATTGACCATCTGGGCATTGCCGTCCAAAGCATTGACGAGGTGCTCCCATTCTTCGAGAACACACTCGGTTTGAAGTGCTACGCCATTGAAGAAGTAGCCGACCAAAAAGTAAAAACAGCCTTTCTGAAGGTGGGTGAAGTAAAACTCGAACTACTGGAGCCGACAAGCCCCGAAAGTGCTGTGGCCAAATTCATGGAGAAGGGAGGCCGTGGCGTCCACCATGTGGCTTTTGCCATCGAAGACGGTGTAGCCCATGCACTGGCCGAGTGTGACGCCCAGGGCATCCGACTGATTGACCAGGCTCCACGTCCAGGAGCAGAACAGATGTCCATCGCATTCCTGCATCCGAAATCAACAGCCGGCGTATTGACAGAATTGTGTGAACCACAGAAAAAATAAAAGTATTATGTCTAAGCAAACAGAAAGAATACAGGAGTTGATTGAACTCCGCCAGAAAGCACGCCTGGGCGGTGGCGAGAAAGCCATTGACAAACAGCATGCAAGAGGAAAATTCACTGCCCGCGAACGTCTGCAGATGCTGCTCGACGAAGGCAGTTTCGAAGAATTTGACATGTTCAAACTCCACCGTTGCTACAACTTCGGCATGGAGAAGAAACAATACCTGGGCGACGGCGTCGTAGTCGGTTCAGGTACCATCAACGGACGACTCGTCTATGTCTTTGCACAAGATTTCACCGTGAACGGAGGCTCGCTCTCCGAGACCATGGCACAGAAGATTTGCAAGGTGATGGACATGGCCATGAAGATGGGAGCACCCGTCATCGGCATCAACGACTCAGGTGGCGCCCGCATTCAGGAAGGCATCAACGCACTCGGCGGCTATGCTGAGATATTCCAGCGCAACATCCTTGCCTCCGGAGTGATACCACAGATTTCTGGCATCTTCGGCCCCTGTGCAGGCGGAGCCGTCTATTCACCTGCCCTCACCGACTTCACCCTGATGATGGAGAACACCTCCTACATGTTCCTGACAGGCCCCGCCGTCGTGAAGACCGTGACCGGAGAGGACGTAGACCAGGAGAGCCTTGGCGGTGCCAGCATCCACTCCACAAAGTCTGGCGTGACCCATTTCACAGCATCGACCGAGGAAGAAGCCATCGCCATGATACAGCAACTGCTGTCCTACATCCCGCAGAACAACCAAGAGGAGACACCACTGGTAGAATGCACCGACCCCATCGACCGCATGGAAGATCGACTGAACGACATCATCCCTGACAACCCCAACCAGGCATACGACATGTACGAAGTAATTTCGGCCATCACCGACAATGGCGAGTTCTTCGAAGTACAGCCACGCTATGCCCAAAACATCATTACAGGATTCGCCCGATTCAACGGCCGCAGCGTCGGAGTGGTAGCCAACCAGCCGAGCAAGTTCGCTGGCGTCCTCGACTGCAATGCCAGCCGCAAGGGAGCACGATTTGTCCGCTTCTGCGACGCCTTTAACATCCCGCTGGTGACACTGGTCGACGTGCCAGGCTTCCTGCCTGGAACAGGCCAGGAGTACAACGCCGTCATCCTGCACGGAGCCAAGTTACTCTACGCCTATGGCGAAGCCACTGTGCCCAAGGTGACAGTGACCCTTCGCAAGTCCTACGGCGGCAGCCACATCGTGATGAGTTGCAAGCAGTTGCGAGGCGACCTCAACTACGCCTGGCCATCTGCCGAAATCGCCGTGATGGGAGCCAGCGGAGCCGCAGCCGTACTGTATGCCCGTGAAGCCAAGGCCATCAAGGAAGAAGGCGGAGACGCCGCAGCCTTCATCAAGGAGAAGGAAGACGAGTACACCAAACTCTTTGCCAACCCCTACCAGGCAGCGAAGTACGGTTACATCGACGACGTCATCGAGCCGCGCAACACCCGTTTCCGTGTCATCCGCGCCCTTGAACAGTTGGTAACCAAGTCGCTGACCAACCCAGCCAAGAAGCACGGCAACATTCCATTGTAAAAACCTTCAGCATCCCCTCCCCCCACTTCGTTGCTTCCCCACACTGGGAGCAACAAGACGGGGGGAAGGGCAAAACAAAACAACCCAATGAAAAAGATATTGACATTCATAACAATACTGACACTGGCAGCCAGCAGTTATGCACAAGGCGCACACGACTTCAAAATCAACGAAGTCTTCGTGCTCGACCGCTGCTGTGCGGCAGAGACAGCCTGCGACAGCAGCGACGTGGCCGCAGCAAAGCCAGCCTGTCAGACAGGGCCGGCCACTTTTCTGGACGAATACGGCGAACCTGCCAGTTGGATAGAGATTGAAAACACTTCTTATACCACACACGACATAAGAAACTGCTTCATCGCCACTGACAAGGCTGTGCTCAACACCGAGTTGACCGTACCCGAGCGCGAAGAACTCATGTCCATCATCCCGGCCGGCGACCCGCGCACCAACATCCACGGCAAACAGCGCATCACCCTCTTCGTGGGCCATCGCAACCGCGGAACCCTGCACACGACCGACAAAGTCGTCCTCCAGCCCGGCCAAGCCAACTGGATAGCCCTCTACGACGGCAACGCCGTCGACCTGCTCGACTCTATCACCGTCCCCGCTCTCCGGCCAGGACAGACCTACGCCCGTTTGTCTGACAACACATGGCAAGTGTGCTGCGCAGACGAATCAACCCCCGACGGCCCTAATCAGGAGTATCACAACGACAAAATTCGCGAGTTCAAGGAGAAAGACCCCAACGGCCTGGCTATGACCCTCATGTGCATGGGCGTCGTCTTTGCCTGCCTCGCCATCCTGTTCATCTTCTTCCAAGGATTTGGGCTCATCATCGCCAAATTCGTGAACAAAGTTGCAGGCCCCGTCGTACAGCCCGTAGTCGAAGCCGGAGAACGCGTAGTTGAAGTGGCCAAGCAAGCCACCACCGAGACAAAGGGAATCCCGATGGAGACCTACACCGCCGTCATTGCCCTGGCCCTCCACGAATACCTCGGAGGCACCCACGACATCGAGTCAGGCGTACTCACCATCCATCAGACCCCAACCACCTGGGCCGACAAGAGCCACGAACTGCGCCAGTTGCCCCAGCACCATTTAGCAACCCCAGACAAAAAATAACAGAAACACCCCATGAAAGAATACAACTATAAAATCAAAGGACAAGACTTCAACGTGAAAGTTGAAAGCATCGAAGGCGACATCGCCAAGGTAGAAGTCAACGGCATCCAGTTCGACGTACAACTCGACAAACCCGTTGCCCAGCCCAAGCCCGTAGTGCGCCCAGTCGTGGCACCCGTCAAGACCGTCGAGCCCTCCAAGGAGCAAGTAGAAGCCGTCCAGGTGGCAGCCGGAGCAACTGCCGTCAAGGCACCTCTCCCAGGCACCATCAACGACATCCGCGTCACCGTCGGCCAGGCCGTCAAGAAAGGCGACACCCTCGTAGTGCTCGAAGCCATGAAGATGGAAAACAACATCGACAGCGAGCGCGACGGAAAAATTGCATCAGTAAACGTAAACAAGGGCGACACCGTTATGGAAGGCAGTGTGCTCGTAACGATAGAATAAAAGACAATGCTGTTAGAAAACACGTCAACCATGGACTTCGTCACCACGAAGTTCGCCGACTTCCTCACCTACACCGGCTTCGCCAACGTAGCGTGGGCCAACGTCATCATGATAGCCGTCGGAGCCTTCTTCATCTGGCTGGCCATCAAGAAAGATTTCGAACCCCTCCTGCTCATCCCCATCGGACTCGGCATCATCCTCGGAAACATACCGTTCAAGTCGGCAGGACTCGAAATAGGACTCTACGAAGACAATTCCGTGCTCAACATCTTCTACCAAGGCGTTCGCCAGGGATGGTACCCGCCCCTTGTATTCCTTGGCATCGGAGCCATGACCGACTTCGGAGCACTCATTGCCAACCCTAAACTCATGCTCATTGGAGCCGCTGCCCAGTTCGGCATCTTCGGAGCCTACATGATTGCCCTGGCCATGGGATTTGAGCCCAACCAGGCAGCCGGCATCGCCATCATCGGCGGAGCCGACGGCCCCACCGCCATCTTCCTCTCCTCCAAGTTGTCGCCCAACCTCATGGGAGCCATCGCCGTCTGCGCCTACAGTTACATGGCCCTCGTGCCTGTGCTGCAGCCCACGGTGATGAAGTTGCTCACCACCAAGGAGCAGCGCAAAATCAAGATGAAGCCCAGCCGCGAAGTCAGCCAGACCGAGAAGATGCTCTTCCCCATCGTGGGACTGCTCATCACGACCTTCATCGTGCCATCGGGACTTCCCCTGCTCGGCATGCTCTTCTTCGGCAACCTGCTGAAGGAAAGCACCAAGACCACCCGTCTGGCCAAGACTGCAGGCAGCGCACTGAACGACATCGTCGTCATGCTGCTCGGACTGACCGTCGGTTGTTCCACCCAGGCCAGCGAATTCCTGACTCTCGACACCATCAAGATTTTTGCACTCGGTGCCTTTGCCTTCATCATTGCCACCGCCAGCGGCGTCATCTTCGTTCACATCATGAACATTTTCCTGCCCAAGGGCAGCAAAATCAATCCGCTCATCGGCAATGCAGGCGTCAGCGCCGTCCCCATGGCAGCCCGCATCTCCAACCAGGAGGGCCTCAAGGCCGACCCCCACAACTACCTGCTCATGCACGCCATGGGTCCCAACGTGGCCGGCGTCATCGGCTCGGCAGTTGCCGCTGGTGTCCTCCTCGGATTCCTGTCATAGCGACCGCCCCTCCCCTGTAGGGGGTGAGGCAATCCTTTCCGTCCCGACAGTCACACAGGTGGCTGTCGGGATTTTTATTTTCTTCAAACACAGAAGTTCACCCGTCTACACACGAAAGTTCACCCGTCTACGCACGAAAGTTGGAAAGTGTTAACATGAAAGTATAAATCAAATATATGATTTATATAAATCATGGGTTTGATTTATATAAATCATACGTTAGATTTATATAAATCATATATTTGATTTATACTTTCGTGTGTAGATGGTTGAAGTTTCGGAGGGCGAGAGCGGAACTTTCGTCTGCTGAGGGGGTAAGAAAGGGGCTTTCCTGGTGTGGGCGGAGGGGAGGGAATGGAAATTAAGTGTGGGATGTGGATGGTGTTTTCAGTGATTTACATTATTTTTGCAGGAGGGATGTTTCATTTTTTTTGTTTTCGTTTTTTCCTTTATTTGAATTTGTTTTTTTCATTTAGTATTTAGCATAGTATGCTCGTATGATTACTGGAAAGGTAAAGAATCAGATTGATGCCATCTGGATGAGTTTCTGGACGGGTGGCATCACCAATTCCATCGATGTGCTGGAGCAGATGACGTATTTGTTTTTCATGAAAATGCTGGACGACGCCCAGTTGAATCAGGAGGCTACGGCGAGGGCGATGGGTTATGGGGACTTCGAGGATCCGAAGGCGGTGTTCAAGCAGGGTGTGTGGCACAATCCTGACACGCAGCGGGATGTGCCTTACGGCGACTTGCGGTGGAACGTGTTCCGCCAGTTCACTCCGGAACGGATGTTCGACACGGTTCGTTTCGATGTCTTCACGTTCATCAAGAACATCAGCGACGAGAAGACGTCGGCCTACAGCCGCTTCATGAGCGACGCGGTGTTCCTCATCCAGCAGCCGCGCACGCTGGTGAAGGTGGTGGAGGGCATTCAGGAACTTGACATGAACGACCGCGACACGATGGGCGACGTCTACGAGTATGTCCTGGGCAAGATGGCTGCCGCCGGCACGAACGGCCAGTTCCGCACGCCGCGCCACATCATCCGCATGATGGTGGAACTGATGAGCCGAAACTGGACGACCGCATCTGCGACCCGGCCATGGGGACGGCTGGTTTCCTGGTGGAAAGCAGCAAGTTCATCAGGGAGCGCTACGGCCAGGAACTGATGAAGAAGCAGAACCTGTCGCATTTCCGCACGCAGATGTTCAATGGTTTCGACACCGACCCGAAGATGCTGCGCATCGGTTCGATGAACCTGATGCTGAACGGTGTGGACGACCCGAATGTGGTGGCGCAGGACAGTCTGTCGAATCAGAATTCGGCTGAGAGTGCCTACTCGCTCTGCCTGGCCAATCCGCCCTTCTCGGGCAGTCTGGACTACGAGGTGGTCAATCCGTCGTTGCTGGCCCTGACGCGCACGAAGAAGACGGAACTGCTGTTCATGTCGCTGTTCCACCGCATGTTGGACCTGGGTGGCCGCTGTGCCAGCATCGTGCCCGACGGGGTGCTGTTCGGCACGTCGAAGGCGCACCTGGCCCTGCGCCAGGAACTGGTTGACAACCAACGGCTGCAGGCCGTCATCTCCATGCCTTCGGGCGTGTTCAAGCCCTATGCCGGCGTGTCGACCGCCGTGGTCATCTTCACCAAGACCGACAGCCGCAGCACCGACCGCGTGTGGTTCTACGACATGCATGCCGACGGCTTCTCGCTCGACGACAAGCGCAATGCCATTGCCGAAAACGACATTCCCGACATCGTCCATCGCTTCCACCATCTGGACCAGGAGGCCGACCGTACGAAGAAGGACCAGAGTTTCTTCGTGAGTGCCGACGAAATCCGCGCCAACGACTATTCGCTGGCCATCAACAAATATCGCGAGGTGGAGCGCGAACGCGTGGAGTACGAATCGCCCGTCACCCTGCTCGACCGTCTCGACTCGCTGCAGGCTGAAATCTCTGCTGCCGTGCGTGATTTCAGGACCAACTACATGCAGCCGTGAAAGCCATAATTGCAAAACGATGAAAGAAGGATGGACATATAGGAAGTTGGGAGAAATGTGCAACATCATCTGTGGACAGGATTATAAAAACGTGCTTGATGCCACAGGAGAATTCCCCATTTACGGGACTGGGGGAATAATGGGCTATGCCTCAGATTATCGTTGTCCTGCCAACAGTATTATAATAGGTAGGAAGGGGAATATTAACAATCCCCTTTTTGTAGAAGTACCTTTCTGGAATGTTGACACGGCCTTTGGTGTTGTTCCTGACAACAGTCTATTGGTACCGAAATTCTTTTTTTACTTTTGCAGGAGTTATGATTTTACGCGTCACGACGTGTCTGTAACGATTCCCAGTTTAAGACGTACCGATATTATGCTGATTGACATTCCCGTTCCACCTCTTCCCGTCCAGCAACGCATTGTGGCGGAACTCGACCTTCTTTCGGGCATCGTCGAAAAGGAGAAGAAACGGCTGGAAACCCTTGACGAGTTGGCCCAAAGCATCTTCCACGAAATGTTCGGAGACCCCGTGAGGAATGAAATGGGATGGGAGACAGACGTGTTCAAGAAGTTATTCCTTTTGCAAAGCGGTGATGGGTTATCGGCCAAGAACTTCGTTGCTGGCGACATACCTGTCTACGGTGGCAATGGCATTTCTGGTTATCATAATACATCTAATAAGGAAGGCGATTACATCATTATTGGCCGAGTCGGTGTCTATTGTGGAAACATTAGACGAGTGCAAGGGAAATTCTGGCTTACGGATAATGCCTTTGAATTGTTCTACGACTCAAGTCTTTTCAACCCCTTGTTCTTGACCCACCTGTTGAGAATCCTGAATTTGAACCAATATGCCAATAAAGCCGCGCAACCCGTAATTTCCAATTTGGTGCTTAAAAACCTTGTGATTCCCCTTCCCCCTCTCCCTCTGCAGCAACGGTTTGCGAAGCAGGTGGAGGCCATCGAGGGCATGAAGGCAAAGGTCAGGCAGTCGATAGAGGTGACGAAGACGCTGTTGAGCAGCCGCATGGACGCCTACTTCAACGAACAGGGAGGTGACTGCAGCCTATGACAGACGAACAGATAGAAAGGAAAAAACAATACGCCGGCACGAAGCAAGCCTCGATGAAACGGCGGGACGACCGCCACGACTACAAGGAACGCCGGATGTACATGATAACGATGGAGGTGGAGAACCGCCTCCCTGTCTTCGGCCGTCTGGCGGGAGACGTCGCGGCCCCAGACGGGAGCAAACAGGCTCCGCACATCGAACTTACGGAACTGGGACAAGCCGTGGAACGGGAATGGCAGAACATTCACAGCCATTTTCCTCAGATTGAGGTGAGAGCCGTGCAGATGATGCCCGACCACATGCATGGTATCCTGTTTGTGCGGACACCGCTGCCCGTACATCTGGGGCAGGTGATTTCAGGCTTTAAGGCCGGCTGCCGCCGAGTGCAAAGGGAACTGGAGGGGAAAGCAGCGGCAGGGAAAGCAGCGGCAGGGAAAGCAGCGGCAGAGCCGCTGCCTACGGAGAAGGAGAGGACGGAGGGGAAAGCAGTGGCAGGAAAAGCAGCGGCAGAGCCGCTGCCTACGGAGAAGGGGCTGTGGAGGGCTTCGCAGCAGGCGACGGCTCCGCCGTCGCAACAAAAAGGAAAGACAGGACAACGGCTGTTCGCCC
>FLNU01000663.1_pt1 | contig 14223 bp, 9 predicted proteins | sample 1140361 | NCBI WGS metagenome assembly FLNU01 (sample SAMEA3878206, study PRJEB12797) | bioreactor metagenome | biome: Moose rumen | place: Sweden | collected 2011-10 | reverse complement strand
GATCCAGGCAATCTCCACACCGCCAAACTCGTGGTCGCGCAACCATACCAACTGGTCTCGCACGTCGTTGTCGTCAATATCAGACGAAAACCACCACCAGCGCGTATATGGTTTGTGCGAGGCGTAGAGCCCGGTGTCGGTCGGCGAGGCTCCCGAACCCGTCGAGCATCCGGCAACCATCAGCAAGAGAGCCGCCAGAAGACAATGGTTAAAGTAGAAGAGTGTTTTCATAAACGATTCGATATATACCGGCGTTTCAGGCCATTCCCTTCACCTTTAGGGGGAGAGAGATTTTTGAGAGAGGAGTGATGGGGAAGTGATGGGGGAGTGATGGGGACGAATGTTATTACCCGGTGGAAATAATAACGCGACAATGCGTCCGATATTGTTATGGAAATGATAATTGCAACCGGGTTGCAAGAAAACGGGCATACCTTTGCATCGCAAAAAGGGGAATATATGTTCCAACGTATTATCAAGTTTTCGATAGACAACAAGCTGGTTATAGGAGTGTTGACGTGTGCACTGGTGGTGTGGGGCGTGTGGTCGCTCGTCCACCTGCCTTTCGACGCCACACCCGACATCACCAACAACCAGGTGCAGATTGTCGTCACCTCGCAGTCGACGGGTGCCGAGGAGATGGAGATGAATGTCACAACACCCATCGAGATGGCGCTGGCCAACACACCGCGTGTGGTGGAGCGGCGCAGCATCAGCCGCAGCGGCATGGCGGTCATCACGATGGTCTTCGACGACAAGGCCGACAACTACTGGGCACGCGAACTGATAGACCAGCAACTGGGAGCCGTGAAAGAGAGGCTTCCAGAGAATGTGGACGTGGAGCTGGCACCCATCTCGACGGGCTTGGGCGAGATATACCACTACACCATACGTGCCGAGAAGGGCTATGAAGACAAGTATTCGCTCACCGACCTGCGCACTATCCAGGATTGGATTGTACGCAAGCAACTGTCGGGCACGCCCGGCGTGGCAGAGGTGAGTGGCTGGGGCGGCTATGTGAAGCAATACGAGGTGGACATCGACCTGGAGCGGCTGAACGCTATGGGTGTGACCATCGGCGAGCTCTACAACGCCTTGAACGAGAACAACGAGAACACGGGCGGCGGCTACATCGAACGGCTCTCCAACCAATACTATATACGCGGGCTGGGCTTGGTGAAGTCGCTGGAGGACATTGAGAAGACGGTGGTGAAGACGCAGGGCGGTGTGCCTGTGCTGGTGGGCGACGTGGCACACGTACACTTCGGCCACGCCACACGCTACGGCGCCGTGACGCGCAACGGCGAGGGCGAGGTGGTGGCCGGCATCACGTTGATGCTGAAGGGAGAGAACTTCCATGAGGTCATAGGGAACGTGAAAGCGCGCATCGCCGACATCCAGAAGAGCCTGCCCGAGGGGGTCGTCATCGAGCCGTTCATCGACCGCACGCAGCTGGTAGGCCGCGTGACGAACACCATCGCACGCAACCTGACAGAGGGTGGACTCATCGTCATCCTTATCCTCGTGCTGTTCCTCGGCAACTGGCGCGCCGGTCTGGTGGTGGCGTCGGTCATACCGTTGTCTATGCTGTTTGCCTTCGGCATGATGCAGGCGTTCGGCATAAGCGGCAACCTGATGAGCCTCGGAGCCATCGACTTCGGCATGATTGTCGACGGGGCGGTGATCATCGTCGAGGCGGTGGTGGCGCGGATGGCAGCCTCTCCCCCAGCCCCTCTCCTGAAGGAGAGGGGAAATGACTTCGACCGGCTGGTCTACGAGTCGTCGAGCCGCATCCGCCAGTCGGCGGCCTTCGGCGAGATAATCATCATGACCGTATATCTGCCGATACTGACGCTGGTGGGCATCGAGGGCAAGATGTTCCGTCCGATGGCCATGACCATCTTCTTCGCCATCCTCGGAGCCTTCATACTCTCGCTGACCTACGTGCCGATGATGTCGGCGCTGGTGCTGAAGCCTGTTCAAAGTTCAAAGTTCAAGGTTCAAAGTTCAAGGTTGGTTTCTTCGCAACCCTCGTTTTCTCGCCTCGGCATAGTGCAAACACTGCGTGGTTTGCCCTCTGCGCTCGGCTTATCGAAAACGTTCAATTTTTCTTCACTCAGCACGAAGATAATGAACTGGATGCAGTCGTGGTACCTGCCCTTGGTCGACAGATGCCTGAACCACGGCAAGGCTATCATCGTCGGCATGGTGACGCTCTTCGTGGGGGCGCTGCTGTTGGCAAGTACGCTGGGTGCCGAGTTCATCCCAACGCTCGAGGAGGGCGACTTCGCCGCCGAGGTCAGCATGGCCCAGGGCACGTCGCTCACGCAGATGGTGGAGACCTGCACCAAGGCAGAGCAGATACTGAAGGCCGAGTTCCCCGAGATAAAACAGGTGGTGACGCGCATAGGCTCCGCAGAGATTCCCACCGACCCGATGCCTGTCGAACGCGCCGACATGCTCATCGCCCTCAAGCCCAAGGCAGAGTGGACCTCGGCCCGCACGAAGAACGACCTGCAGCAGCGGATGGAAGAGGCTCTCGGTGTCATCCCCGGCCTGGATGTGGAGATGTCGCAGCCTATCCAGATGCGCAACAACGAGCTCATCACCGGCATCCGTCAGGATGTGGCGGTGAAGATATACGGCAGCGACATGGAGGTGCTGGCCGAACAGGCCGACCGTGTGGCGCAGCTCATCCGCAACGTCGACGGAGTAGGCTCGCCCTATGTGGAGAAGGTGAACGGCCTGCCACAGCTACAGGTGGAGTACAACCGCGACGCGCTTGCCAAATACGGCATCTCTGTCCGTCAGGCCAACGACGTGCTACAGTCGGCCTTCGCGGGCAAGATAGCGGGCAGCGTGACCGAGGAAAACCGCCGGTTCGACATCGTGCTGCGCATCCACAAGGACGACCGCGACGCCCTCGCCTACTTCGAGGACCTCTTCGTGCCGTCGCCTTCGGGCGTGTCGGTGCCGTTGCACCAGCTGGCCACCATCAGCTACAAGGAGGCCCCAGCGCAAATTTCGCACGAGGACGGCGAACGCAGCATCTTCGTGGGCTTCAACGTGAAGGGGCGCGACGTCGGTTCAACGGTCAAGGAGATACAGCAGCTGCTCGAGGGGGAACTGAAGATGCCCGTGGGTTACCACTACACCTACGGTGGCGAGTTCGAGAACCTGCAAAGCGCCTCGCGACGGCTGGCGGTTGCCATACCTGTGGCGCTTGCACTCATCCTCCTGTTGCTTTACGCCACACTGAAGAACGTGCGCGAGACGCTCTTTGTGGCCTCTGCCATCCCGCTCTCGGCCATTGGCGGCATCGTGGCATTGTGGCTGCGCGGCATGCCGCTGAGCATCTCGGCAGGCATAGGCTTCATCGCCCTCTTCGGCGTGGCTGTGCTCAACGGCATAGTGCTCGTCGGCCAGTTCAACAACCTTTCTAGCCCTTCTAGTCAATCTAGTAATTCTAGTTCTTCTAGTCAATCTAGTTCTTCTAGCATATCTAGCCCTTCTAGCCAATCTGACGCCCTCCGCCAACGCATACTGGAAGGATGTCGGGTGCGCCTGCGCCCCGTCGTCATGACCGCCCTTGTGGCCTCCTTCGGATTCCTGCCTATGGCACTCAGCACCGGCGACGGCGCCGAGGTGCAGCGCCCGATGGCCACGGTGGTCATCGGCGGCCTGCTCACCGCCACCATACTCACCTTGTTTGTGATACCTGTCATCTACAAGACTTTCACCAACCCAGCAAAAGAAAAGAAACAATGAAGAAGACAACCATCGTCCTGTTGCTTGTATGCAGTCTCTCGCCAGTAGCGGCACAGTCGCTGGCTGAATGCATCCGGGTGGCACGCGAGAACAACCTGGACATGCGGGTGGCAGACCTGCAGGTGCAGCGAGCCAGCCGCATGGAGGACTCGTGGTTCGCGATGGAGAAGACCGTATTGTCGCTCTCTCAAGACCCCACCTCGGGAGGAAGTCCCGACAACGCCTTGACGCTCTCGCAGAGGTTCGACTTCCCAACCCTCTACGGTGCACGCCGAAGGCAGCTGAAGGCCGAGACACAGATGGAGGCGAGCCGTCGTGGCCTCGTCGAGAGCGAGCTCGCGCGCGACGTCGCCACCGCCTACTGCACCCTGCTGCTTTGGCAACATGTCGAGACGCTGCTCGCCGCCAACGACACGGTGCTCGAAGCTTTCGTCAGCACCGCCGACATACGTCTCCACAACGGCGAGACCAACCAGCTGGAACTGATGGACGCCCGTCGCATGCTGGAAGAAAACCGTATGCGGCTGCGTGAGGCTCGCGATGCCAAGACAGCCTCTACCCTGCTGCTGCAGCAACTGATGAACACCCCCGACCCTGTCGCACCCGACGACGACTACCAATGCATCCAGCCTGACAGTGGCGAATGGTCGTTCTCGTCGACGCCACAAGGACAACTGGCGGAGAGCGAGCAGCTGCTCAGCCGACACAACCTCGGTGTCGCACGGCAGGAGATGCTCCCGTCGCTGGATGTGGGTCTTCGCTACCAATGCGTAATCCCCGGCATCAACCCCTACGATGTCGACCGATCGCGTTTCGACGGAGGAAACTGGATGGGCTTCGAAGTGGGGCTCTCGTTCCCGCTCTTCTACCAGCGCGCCAGACGCGATGCCGCGAAAATGGACGTAGACATAGCACAGAGCCGCAGGCGTCAGGCGGAGCGTCAGGCGGATGCCGAACTGCTGATTGCCAGAGGGGCCGTAGCCACCGCACGACGCACGTACGAATACTACCGGAACGAAGGCCTCGCCACTGCCCGCGAGATGCGCCGCCTGTCGCGCCTCGAATACGAGGCTGGCGAGATAGGCTACGTGGAGCATGTGCAACACCTCGCCTCGGCCCTCGACATCGAGCTGGCTGGCGCAAAAGCCATCGACACACTGAACCAGGCTATCATACAATTAAATTTTATCAAGGGAGCCGCAGGATTCTGAAAGATACTGTTTTAAAACATCTGACATGAAGAAGATTTTGTACTATGTCGCCACTGCACTGCTGCTGGGTGCCTGCGCCGGCGAGGTGAGGCAGGCAGAGGAAGACGACGAAGACCGCGAGGAGGCCGTCGTGGAGCTCACCGCGCAGCAGATCGCCACCATCGGCATCGCCGTGGGGCCTGTGGAGCAACGACAGCTCTCCGGCACCATCAAGGCCACCGGCACGCTGAAGCTCTCGCCGCAGCACCGCGCCGAGGTCACCTCGCTGGTGCCTGGCGTCACACGACGCATCCTGGTCAATGAGGGGCAGACTGTCAGTCAGGGGCAGACGCTGGCCCTGGTGGAGAACACCGAGATTGTGGCCCTGCAGAAAGACTACCTCGTCGCCTCACGCCAGCTGTCCTTGGCACGTCAGGCCTGCGAGCGCCAACAAGACATCCGTCAGCAGGGCGCAGGCGTGGAGAAGAACCTGCAACAGGCGCAGGCAGATCTCGACATGGCCACCGCCACCGAACAGGGTCTTCGTATGCAGCTAGAGCAGCTGGGCATCGCCCCTCGACAGGTGGCCGAAGGACATTTCTCGAACACCGCACCCGTACGGTCGCCCCTCGCCGGCGTGGTGGGCGAGGTGCTCGTCAGCACCGGCAGCTACCTCGAGAGCGGCACCGTGCTGATGAAAGTCTACGACAACAAGGCACTGCATGCCGACGTCAACGTCTTCGAGACCGACATAGCACGCATTCACGTGGGTCAGAAGGCAACCCTGCAGCTCTCCGACCATGACGCCACGCTCCTCACGGGCACCGTATCGTTCATCACCGCCACATTGGACAACGACTCCAAGTCGGCCTCTGTACACATCAGACTCGGCTCCACAGCGGGTATCACGCTTTTGCCCAACATGTTCGTCTCCGCTGTCATCCACCAAGACGAACAGACCTGTGCCGCAGTGCCCGACGAGGCCATCGTGATGAACGCAGGTCGTCACTACATCTTCGTCAGTCTGGCGGACGGCCGCTTCCGCAAGCAAGAGGTCGTCACCGGCATCAGCCAACAGGGCTACACTCAAATCACCTTCACCGACGGCACCATCCCGACAGCCGACATCGTAGTCGGCAAAGCCTTCTACCTCGAGTCGATGCTTTCAGACCACGGCGAAGAAGATTAAACCCAAATCGGTCATCAGGATTTATGTCAATAACGAATGGTCGGTCTGATAACCGGTTTGGGTAAAACCACTTTTTATCACAAGCCGGGCTTACGGACAGGCTCACTGGTCAGCCCCACACCCAGTTTCTTGAATATCTTACGGTCCACCTCGCTGGTCATAACGGTGGTGTGCGCCTGACAGCCGTCCAACATCGGCAGGCTGTCGAGGGCACGGCGGCAGTTCTCGTCGAGCAGGCTGAGGATGGAGAGCGTCACAAGCACTTCGTCGGTGTGCAGGCGCGGGTTGCTGCCGTGCAACATGCTGACCTTGGTTTGCTGTATCGGCTCTATCATCTTCTGCGAGATGAGCTTGACGTCGTGGTCGATGCCGGCCATATGTTTCATTGCGTTAAGCAACAGTGCGGCGCATGAGCCAAGCAGGTCGCTGGTCTTGGCGGTGATGATGGTGCCGTCAGGCAGCTCGATGGCTGCGGCAGGCACCCCGTCTCTGTCGCGACGTTCCTTGGCGGCCACCGTGGTGCGACGGTCGTCGGTGGTGATCTTGGCCTGCTTCATCAGCAGCGCTATCTTGTTCACCTCCTCCTGACTGGATCTGCCCTCGGCAAAGTTACACAATGCCGTGTAGTAGCGACGTATTATCTCGTCCTTCGACGCCTGGCAGCAGACCTCGTCGTCGCTGATACAGAAACCAGCCATATTGACACCCATGTCGGTAGGCGACTTGTAGGCGACACCCTCCTGCGCCCCCTGCCCCTCTCGTTCGCCATAGATGCCTTCGAATATGGCATTCAGCACGGGGAAGATCTCGATGTCGCGATTGTAGTTGACGGCAGTCTCGCCGTAGGCCTCGAGGTGGAACGGGTCAATCATGTTGACATCGTTGAGGTCGGCTGTGGCAGCCTCGTAGGCGATATTGACGGGGTGCTTCAGCGGTATGCTCCAGATGGGGAACGTCTCGAACTTGGCATATCCCGCCTTGATACCACGGCGGTTCTCCTGATACAGCTGGCTGAGGCAGACGGCCATCTTGCCACTGCCCGGACCAGGAGCTGTGATGACCACCAGCGGACGTGTGGTCTCTACATAGTCGTTTTTGCCGAAACCGTCGTCGGAAACGATGAGCTCCACGTTGGTGGGATAGCCGTCTATCAGGTAAAGGTAATAGACGTTGATGCCCATACGCTCAAGCCGTTCGCGGTAGGCGGTGGCACTCGGCTGGCCGCTGTAGTGGGTGATGACAACCGAGTTGACCAGAAAACCCCGCTGGATGAAAGCGTCACGCAGCCGCAGCACATCGACGTCGTAGGTGATGCCCAGGTCGCCGCGGACCTTGTTCTTCTCGATGTCGACGGCACTGATGACGATGACAATCTCGGCATCGTCTTTCAGCTGCGTGAGCATCTTGAGCTTACTGTCTGGCTCGAAGCCAGGCAGCACACGACTGGCGTGGTAGTCGTCGAACAGTTTACCGCCAAATTCAAGATAAAGCTTGTTTCCGAACTTGCTGATTCTTTCTTTGATGTGTTCGGACTGTATCCGAAGATACTTTTCGTTGTCAAACCCGTACTTCATAATATTGTGTTTTTGAAAAATACGGGATTCAAAAGTGCAACTTTTTTTCGGAATGGCAAAATATTTTTTGTACTTCGATGGTTAAACAACTGACAACCACGGGAATTTTTTTTCAACAGATGCCCTCCGCCGTGTTGCAAAAACAGGGTGGAGGACATGTCTTGGAGCAAAATTCGCCGCTTTAAGGCGCATTCTGATTGCTATAAACGGCGTGCACCGTCGCCTATCACCACGGGGATAGGCCTGCACGTAACGCCAAAACGCTCGTTGTATGAGTGTTGTACCTCGGCGATGAAACGGTCGTATAGGTCGTCGGCCACCAAGTTGATGGTGCAGCCGCCAAAGCCGCCTCCCATCATCCGTGCACCACTGACGCCAAGACGACGAGCCTCATCGACCAGAAAGTCGAGTTCCGCACAGCTCACCTCATAGTCACGGCTCAGCCCCTCGTGGGTCAGGTACATCTGCCGTCCGACATCTTCGTAACTGCCACGGCCTAGAGCATCGCTGACAGCCATCACGCGATCTGCCTCTCCCAACACATAGCGTGCACGGCGGTAATCGACATCGGCAAGCTGCGGCTTGAGGGCTTCCAACATCGCCCACGTGCAGTCGCGCAGCGTGTTCACACCGGCCATTGCAGCCACACGTTCGCACGAGGCACGCCGTTCGTTGTATGGCGAGCCCACCAGCTCGTGCCGCACGCAACTGTTGACAAGCACCAGACGGTAGCCGTCGGGATGCCAGGGGAAATATTCGTATTCGCCGCTGCGGCAGTCGAGGCGCATGAGTGCCCCCTGACGGCCATGCATCGAAGCAAACTGATCCATGATGCCACATTTCACACCCACATACTTATGTTCTGTAGCTTGGCCGATACGTGCCAGCGCCATCCTGTCGAGCGGCGCCGCAGCAGTGCCGAAGATGTCGTAGAGTGCTGTGGAGAAGCAGCATTCCAAGGCCGCCGACGAGCTCATGCCGGCACCGAGAGGCACATCGCCGGAATATACGGCGTCAAAGCCTCCGACGGCGATTCCGGCCGCCGACAGCTCGCGCACCACGCCGTAAACATAACGGAAGTCGGTGTCGACAGGACCTTGCGCGTCGGTGACGGCGAAGCGGCAGACACGTTCAAGGTCGGCAGCATAGAGGTTCACCATAGGTGTGCCGTTGGGACGCACTATGGCACTGATGCCGCAATCCACGGCGCCGGGAAAAACGAAGCCTCCGTTATAGTCGGTATGTTCGCCGATGAGGTTGATGCGCCCGGGGGCGAAGTAGACGGTGCCGCCCTCGCCGAAATGTACGCGGAATATGTTGCCGAGGATATTGGTATCTTTCATTTATGGCTGAATTTGAAGATGGTTGTGCTAGAGAAAGGCCTGTCTGGCACCAGACGTCCGGTGCTCTCCGGCCAACGGCGGTTAGGCGAGTCGGGGTACTGCTGCGCCTCGAGGCAAACGGCACTGCGTACAGGGTAGGCCACACCACCCTTGCCGCGCAGACCGTCAAGGAAGTTGCCGGTATAGAGCTGCAGGCCCGGCGCCGTAGTGTAGAGAGCCATACGGATGCCTGTCTTGGGGCTTTCGAGAGTGGCCGACGGCCTGTCGAGGCCAGGTTGCCTCAACACGAAGTTATGGTCATAACCATGTCCCACCTTCAGCTGCGGATGTCCGGCTTCGATGTCACGTCCTATAGGCTTAGGGTGACGGAAATCGAAAGGCGTCCCCTCCACCGGAGCATGTCCCCCCAACGGTATGGCGGTCGCATCGGTTGGCGTGTACATGTCGGCATCGATGCCAAGGATATGTCCGTATACATCCCCCAGAGTACCCCCCTGCACGTCGGTTCCATCAAGGTTGAAATAGCTATGATTTGTCATGTTGATGACCGTTGGGCTGTCGGTCTCGGCATGATAGTCGATACGCAAGGCACGCTCGTCGAGGGTGTATGTCACCCGTACCTGCACCGTGCCCGGGAAACCCTGGTCTCCATCAGGACTGACCATACACAGCACCAGGCGTTGCGACGACACTTCGGCAACGTCGTAGATGGAATACTGCCATCCTCGCGGACCACCGTGCAGACAGTTCTGTCCGTTGTTCTGCGGCAACTGTATAACATCCCAGCCGTCACTCGGGTTGGCAAAGCGTCCCTTGGCGATGCGGTTGGCATATCGTCCAATGACGGCACCAAAGTCGCCAAGATGACGTTCCGGAAGATACTCCTCCGGTGTGTCGAAGCCAAGCACCACATCGGTACCGTCGACGACAAGGCGAACGATACGTGCGCCAACGTTGGTGACGTCGGCCTGCAGACCGTGGCCGTCATCGAGGCGATGCAAACTGATTGGAATATCGATATCGCTCATCATCAATTGAAAATTTTGCGGTGCAAAGTTATGACTTTTTTCCGAAACAGCAAAACTATTTTTTTCTCACACAATATTAAAGCATTATCTCCGTTATCTTTTGGTGACAAAACTATTGCCCTAACTCCTGTCTCCTTAACTCCTGTCATCTTTTATTAGCTTTGATTGCCATAAAACACACGAAAACTTTTTTTGATATGAAGATACTTGTCCTCAACTGCGGAAGTTCATCGCTGAAATACCAGCTTATCGATGTCGACACCAAGACAGTGCTTACCAAGGGTCTCCTGGAACGTATCGGCCTGCCGGACGGCATGTTCACCTTCACCTCGCACGGCGAAAAACACACTACCGAGTGCCCTATACCGAACCATACCGAGGGGTTGCGCATGGTGATGGATGCCCTTGTCGACACACAACATGGAGTCATCTCCAGCATTAAAGAGGTCGGTGCCGTCGGACACCGTTTTGCTCACGGCGGCGAGTACTTCGACCACAGTGTGCAAATCACGCGCGACGTCATCAACAAAGAAGAATCTCTCATCGACCTGGCACCTCTGCATATCCCCGGCAACATCATGGGTGCCGAGGCCATCAACAACGTGTTGCCCGATGTGCCACAGGTGGCCGTCTTCGACACCGCTTTCAACCTCACCATCGAGCCCAAAGACTACCTCTACGGCATCCCCTACGAGTATTACGTACAGTACGGCATCCGCCGCTACGGCTTTCACGGCACCAGCCACCGTTTTGTGGCCAAACGCGGGGCCAAGATGATAGGAAAATACTGGAAAGACCTGAAAATAATCACCTGCCACCTGGGTAGCGGAGCTTCCATCTGCGCCATCGACCACGGTCGCAGCGTCAACAACTCGATGGGCATGACCTCGCTCGAAGGTCTTACCATGGGGTCGCGCTGTGGCGACATCGACGTAGGTGCCCTCCTCTATCTGATGGACAGAGCCGACATCAGTCCCAAAGAAATCAACGACATATTATACAAGAAGAGTGGTCTGGTAGGTCTCACTGGTGCATCACCCGACATGCGCGACATCTGGGCTGGCGTACAACGTGGCGAAAAACGCAATACCCTTGCCTTCGAGGTGTTTGCACAGCGATGCAAAAAATATATCGGTGCCTTTATGGCACAGCTGAACGGCTGCGACCTGCTCATCTTCACTGGTGGCATAGGCGAGAATGCTTGGTTCATGCGGCACGAGATACTGAAGGACATGGACTTCCTTGGCCTTGACATTGACTTCGACCTCAACGATCGCACCGTAGGCGTCGATGCCGTGATTTCAAAACCCGGCGCTCGTGTCACCACCGCCGTAGTCCTCACCGACGAGGAACTGGCCATAGCCGTCGATACATACAAAATTGTTACAGCGCAATAACATTAATGATTATCCGCATAACTCCGAAGAAGCATCGAAGAGGCTTAATCTCAATCTGCCTGCTTGCAGGCTTTGAGCACCGCCAGAAAAAAATATTCCAGCCAAAAACCCCAGACAAACGAAGTGCAGTATGGGGATTGACAATCAACTCTATCCATGCGTCTCGGAGATACGCGACCTCGGTGTTTCGGGTATTAACGGATAATCACTTAATATAATCCACTTACATCCAACTATATGGAGAACGACGCAAGCCGCTCTCCATTTTTTTAGATGTTTATACAATATATGATGAGATACACCGTTACTTAACTAGAAATATAGTTTAAACACATTAAATTAGTTTATGAAAAAAGAGGAGATAAAAGAGCTGACCAAGGCCGAAGAGCAGGTGATGCAGGCTTTGTGGAAGGTAGGCAAAGGCTTTGCCAACGAAATTGTTGCAGAGGTAAATGCCGATGTGGCGTATAACACGGTGCTGACGGTGGTGCGCGTTCTGGAACAGAAGGGTTTTGTCGCCCACGAGACCTTCAACCGCTCGAACCGCTACTATCCGCTCGTCACACGCGAAGAGTATGCCAAGAGGATACTCGTAACCCTGACACACAACTACTTCGGCTCGTCGCCGAAGGCACTGGTCAGCTTCCTGCTGGATAAAAACGAAGTATCGCTTGCCGACTTGGAGTCATTAATCAAAGAGATTGAGTCATGATACGCTGGATTGTTTTCTCGACGCTTTCTGCGGGCCTATTCTACGCCATCTACTGCCTCACCCTGCGGCGCGACCGCAGGTTTCAGCTGAGCCGGTGGTATCTGCTGCTAACGCTTGTTTTCAGCATTGTGCACCCCTTCTTATCACTGCCCGAGCGGCTCGACTCGGCATCGCGCTCGCTCATCCCTGCGAGGGATTACACATTGGTGCTCAACGAGGTGGAGATAACGGACTCACCGGCATCGCACACCTTCGGCCTGACTGAGGCTTACCTCATAGGTCTTGCGCTTTGCACGGCCTACCTGCTGTTCCAAGTGGCAGTGCAGGCGGTTGTGGTACTCGGACTCCGCCGGAAGAACCGCGTCTATCGGTCGGTCGACGGATATGACATCCCCCGCTTTGCTGCGCTCGTCATGCCCAACGACGACACGGCACCATACTCATTCTTCAACCAGATAGTTGTCGGCACGCACGGTCTCGACGCAGGCGAGCTGCGCTGCATACTGGCACACGAGTCGCATCATGTGAGCCGGTTACATTCGTTCGACCTCGTTTTTGCAAGGCTAATGTGCTGCCTGGCGTGGTTCAACCCATTCGCCTGGCTGATGACGCGCGAGCTGAAGGCTGTGCACGAGTTTCAGGCCGATGCCGCCTCGCTAGGCACATGCGGACGCAACGACTATCTCCACCTGCTCTATCGGCAGGCTACCGGCACCGGATATGGCCATATCACCAATAATTTCCAAAGTATTAACCTTAAAAAACGTATTACTATGATGAAAATCAAGAAAACGCGCTTCGGCGCATGGCTAGTGCTAGTGGCGCTGCCCGTGGCGGTGCTGTTCATGATGGCTGGATGCAAGCCAGCAGCCACGGCGGAACCCGACCCCGAACCAGCTGCCGCAGAGGTCACCGCTACGCAGAATGCCGACGAGGACGATATCACCATCGTCGTCGACACCGCCCCCGAGTTCGAAGGCGGCGAGGCAGCTTTGTACAAGTACATGGCCGAGAACATCTGTTACCCCGAGAAGGCCAAGGCCGACGGTGTGCAGGGTCGTGCGATGGTGAAGTTTATTATCGAGGCCGACGGCAGCGTGTCTGGTGCCGAGGTGGTGCGCGGCGTGAGTCCAGAATGCGACGCCGAGGCGCTGCGCGTCATCAGCACGATGCCCCGCTGGAAGCCTGCCACCAAGGACGGACGCAACGTGCGTGTGCACTATATTATGCCCATCACCTTCCGCCTCCAGTAATGGCAAGCGCTTCCCTGGTGAAAAGCGGCCGCCGGACAAAGTCTGGCGACCGCTTTTTTTTTCAACATCATCGGCTATAATAAACAGGCCCGTCCCATGCATACCAACTTCATCGTCCGAGGTAATGAGCTGACTCTGTCTGTCCAACAACTTCGACTGGCAATACTTCGAGCGCGAGTTTGCGCCGCTGTACTCGAAAATCGGTCGTCCGGCCGCTCTTTTTTCAACCAGTTTACACCTTTTTTCATTACTGTCACCACTGTCATTTGGAACTCTCTGTCTAATTCAATGACTGAAATCAACGATAGAAAAGGATATACCTCGCTTTTTAGGGACGTACTATAATAGGAAACACAAATTGCCATGAATCATCCATTGATTAATGGATATTTCATTGCAACTCGTGTATTAAGCTGCGTACCCGATATGCAGGCGAGACGCCTGCGTACCCGGACAAAAAAAAAGAGCACCCCGGGATGGGATGCTCCTATAAAAGATGGGCGGCGACTTACTTTTCCACAAACAAGTGCAGTATCATCAGCGAGGGCGGGCTTAACTTCTCTGTTCGGAATGGGAAGAGGTGAACACCGTCTCTATAACCACCCAAAGTAATCTTTGTGGCTTTCTGGTTGTTCTAGTTGTTCTAGTTGTTCTAGTTGTTCTAGTTATTCTAGACGTTCTAGATGTTCCGGATTGTCCAGGTGTCGCCACGGTTGACTATTGGCCAAGACATATAAGAGAACGTTACGGAAAGTCTTCGGGTAATTAG
>FLNU01000316.1_pt1 | contig 14295 bp, 12 predicted proteins | sample 1140361 | NCBI WGS metagenome assembly FLNU01 (sample SAMEA3878206, study PRJEB12797) | bioreactor metagenome | biome: Moose rumen | place: Sweden | collected 2011-10 | reverse complement strand
TTCAAGGGTTCAAGGTTTAAGAGTTCCAAGTTTCAGGTTTCAAGTTTCAGGTTTCAAGTTTCAGGTTTCAAGTTTCTGGTTTCAGGATTTAACCCTTAACCCTTAACCGTTAACCCTTAACCATTAACCATAATAAGTAAGTTCTTTCCATGCACTTGATTTCTAACATCCTCTATTGGATTTCGACGGGTCTGTTGGTTCCCGTCATCGTCCTGCTCATTATTCTGTTTCTGCGCTCACTGTTGCTCATCGGTTCCTTCTTCGGCCGTTATATGCAACTGCGACGCACCGGGGCTCAGATTGATACGGCCATTGACGGTTTGGATGCCGCCGCTCTGGCAACAGCGGAGGGCCGTGCCGACCTGCTTTCACGTCTGCCTCGGAAGTCTTCAGCTCCGGTTGTCACCTGTCTGAAGCGTATGCTGGAAAGTGAATCCGATGACAGTGCCCGCTATGCTGCCGGCCTCGATCGGATGCTCTCCGAGTTTGAGATAGCGGCCGATCGCGACCTGTCCACTTCCAAAACTCTCGCCAAGATGGGGCCTATGCTCGGTCTGATGGGTACGCTTATCCCCATGGGACCTGCACTCGTAGGTCTGGCCCAAGGCGACATTGCCTCGATGGCCTACAATATGCAGGTGGCTTTCTCTACCACTGTAGTAGGTCTCTTTGCTGCTGCCGTAGGTTACATGACACAGCAGACCGCGCAGCGATGGTACCTGCACGATATGACTACACTCGAATATGTGGCCGCCCTCATGAAGGCTTCCGCGTCTTCCCAAACTGAAAAAACGGAATAACGATGAGAAGAAACATACTCCGCCGCGAGGAAGACACAGACCCGATGTCTGTGGTCTCGAACCTTTTCGATGTCGCAATGGTCTTTGCGGTAGCACTCATGGTGGCTCTTGTCACGCGCTACAATATGACCGAAATGCTCTCGAAGGAGGATTTCACTGTGGTAAAAAATCCGGGCAAAGACAATATGGAGATTATCACCAAAGAGGGAGACAAGATAAACCGCTACACCCCGTCAGAAGACCAGTCTCAACAGGACGGACGCCGAGGCAAACGTGTCGGCATCGCATACGAGCTGGAGAACGGCGAAATCATCTATGTCCCCGAGTAATGTCCCTTTCGGTCTTCTCCAAGCAGCACATAGATGACCACAGACTCCGCCCTACGTTGGGACGAGACGAACGGAGAGAGGAGCCGATGATTTAATCGGATTGGATATCGCAGGTCCTCCTTATTTGACTTCGTTCACCAGCTCTTTGCCGTCTTGGAAGTCGCGAATGTTCTGTAGGGTGGTGACAGCGATGTTGTGTGTAGCCTCCTGGGTGAAGAAAGCCTGATGGGAGGTGACGATGACGTTGGGCATCATGAGCAGGAGGGCCAGTTTGTCATCGTCTATCATCTTGTCCGAACGGTCTTCGTAGAAATATTTGGCTTCCTCCTCATAGACATCGAGAGCCGCAGAACCCACCTGACGGGAACGCAGTCCGTCGATAAGGTCTGCCGTCTTGATGAGTTTGCCGCGTCCGGTGTTGATAATCATCACTCCGAATTTCATCTTGGTGATGGAGTCGCTGTTGATGATGAAACGTGTCTCCTCGGTCAGCGGACAGTGCAGGGAGATGATGTCAGACTGTTCGTAGAGTTCGTCCAGCGTCACGAATTTCACCTGATGCTCCATGGCGAAAGCATCGTCGGGGTAGGGTTCGTAGGCCAGAACGTTCATTCCGAAGCCGCGCAGAATCTTGACCAGTTCCTTGGCTATCTTACCCAAGCCGATGATTCCGACGGTCTTGCCGTACATGTCGAAACCCATCAGTCCGTCCAGCCGGAAGTTGCCTTCGCGGGTACGATAGACGGAGCGATAGACCTTGCGGTTGAGGGCAAGCATCAGTGTGACGGCATATTCGGCAACGGCATGGGGAGAATAGGCGGGGACACGGACCACGCGGATGCCGTTCTTGCGGGCGGCTTCAATGTCCACATTGTTGAATCCCGCACAGCGCAGAGCTATCACTTTCACACCATAGCCCGCCATGCGTTCTATCACCTTTGCGTCGCACTCTGCATTGACAAAGATGCACACCGCCTCAAAGCCCTGAGTGAGCGAGACGGAGTTCATGTTGAGCCTTTCTTTGTAATAAACAATTTCAAAACCGAAGTCCCGATTCACCTTGTCGAAGTTCTCGCGATCGTAGCTCTTCGCATCGAAAAAAGCTATTCTTGTTGCCATAATCCTTGTATTTATATTATTCTTTGAATTCGAATTGAGGTTTGCTCTCGTCACCCGTCCCGCGCGACATGGAAGCGACAATATGGCGGAGGGAGGTTGTTTGGTTGCGGAGGAGACCCTCGGTGAGTTCGTCTTCGATGTAGGTCGAGACCGCACGCTTGAGGGGGCGGGCACCGTACTGTTTGTCATACCCCTTCACGGCAAGGAAATCGCGCACGTCGTCTCCGATTTCTATGGTGTAACCCAATTCGTTGATGCGAGACACGAAGGTATTGAGTTCGAGATCGACAATGCGTCGGATGTTGTCTTGGCTCAATTGGTCGAAGGCGATGATGTCGTCGATGCGGTTGATGAACTCGGGTGAGAACGTCTTTTGGAGCGCTTTGCGGATGACACCCTGGGCAAGGGCATTCTCTTCGGCTTCCGAACGGGGAGCAAAGCCGATGCCTGTACCGAAGTCCTTCAACTGACGGGAGCCGACATTCGAAGTCATGATAATCACCGTGTTCTTGAAGCTGACTTTGCGTCCTTGGGAATCGGTGAGGTGGCCTTCGTCAAAAATCTGTAGCATCAGATTGAAGATTTCGGGATGAGCCTTTTCTATCTCGTCGAAGAGTACGACGGAGTAAGGATGACGGCGAACACGTTCGGTGAGCTGTCCTCCTTCATCGTAGCCCACATAACCGGGAGCCGCACCGATGAGGCGGGAAGCCGTATATTTCTCGGTGTATTCGCTCATGTCGATGCGTATCATATTGTCGGCCGACGAGAATATCTCCTCGGCGAGACATTTGGCAAGCCAGGTTTTGCCTACGCCGGTGGGACCTAAGAAGAGGAACGTGCCGATGGGTTTGCGTGGGTCGCGGAGACCGACACGGTTGCGCTGTATGGCCTTGGTGATGAGACCGATGGCTTTGTTCTGACCTATCACCTTGCTTTGGAGAGCGGCAGAAAGGTTGAGCAATTTTTCGGTCTCGGAAGCGGCCACTTTGGTGACGGGAATGCCGGTGGTCTGGGCAATCACTTCTGCCACACGGTCGGCATCCACCAGCGGACGTTGGCTCTTCTCCTGTTTGGCCCAAAGTGCCTGAGCGGTCTTGAGTTGGTTTTCGAGCTGTCGCTGCAAGTCCCTGCATTCGGCAGCTTCCTCAAACTGCTGGGCAAGAATGGCGGCATCCTTGCGTTGCTTGGCTTCCTCGATGCTTCGTTCGATGTTGAGCAGCATGGTGGGAGTCCCTGCATTGAAGAGGTGCATACGTGAACCGGTCTCGTCCATCGCATCGATGGCTTTGTCGGGGAAGTTGCGGTCGGTCACATATCGCTCGGTAAGTTTGACGCATGCTTCGAGGGCGGCGTCGGAGAACGTGACGTTGTGGTGTTCCTCGTATCGGTCGCGAAGGTTGTGGAGTATCTCAAGGGTTTCGGCAGCTGTGGTGGGTTCAACCATCACCTTCTGGAAACGTCGTTCGAGGGCTCCGTCCTTCTCGATGGACTTGCGGTACTCATCGATGGTGGTCGCACCGATGCACTGGAACTGACCGCGGGAGAGGGCCGGTTTGAGCATATTGGCAGCATCCATTCCGCCGGCGGCATTTCCCGCACCAATCAGGGTGTGGATTTCGTCGATGAATACGATGATGTCGGGATTCTGCCGCAGTTCGTTCATACAGTTTTTGAGACGTGCTTCAAACTCGCCTCTGTACTTCGTTCCGGCTACCATGCCGGCGAGGTCGAGAGCGATGACACGTTTGTTCTGGAGGAAGTAGGACACCTGCCTGTGGGCGATGCGTTGGGCGAGACCTTCGACAATGGCACTCTTGCCCACACCGGGTTCGCCGATGAGGATGGGATTGTTCTTCTTGCGACGGGTCAGAATCTGAGCCACACGTTCTATTTCGTTCTGACGACCCACCACGGGGTCCAGTTTTCCTTCGGCAGCAGCCTTGGTGAGGTCGTAGCCGAAACGGTTGAGCGTGGGTGTGTCGGAAGATTTTTGCTGGTCGGCCACTTTGGTGTCGGGGGCACTGTCCTGCCACTCACCGTCTGTGGGGTCGTCTTCGTCGTCATCCTCTTCGTCATAGTCCTGCCGTTTGTCTTCGGGCATTTCGGCGGTTGTCGTATCGGCCTCAGTGTCATAGACACGGGGCTGGGAGTCGGACTGCTCCTTATTATATAATATGGACACTTCCTGGAAGAGCGTCCCGTAGTCGATGTCGTACTGCTCCAGCAAGCGGCTGATGGAACTGGACGGGTCACGCAACATGGCCAGAAGAATATGTTCGGAATTGATATCGTCGTTGTGGAGCATGTGAGCCTCGAGGTGAGAGAGTTTGAGGCTGCGATCGGAAACCGTGTCGAGTTGCCAAGGGGCAGTGTCGGCAGCGGGCAACATCTCGCGCAGCGGCTGGTCGAGCATGGCCCGGAGTTGGGCGCGCAGTTTCTCGACGTTGACACCCTGACGGATGAGAGCCGGAACAGCAATGCCCTCGTTGGCCTCCAAAATGCCAAGGAGGATGAGCTCGGGAGAAATGAGCGCACTGTGATGGCGGTCGGCCTCCTCGCGGCTTATCTCGAGGATATGCTTCACGTAATTGTTGAGTTGGTTGTTATCCATTCGCTATTTGATAAATTACACGATTTTGACAAGACGGCAAGGGGAAGACTTGGTCGTCGCAGTGATAGGGAGTCTGCAAAAAGTGTGCCAACTGCCAAATTGACAGACCATTGAAGAATTCTGCTGCAAAAATAAGCCGAAATATTTAATCAGGAGGACAAAATCGGGGAAAAAATGAAAAAAATAGGTGTTTTTTTTTGCCAACTCAAAGATTTTGGCTATCTTTGCCGAAAATTGGAGCACCTTTTTGCAATGAATCATAAAGAATTGATGCAGGAACTGCAACGTCGTTACCGTCTCGACAAACATCAACTCGGATTGTTGTTGACGAGTTTGGAACGCATTCTCACCGAGGAGGCCATTGCCGTCCGTGAAGTCGTGTGGACGGGGATGGGACGTTTTGTCAGTCACAAACATCCGGAGTATGTCGAGCAGAAGGCAGCCACAGGTGAGACGGTGCTCTACCCTCCGCGAATCAGCTACCGTTTTCAGGCGGACAAATCCGTGTCGGATTCCGGTCTCGAAGAGCAACTTGCCGCCCGAACAGGCATCGATGCCGAAACCGTGTCCCGTTTCCTCTCCGGGATGGCAGCCTGCATCACGGAACACCTTGAGAATGGGGAGGAGGTTGTCATCTCGGGTCTCGGATTGTTTTCAATGATAGATGTGCGTCAAGGTGAGGCTCGTCGTGTGGCATATTTGCCGGACGAGAAGATGAGAGAGGGTGTGAATGCCCCTTTCTCCTGCTTCGAACCGATGACGATAGATGCTCTCAAAGTCGAGACAGAGGAGACGGAGGAAATGGAGAATCCGGAAGAATCGGAATCCCCGGAATCCTCCGAGTCCTCCGACAACTCCGAGTCCTCCGACAACTCCGAGTCTTCCGACAACTCCGAGTCTTCCGACAACTCCGAGCCCTCCGACAACTCCGAGCCCCCCGACAACTCCGAGTCTTCCGACAACTTCGAGTCTTCCGACAACTCCGAGCCCTCCGACAACTCCGAGTCCTCCGACAACTCCGAGTCTTCAGACGAAACTCCGGCTCCCCCGACACCTGCGGGGAAGCAGGGAGGACGCCGGCGGAAGATTGCCGTAGTTGCTGTTTTGCTGTTGTTGATAGCAGGAGGGGCCGTTTGGTTGTTGTTCCCGCATCGGGAGGCAAAGGACAGAAAGTTGCCGCAGGAGGCTGTGGCGGAATCTCCGGTTCAGGATTTGGGTGCGACAGTGACCGACACGACAGAAAGGGCAGACACTTTGCCCGTTGCGGAAACAGTGCCGGAGACTGTTCCCCAACAACCGGAAGTAACGACAGCGACCGCAGAACCCGTTGCCGAAACGCCTGCTCCGCCAACAGACGACCAACTTTTGAAAGAAAACGGTGCGCCCAAACGCGAGGTGTTGGGTGAGGGGCAGCGACTGACACTCATCGCCCTGAAACATTACGGGTCGAAAGCTTTCTGGCCCTATATCTACGAGGTGAACCGCTTCCAAATCAAAGACCCCAACAATGTGCCGACAGGCATCAACCTCTATCTGCCCGACCCGCAATATTGGGAAATAGACTCGACGAGCGAAAAATCGCTGACCAAAGCAAAAATCAAAGCTGCAAAAATAATCAACCAAAAATAATGACAACAAACGAAGAACTGAAAGAGGTGGTCAAACTCTGCCGCGACGTGTATGTGAAAAAGGCCGAAGACTACGGAGCATCCTGGCGCATTATGCGTCCGACAACAGTGACCGACCAGATTTATATCAAAGCCAATCGTATCAGAACCCTCCAGGTGACGGGCGTAAGTGCGGTGGGCGAAGGTATTTTGCCCGAATTCATCGGAATCGTCAACTACGGTGTGATGGGCTTGATACAACTCAAGTACGGCGCGTCCGAGAAAGTCGATATGGATGCCCAAAAGGTCATCGCCCTCTACGACGAATATATCCAAAAATGTCTGGACCTTCTCTCGAAGAAGAATCAGGACTACGATGAAGTTTGGCGCTCTATGCGGATTTCGAGTTATGTCGATTTGATTCTGATGAAGATAGCCCGCACGAAGAGCATTGAAGACCATCAGGGCAAAACGCTCATCTCGGAAGGCATCGATGCCAATTACATGGACATGATAAATTACAGTCTCTTCGGGCTTATCAAATTGCATTGCGAAGGGGCAGAACAATAACAGAAATTATGCGTGTCGCGGTCAGAATCAGTCAGTGGCTGTTCGGTGCCGTCTTTATGTTCTCGGGACTTGTTAAATGCATCGACCCCGTAGGGACAGCCATCAAGGCAGGCGACTATTTGCAGGCCATGGGCGCGGGAGGTCTTGACAATTTCCTTCTGCCGGCGGCATGGGCGCTCTGTGTCGGAGAATTTCTCATCGGTGTATATGTCTTTTGGGGATGGAAGCGCAAGCCGGTCTGGTGGATAGCTTTGCTCTTGCTGACGGGCTTCACGGGGCTCACACTCTGGCTGGCGCTGACGGATGCCGTCTCGGATTGCGGTTGTTTCGGAGATGCCGTCAAATTGTCCAACTGGGCCACCTTTTGGAAAAACATCGTTCTTTTGGCGCTGCTTGTCGTTTTGGCCATCGGACGGAAAGAGATGTGGTCTCCCAAGGGACGGAAGTGGGAGACGATTCAAACCCTGTGGGCATTGTTTCTGGCTCTCATGCTCTGTTGGACGGGTACATTCCGCCTGCCGATTATCGACTTCCGCCCGTATCGTCCCGGAGTGAACATACAGGCTGCAATGGGAATGGGAGACGGGGCCGAGTGGGAAGAGATTTACAATGTCATCTACGAGAAGGACGGGAAGCAAGTGGAATTCTCGCTGGATTCCCTGCCCGACGAAGCCGACGGCTGGGAATTTGTGGACCAGGCCGTGAGGCGGATGCCGATACGGAAGGCAGGGGAGGAGTCTGTGGTACAAGAAAGCGAACCGGCCATCAAGGATTTCTTCGTCCTCAACGGTGCCGGAGAAGATATCACGGCCGAATTTCTCCAAGATACGCTCTACAAGTTTGTGTTGCTGTCGCCCGACGTGACCAAGATATCAGCAGCCGCCATCCCGACGATTCAGACAATCTATGACTACACCCGGCGCGAGGGCTATGGTTTCACATGCATGACGCTCCGCGACGAGGCAGCTTTGAGACAATGGGTGGACCGTGCGGCACCGCAGTATCCGTTTGTCTTCAGCGATGCCACCATCATCGAGACGATGGGGCGGGCCAATCCTACCCTGATGTTGCTGAAAGAAGGCACAGTCTTTTGGAAAAAAGCACTTTCCGAAGTGGATGCCAAACACCTCTGCAATGCCAAGTTGAGTGAGCAGAGCAGCGGAAAAATCGGAATAATCAACCGAAAAAATCGCTTTTTCGGACTTATAATTTTGTTATTTGCTCCTTTTGTTCTATATTTGCTGTTCAAAATGAAGACTTTTGTCTTTAAAAAACATAACTAAAAAGTAAGAAAAAATGAGAAAGAAAATCGTTGCCGGCAACTGGAAAATGAATACCACGCTCCAGGAAGGCGTAGCATTGGCTCAGGGTCTCAAGGAGGCTTTGGCCGGTAAGAAAGTGAATTGTGACGTTGTAGTTTGTACTCCTTTCATCTCTGTAGCAGCCGTTGCCGAGGCCGTTAAGGGTTCCATCATCGGCGTAGGTGCAGAAAACTGTGCCGACCACGACAAGGGGGCATACACAGGCGAAGTGTCGGCTGCAATGGTCGCTTCCACGGGTGCCAAGTATGTGATTCTGGGTCACTCGGAACGTCGTCAGTACTACGGCGAAACCAACGAAATGCTCACCGTGAAGGTCGGTTTGGCTCTTGAGAACGGCTTGACTCCCATCTTCTGTGTGGGCGAAAAGAAGGAAGAGCGTGAGAACGGAACCTTCAAGGCTGTAATTGAAGAGCAGATGAAGGCCCTCTACGGTCTCTCCAAAGAAGACTTCGCCAAACTCGTGATAGCATACGAGCCCGTGTGGGCTATCGGTACGGGTCTGACAGCCACATCCGAACAGGCCGAAGAAGTGCATGCATTCATTCGCGAAAGCATCGCCAAGGTTTACGGCAAAGCAACAGCCGACGAAACATCCATCCTCTACGGCGGTTCATGCAAGGGAAGCAATGCTCCCGAACTCTTTGCACAGCCCGACATCGACGGTGGCCTCATCGGCGGTGCAGCCCTCAAGGTTGACACCTTCATGCCCATCATCGAAGCCTGGAAATAAGACTATTCCGTATGGTCTGTATGTATAACTGTATAATGTAGTTCCCCCTGATGCAGAAAGCATTGTTTATATTATCCCTTATACTCACAGCATTCAACGCGAATGCACAAACGCAGGAGGCTGATACCACGTCAGCCCCCTTGCGTTCCATTTCCTCGCAACTGCGTTTGTCCGGAGCTCGTATTCATCAGGACGCTCGTTTGGAGATGCTTGTCACATCGGAGCCCAAGACCTACTACGGCAATCCGAAAACGGGTACGGACAAAAATGTATATTACACGTCAGGCTATCGCGTACGTATATTCTCGGGCAATAACCAGACTCAGTCGAAGAATCTGGCTTATCAGATAGAGAAAGAGTTGCATGCCAAGATGCCCGATTTGGAAACCTATGTAATCTTCAAAACCCCCAACTGGCGACTTCTGGCCGGCAACTACCGAACCAGCGAAGAAGCCTACCGTTCACTCAGAATACTCAAAAAAGAATTTCCGTCCCGCGGACGTGAAATGTTCGTGATACAGGACGAGATAGAATTGCCCATCGAATGACAAACGAAGAACTCCTTTCCGAAATGGCCTCCCATGTGAAGGCCAATTTGGGTTATATCGGTGAAGATCCCGAACGGGAAGGTCTGCTCAAGACCCCGATGCGTGTGGCCAAAGCGCTTCAGTTCCTGACGCAGGGATACAATCAGGATCCGGCAGAGGTGTTGAAGAGCGCCATGTTCCGCGAGGACTATCGTCAGATGGTCATCGTGCGCGACATCGATCTCTACAGCCTCTGTGAGCACCATCTTTTGCCCTTTTTCGGGAAAGCGCATGTGGCATATATTCCCAACAAGTATATCGTGGGCATTTCCAAACTTCCCCGTGTGGTCGAAATTTTCGCCCGCAGACTTCAAGTGCAGGAACGTCTCACAACACAAATCAAAGACTGTATTCAGGAAACCCTCAATCCGCTCGGTGTCATGGTTGTCATCGAAGCGTCCCATCTCTGTATGCAGATGCGCGGTATCCAGAAAATCAATGCCACCACCACGACATCCGATTTCACCGGAGCCTTCACCGACATCAAGACACGTCAGGAGTTCCTGAAACTGATAGCCAAACCGCTGTAATCTTTTCCGGCGGCATTTTACACCCTAACCGACAAACAGAATTTCGAACCGATGAGTCGTGTGCTTTTTTCATTGGGCAGTAATTTGGGATGGATGGAAGCCTCCCGAAAGCTGACGAATATCCGTCCGCTCTTGGAACAGATGTGTTCAAATCTCAGGTTTTCGTCCATTTATCCCACTGACGGAATCGGCAAATGGGTGGGTAAATATGCAAACTGCGTGGCAGAAGGAGAGACGCAGATGTCTCTCCGCGAACTCGAGCAAAGTTGCAAACAAATGGAACTGAAGGAAGGCCGCACAGCGGAAGCCAAACGCATGGGCATCGTTCCCATCGACATCGATGTGGTCCGATATGACGACATCGTGGTCCGTCCGCAAAATCTTCAGTACGATTACATGAAGCCCGGTCTTCAGGAATTGGAGGCCGCTTCCCCGTCAGAGGAGAGTTGAATCCCGTTAGAATTTTTTTGACTTTTGGCTTTTGACCTTTGACTTTTGACCTTTGACTTTTAACTTTTGACTTTTGACCTTTGACTTTTGACTTTTGACTTTTGACTTTAAAAATTGAAGACCCCGTCGGGGTCAAATAACCGAGCGTAGGGGCTTGCCCCTATGTATAGAGAGCATCCTCCCGTCCTATTGCCCCTACAGGGGGCACCTAATCGGACTTTAGACTTTAGACTTTTGACCTTTGACTTTTGACTTTAAAAATTGAAGACCCCGTCGGGGTCAAATAACCGAGCGTAGGGGCTTGCCCCTATGTATAGAGAGCATCCTCCCGTCCTATTGCCCCTACAGGGGGCACCTAATCGGACTTTATACTTTTGACTTTTGACCTTTGACTTTTGACTTTTGACCTTTGACTATTTTATATGCGCACACAGTTATTTGCACTTCTTTTCGGAACGATACTGCTGACAGCAAACGGACAGCAGAAGTTCACTGTGAACGACCAAATGTCGCAGAGTCAAATCCTGGCACCGCGACAACTCAACTATTGGCCGGAAGACGGCGATTTCGTTACCCTGAACGGCAAGAACCGTTATACGCGAGCCCTTTACGGCGGGAATACGGCCTTTCGGTTGGAGACCTCCGACGGCCTCGAATTCGGCCTCTTCATGCCGAACATGGGGGGAAATGTGACAATGACATTTCTTGAAGGTGCGACCCCCATCCTCGGCTACGACATCGAGACGCGTTATCGTGCCGGACAACGTATCTACAGCGTCCGCCTGCCTGCCAAATATTCCGCCGACGACAACGGCCCCGCCGTCGTCACCGTCACGGCTGCCGCCCTTTATGACGGGGAAGGAGCCATCTGGCGCATCGAATCCCGAAATGTAAAGTCCTCCCTTACGCTGAATGTCAGATACGGCGCAGCCTCCAATGCAGGCTTCTCACGCAACGGAGACTTGGGGGTCGATAAGAAAGACGGCTTCGATTTCAAACCCGAACGTTGTCAAGACAATGAATATACGCTGACCGACAACTCCTTCCTGCTGCATTACGGACAGAAGAGCCGGAAGGGCGACAGTTGGATGCAGGGCACTTGGAGTCCGGCCCTCAAGGCACGGCAATTGCTCTGCGACGGGGACAGGAACCGTCCCTATCTCATTTTTTCGATGGATTTGTCAATCGGCGAACCCCAATATCTGGAGATAGCTTCAGGTAGCGGGCTGCAGGCGGCTTCGCTGGCGCAGCAGTTCCGGGCCGCTCTCGATTCAGCCCGCCGGATAGGAGAGTCCCTCAAGATAGAAACGCCCGATCCGGTCTTCAACACGCTCGGATGGACCATCGCGATGGCAGCAGACGCCATCTGGGATGACAAGGAGGGAGTGTGGATGCACGGAGCCATCGGTTGGCGCAACGCCTTGCCGGGCTGGCGTGCAGCGTATGTGGGCGATGTGTTGGGGTGGCATGACCGCGCTCGCCTCCATTTTGTCAACTATGCGCAGTCCCAACTTCAGGATATCGTGATTGACCCGACGATTCCGGTGCAGGATGAAAGCAAAAATCTGGCACGCGGAACAGAGAAAGTCGGGACGCCCCTTTTCTCGACAGGATATATCGGAAGGTTCCCGCGCAATCGTACGAAGATTAACCACTACGACATGAATCTCGTCTATATCGACGAACTTCTGTGGCATTTCCAATGGGTGCGCGACCCGAAAGCCTACAGAGCCTTCTGGCCTACCCTGCGGCGGCATCTGGCTTGGGAAAAACGCAATTTCGATCCCGACAATGACGGCCTCTACGATGCCTACTGCTGTATTTGGGCGAGCGATGCGCTCTATTATAACGGCGGAGCCGTAACCCATTCCTCGGCCTATAACTACAGAGCCAACCGGCTGGCTTCAGACATCGCAGCCCTCTTAGGCATGGAGCGAGATGAGCAGCGATTCAAGGCCGAGGCCGACAAAACGCTGGCGGCGCTGAACTCACGTCTCTGGATGGAGGACGAAGGAATCTGGGCGGAATTTCAGGACGAAATGGGACTGAAACGACTGCACCGCAGTCCCGCCCTCTGGACGTTCTATCATTCCCTCGATTCCGACATTGCCGATTCTTTGCAAGCCCGCAAGGCCGCCCAATGGGTCGAAACACATATTCCCCGCTATCGCATTCGGGTGGATACAGACAGCGCCTGCGGACAACCTCTCTCGCAGATGCCGGAGGGGTGCAAAACGCTCGTCAACACCATCGAGAGCGGAGAGTATGCCAATGTTGCCACAACCAACTGGCAACCCTACGCTTGGAGTATCAACAATGTGGCTGTGGGCGAAACGGCCCATACGGCTTTGGCTTGTTATCAGGCCGGAGAAAGTGAAGCCGGCTTCCGTCTGCTGAAATCACAATTGCTGGACGGTATGTACCTCGGGGCTTCTCCCGGCAATATCGGACAGATATCCCATTATGATGCCGCACGCGGCGAATGTTATCGCGATTTTGCCGACCCCATCGGTATTCTTTCGCGCACAGTGGTGCAGGGATTGTTCGGCGTCAATCCCGATGGCATCCACAACCGGCTCGTTGTCCGTCCGCAGGTGCCGGACGAGTGGCCGAATGCCAAAATCGAGACTTCGGATTTCTGTCTCTCCATGCAACAGACGGAAGAGGGGCAGGAATGGACACTCCAAACCAAGAACTGGCTGACACTGACAGATACCGTCGTCCTCTGCGGACAGCAGTTTCTGAAGAATCCCGAAGGCAGATACACGGCAACTCTGTTGCCGGGAAACACCCCTGCTGCAAGACCGTCAGAACGGCAACCGGCGCAGAACCCTTCCGTAAAGAAAACAGACGGGAGAACAAATCCGAAGAAATGGAATTTGACTCCGGTCAATCTCACTCCATATTATAATGCGGAACTGGGGAACCTCTTCCACGAACGTTATCTCTCGCCCCGATATCCCCACGCTACGCTTTCCATTCCGGTACAGGGATTGGGTGAGTGGTGCAGTCCGAAAGACACCTTCGAGATTCACGATGAAGGTCTGCGACGCATTCAGGGGATTCCCGAAGGCAACAATGTGGTGTTCACCTCGCTGTGGGACAATTTCCCGACATCGGTGGAGATACCGTTGAAAGGAAAAGCCCGCAAGTTGCATCTGCTGATGGCCGGAACGACCAACTGGATGCAATGCCACATTGCCAACGGCGTAGTGAGAATCAACTATACCGACGGAACCAGGGATTCGCTGATTCTCGAGAATCCCGTCAACTGGTGGCCCATCGAACAGGAGCTGCTTCAGGGACTGCCTTCCTATTGTCTTTCGTCCGAAAATGAGGACATTCAGGCTCCCCGACGCATGTCGCTCCGCACGGGTGAGACATACCGGCCCCATGCCGTCTATCTCAACCAAAAGACCGACGGCGGTGCTGCCAATCTGATTGAAGTGACGCTGAATCCCGGCAAAAAGCTGCGTTCCTTCACACTCGAAACGCTGTCAAACGATGTGGTGACAGGTATTCTCAAAGCAGATTTGGAAAAATAACCCCTTGTCCTTAGACCTTTGACTTTTGACATTAGACTTTTAATTTTTAACTTTTAACTTTTAACTTTTAACTTTTAACTTTTGACTTTTAA
>FLNU01000590.1_pt1 | contig 14522 bp, 13 predicted proteins | sample 1140361 | NCBI WGS metagenome assembly FLNU01 (sample SAMEA3878206, study PRJEB12797) | bioreactor metagenome | biome: Moose rumen | place: Sweden | collected 2011-10 | reverse complement strand
GTCTCCCCCTTGGCTGTGCCCCGTCTCCCCATCGCTGTACGCCCGTCTCCCCCTTGGCTGTGCCCCGTCTCCCCATCGCTGTACGCCCGTCTCCCCCTTGGCTGTGCCCCGTCTCCCCATCGCTGTACGCCCGTCTCCCCCTTGGCTGTGTGGCATGGCCATCAGGGAGACGGGGCACGCCTCGTAGAGACGAGGCGCGGTTCCCATTTTCTTATTCTTTAACCTTTAACCTCTGTTCTCTAAACTTCAAACCTCTGACCTCTAAACATGAAACTTCACTCCTTCGCAGAGGAAAGTATAAATCAAATATATGATTTATATAAATCATGGCTTTGATTTATATAAATCATACATTAGATTTATATAAATCATACGTTTGATTTATACTTTCGTGTTAAGTCTTTCTGAGTTTGCGGTGCAGAGGAGGGAAGTTTGCGGTGCAGGGGAAACAGGTTTGCCTGGTCAGGGACTATCATATGTCCTTGAGAATCACCAGTGTAGGGACGTGCTGCTCTCCCGTTTCCCCTCGTGCCCGTGCCGTTGCACACTTCCGACGGTTCGGAAGATGACTGCTTTTTGCCGATGTGAACGGATTATTTGTCGGGATTTCTTGGAAAAGTCGCATTTTTCCACTACATTTGCTCTTGCATCGCCATGGTGAAGACGAGCAGGGGCGGGAGAGGCGACAGTAAACGGTTTTAACTAACTTCGATACAGAACGCTTATGATTATCATTGGTATTGGTGGCGGCACAGGCTCGGGCAAGACGACTGTCGTGAGAAAAATCATTGAATCGTTGCCCGACAACAGTGTGGCGGTGATTCCGCAGGACTCTTACTACAACGACCAGTCGGACCTGCCGCTCGAGGTGCGCAAGCGCACCAACTTCGACCATCCCGATGCCTTCGAGTGGCCGCTGCTGGCCCACCAGATTGAAGAACTGCGCCAGGGACGCGCCATCGAACAGCCCACCTATTCGTACATCACGTGCACCCGCCTGCAGGAGACGGTGCACGTGGAGCCGAAGGACGTCATTATCGTCGAGGGAATCATGGCTCTCTACGACAAGAAACTGCGCGACCAGATGGACCTGAAAATCTTTGTCGACGCCGGCCCCGACGAGCGACTGCTGCGCGTCATCACGCGCGACATCGCCGAGCGCGGCCATCCCCTCGACATGCTGATAGAGAAATACCGCAACGTGCTGAAGCCGATGCACGACGAATTCATCGAACCGACAAAACAGTTTGCCGACATCATCATCCCCAACGGCGGACACAACGAGCGGGCCATCTGCATGATGCAGATGTACATACAGGCTGCCCTGGGCAACTGACCAGCGGAAATGCCATCCAGCGCAACAGGCGACGGATGGCATTTCTGTTTCATTGGGCTGAATAGATATACATGAAAGTGTGAATATTTGTGTTCGCACACAAGTAAAAAACTGTTAAAATATTTACTCGTTGCAGGGTCAAATGTTAAAGTTTGTTGTTTCTGTGTGCGAACACAGTTCTTTTTTATGAATAATCTTGCACCGTATTGAAAAATGCCGTACTTTTGCATCGCTTTTCAGAAGAAAAGTCAAACCCGATACAGTTCAGTCCGCCAACCGTGCGGACCATGTTTAACTCAATAAAGTAAAAGTAAAAGAATTATGTTGCAGGAAAAAGCAGGTAACATTGCCGGTATTATCTGGAATGCCCTGGCAGACGCAAACGAAAGTCTGACTTACAAGCAAATCAAGAAAACTACGAAGTTGGCTGAGAAGGATTTCAATCTCGGTCTCGGATGGCTGCTCCGCGAGGACAAACTGAACGTGGCAGAGACAGGTGACGACAAGGATCCTTACACCTACTCGCTGAAGTAAACTCAGACTTGAATAGAAACAGATAAGAGGCTGCATCACACTTGCTGTGATGCAGCCTCTTTTTCCGTCGCGCCCATCCCTTGCAGCAGGCGCTCGACCAGCCGCGGCAGGGCATGGGCCGACAGTTGCGGCTCAGGCACCCAGACGTAGCCCCCGGGCAGTGACGGACGCAGCCGGGTCTCGAGCAGATAGAAGTCGGCCAGGATGATGCGGTGGGTCAGCACGTGGCGCACGCCTGACTGCAACAGGCTGAGTCGCCAAGGCCGGGCACCGTCGGCACAACCATGGGCGGAGTCGGGAAAGAGAGCCGGCACGTCGATGCCGGTCGTCTCTTCGAACAGCAGCGGTTCCCACAGCCCTTGCCAGATGTCGCCGGACGGACGGCGACGCAAGGCCGTGAGGACGGGAGTGGCGGCAGGGGCCGACGGGTCGGGCAGCAGACGCACGTAAACGTAGGAGAAGTGACGCGTCTGAACAGCCGTCTTCTTCTGTCTCACCGGCAGCAGCGACGTGCGCCCCGTGTGCAGGGCATCGCACGTGTCGCTGAGCGGGCAGTCGAGGCATCGCGGCGACTGCGGCGTACACTGCAAGGCTCCGAAGTCCATCATGGCTTGGTTGAAGTCGGACGCACGGTCGGGCGGCAGGAGCGACTGGGCCAGTGCCGCGAAGGTGTGCTTGCCGGCAGTGGAGTCGATGGGCGTCTCGATGCCGAAATAGCGCGACAGCACACGATAGACATTCCCGTCGACCACGGCATGCGGCAGGTCGAAAGCAATGGAGGCAACGGCCGCGGCTGTATAGTCGCCCACGCCAGGAAGACCCCGGATTTCATCATAAGTCGAAGGAAAACGCCCCATGTCCGCCACCATCTTGGCGGCAGCATGGAGATGGCGCGCACGGCTGTAGTAGCCCAGTCCCTGCCACTCGCGCAGCACCTCGTCCTCCGTGGCCGCAGCCAACCGCCCGACGGTCGGCCAGCGGTGCATGAAGCGTTCCCAGTAGGCCTGTCCCTGCTGAATGCGCGTCTGCTGCAGGATGATTTCGCTGAGCCACACAGGATAGGGGTCGCGCGTTTCGCGCCAGGGCAGCGGCCGGCGATGTATGGAAAACCACCGCAGCAGGGTGGCGGCAAAATGGGGGTTGGCCGTGGAAACGGTGTCGTTGCTCATGGATGTCACGATTTTCTCACTACAAAGATAACGAATTATCACCGAAGGGCGGGAAAAATTTGCCTAAACTTGTTTTTTCGGCGGCTTATCCTTACCTTTGTAACGCAAAACACCTGATTCGCTTGGACTTCAGCCGATATATCGAAGACCCCTCGCAGTTGGACCGCAACACACTCGAGGAACTGAAACAACTCATTGCCGACTATCCTTTCTTCCAGTTGGCACGCCTGTTGTATGTAGCCAACCTGTTCGTCCTGCGCGACCAGTCGTTCGGGCCCGAACTGCGCAAGGCCAGTGCCCTCGTGCCCGACCGGACGGCACTCTTCCAACTGGTCGAAGCCAAAAACTACGAAATTGAGGTGCAACACCCGGCAGACGACGAACAGGCTATCATGACCGAAAGCGACGACCGCACCATCACCCTCATCGACTCCTTCCTGTCGACCCAGCCGGCACAGACCGACGAAAAAGACAAGGCGGCCGAACCCCACCACGTGCCCACATGGACCGAAGTCACATCAGACTACGCCTCCTTCCTCGAGATGCAGGAGGACGCACCCGTCGACCCAGCCGACGAAGGCACGGCATCGCTGCAACTCAACGGGGCCAGCCTGATAGACAATTTCATCAACGAAACGCGCGGACAGCAACGCTATGTCATTGCCGACGGCAGTGAGGACGAACCCGTCGGGCTGACGCCACAGGAAACCGATGCCGACGACAGCCTCTACAACGAAAACATCGTCAACTTGCTCATCAAACAGGAACAATACGAGCAGGCATTGGAAATATTACACAAAATTTGTTTGAATAATCCAGAAAAAAGTGCTACCTTTGCACCTCAGATGCAGTTGCTCCAAGTCATCGTCGGAGCAAACAAAATAAATAAGAAGTAAAAACGTAAAAAAATAAATCAATATGTTCACACTCATCATTGTACTCGTACTCCTTGCCTCAATTTTGATGGTAGGAATCGTGCTCATCCAAGAGAGCAAAGGAGGTGGCCTGGCCTCAGGATTCTCAGCCTCCAACCAAGTCCTGGGCGTTCGCAAAACGACCGACTTCCTTGAGAAGGCCACCTGGACACTCGCTATTGCCATGGTGGTACTCAGCGTTATCTCTTCGGCCTTCGTAACCAAGACAACCCAAACCGAGGCCCCGGTAATCCAGACAACTCTGCCGGCACAGACCGATGCCCAGAACATGCAGTCGTTCCCCGCTGGCGAAGAGGCTCCTGCACAGCAAGCACCAGCAACCGAGCAGCCTGCACCCGCCGAGAATGCACCGGAAGGCGCCGCCAAATAAAGGCAGGAAACACGTCCGGAAACAAAACCATAAAGCCCCCGGGATTCCAAGCGGAATCACGGGGGCTTTCCCTTGCACGTGGATGTTCGCACGGGTCACTGCAACCACTGCGACACAGCCGGCAGCAATTCGGACGGATGCTGAATGATGGTCTCCGCACCAGACTCGGCCAGAAACTCGTGACCGCGGAAACCCCAAGCCACCGCTACACACGGCAAACCGGCATTGCGCGCGGTGGCCAAGTCGACCTCACTGTCCCCCACATAGATGGACTGACGCTTGTCGGCACCAAGGCGTTTCATGGCTTCAAACACCATGTCAGGGGCAGGTTTACGACGAATCTGCGGCTGCTGTTCACCGATGGCCACGTCAATCGTGGCGGCAAAGAAACGACGGTGCAACTCCCGCACGGCAGCATCGACCTTGTTGCTTACAATGGCAGTCATGAAACCCTCCCTACGACACTGCTGCAGCATGTCGCCAATACCAGGGTAGGGACGCGTGCAGTCCAGACTGTGCTCGAGATAGTATCGGCGAAACACTTCCAAAACACGTTGCTCCAGCAGTGGAGATACAAATTCCTCCTCCCCCTCAGACATGTCGGCATCCCCCGGAGTCGCAGGCAACTGGCACATGCCGTGAGGAGCAGCCAGAGAACGATGGACGAGTGCCTGGATGCCATTGCCGAGAAACTGGCGAACCTCACACTTGCTGCGCAGAGGCAAAGAAAATTGGGCAAGCGCGTGATTCACACTTGCCCATAAGTCGTCGAGAGTGTCAAGAAGAGTTCCGTCCAAATCAAAAATCAACAACTTCATAACTATTTTTTCTTGGTGGTCAGGGGAGCAGGGCCGTTCAACGTGGGAATTGTCGGCACAATATTACCCTTTTTGTCGAACGACAGACGGTCTATGCACACTTCACGATGGATGCCTGGTTGCATGTCGCGCTCGATGAAGTGGCGGTTGATGCGGTGATAAACAATATACCACTGGTCCTTCCCTGGCACTTGAAGGACAGAGTTGTGGGCCGTTCCGTAGATGCCCAGTTCGGGCTGCTGGCTCAGGATAGTGGGATATTCACCGTTGACCATCTGAATAGGACCGAGCGGCGACTTGGCCGTTCCGTAGCACACATGGTAGTTGGGTGAACCTGTGTCGTCCACCGACCACAGGAAATAGTAGGTCCCCTTGCGGTAGAAAACGTATGGAGCCTCGCGATAGGCCCATGTCTGGAGGGTTCCACCCTGAGGCGTGAGCACCTTGACCGTCTCAGACTTGATGCTGGTCATGTCCTCGTTCAACTCTGCACCAGCCATATATCCATTGCCCCAATACAGATAATGTTTCTTGGTCTTTGGGTCGAAAAAGACGTCTACGTCAATCTGCTGACCACGGCCTGCCGGTGATTCGCTGACAATGGAATGGCCCAAGTCGGTAAAGGGACCGACGGGCGATTCACTGATGGCGACGCCTATCTCCTTGCGGTTGGACTTTGGATTGTTGGCCGAAAAGTAGAAATAGTATTTATAGGAACCGTCTGTCTGCTTCACCTCCTCGATACAGGGTGCCCAGGCATTGCCATTGGCCCAGGCAACCTGGTCGCTCTTCACGTCCAGCATCGTTCCTTCGTCCGTCCAATGAATGAGGTCGTCGGAAGAGAAAACATTGAACTGCCATCCTCCCCAGCCGCGCATACCGTCTGTAGTGGAATAGATGTAGTAGCGCCCTGTCTTGTTGGAATAGAGCACCTCGGGATCGGCATGGAAGTCTGGCAGGATAGGATTGTTGTAGTTCCCAAAATGAAGCAGGAGACGGTCCTTCTCAGCCTGCGTGATAGGGATGATGGTACCGTGGCGCGGCGTAAACTTACCCTTGGTCTGCGTGTCTTGTACCCACTCAAAAGTCTTCAGGTCGATGCTGCGGCAGAACTGGTAATGACCGTCACCATAGCAGTCGTACATGACTATCCACGACTTTCCGTCAATGCTCTGGCAGACACCCACGCCTTCGACGGCCTTCTGCGTCTGGTCTACATGCCCCTCAATCTTCGTCCACTGACTGCCCGGACGTTTGCCGCGCTCGGCTGTCAGTTGCGAAGCCGTTGCCTGGAAAATACCACGTCCGCTCTCACTTTTGTAGAATAGATGGTAGAGTTGGTCGGCAGGATTGAAGACTATGTCGCCATCGATAGTGGCCGAACCGTTGTCAAAAAGGTAGGTCGGCGTGCCTATGAGGTCGGTGAAGTCGTCATTGACATAGGAATAGTAGATGCGGTCGAAAGAATCGTGGTCACTGGTGCGCAGTGAGTAAAAGACCATGTAACGTTTGGCCTGGTGGTCGTATATAGTTTCAGGTGCCCATACCCTGATGACATTTCCCCATTGCTTCGGATATTTAGTTGGGAAGTGTACGGTTGAATGGGTCCAGTTGACGAGGTCGGTGCTTTTCATCAGTACCATGCCGCGGTTACTGCTCCAGCCGAGCGAAGAGCGCATGTCTGTCACCACCATGTAGAAAGTCTTACCATCCTCGCCTCGCAAGATGTGAGGATCGCGCACACAACCTGTCAAGGCAATCGAATCGCTTTTGATAACAGGATTTCCGTGGTTGAGTGGGGTGAAATTGTAGCCATCGTCGCTCAGGGCATAGCAGATTTGCTCTTCCTGGGGAGCGTTTCCCGTGAAATAGGTAAAGAGGTAGGCTACTTTTGGCATCTCTTGCTGTGCTTGCAGGGGTAATGCAAGACTTACTGTAAGAAGGGTTGTCAATAGTGCTTTCATGAGAAAAAGTATAAGAAAAAGTAAGATGTGAAATGTTTGATGTTAATTCGATTTTTTCACTTGATGGAGTGGTCTTTTGTGTGGGCAAGGTCGAACAGGTAGTTCAACTTAACCGTAATGGCAGAGTTGGCAGAGCGTCCGAAATAGCCGCGTTTAGAGTTGTCGTAGACATCGCCAAGACCGAAGTAATAACGTCCGTCGAGGATGAAATGGCCGATGGCATTGGAAAACTCAAGACCTGCTCCAGCAACGATGCCGTAGTCGAAGTTGTTGTCTATGTCATGTTCGTATTGATAATTCACACGGTTGGGACGCCATTCCGGTCGCCAAGTCCCACCACCGCGCGCTTCAGCAGTCCCGATGGCATAGCCCAACTGTGGGCCTGCCTCGAAAACAAACTTGAATCCCCTGCGTTCACGCCCCCATCCCATTTGCATCATGAACGGTACTTGAACGTAGTGTATATCGTGGCTGTATGTGTTGTTGGAGCCGTCTTCAATCATTTCTTTCCATCCTGCATTGGTATAGTTAACTTCAAGTTGGATTCCACAGATGGCCGTGAAATACTTCTCACTGATATAGCGCATGGTGAAGCCTGCCGTGGGCGTATGTTTGTAACTTTGTTTGATGGTCGGTCTGAAGTCCATCTGGCAAAGCATCCAACCGGCATTGCCTCCGATGGAGAAGTCGGACCGATGGGCTCCCACCTGGGCAGATGCCAAGGACGTGACGACTAATAGTATCAGTGTGGTGAAGCCTCTGAAGATTGGCATAGCGTTGGTTGGCAATGAGTAGATGAAATTTGTTCTCTCTGTGGTGGCGGTGTTTAGAAGGAAATGATGCGAATATAGGTGTTGATGAATCCCTGCTGCGGATTCTCCTGCTCAAATCGCATGGGGTTTTGCAGTGCCGGTATTGAAATGGCTGCCTGGTTCGAGGCAAACGACGTTCCATAGGCATGGAGTCCGGCAATGAAATATTGGGCAATATCGTGTCCGAGCAGTCCGTAGAGTGGATAAGAATTGAACTGGTCGCGCTTGAACCAATAGTTGAACTTCTTGTTGAATGCTTGTACGTCGCTCGAACTGGTGTTTGTATAGAATGACGTGAAGAACGAGGCATGGTACTTGTTCATGTTTTGCTTGTTCTTGTCCGAGAATGTCTGCCATTCGGGATAGCCGAACAGTGTGATACTGTATGTATCGATGCCTGTATTGGCATTGAGTTTTTTTACCATGTTCTCGAAGGCTGACTGACTGCTGGAGGAAGGGATGCAAACTATTTTCTTGTCGCTTTCGGGCACGATGGCTGGCAGGTTGCTGAGTTCGCCCAATTCGGTTGTGCTGTATGTCATGCCGCTGTTTTGCAGGGCTGTCTTGAATCCAGCGACAAAATCCGGTTTCTCATTCCTGTCGGCAGAATTGACAAAGACGATGTGTACGTTGGAGTTGCGGGCGATGAACTGCTCGTAGACCTTGTCGTAAAGTAGGGATGCCTGGGTGTTGACTTGGTAGACGGTGGGTGCAGCCTGTGTGACGGATGTGCGGCTGGAGAAGGGCACGGTCATGGGAATGTTGTGTCGCCTTGCAAATTGGCTGACGGCTGGGATGTTCTCGGCATGCATCGGCCCCACAATCAGGTTCATGTGGGGCATCATGGGCTGTGCAAGAATGCTGTCGATGTTGGAGAACGCGCTGTTCTTTTCCTCGTAGGCATAGATGTCTACACTGATGCCTCGGCTTTTCAGGTCGTCGACTGCCAGCAGGAATCCTTCGTAGAAGTCAATCATCTTGATGGCTTCATTGCTTTTTTGGTTGCTGTCGAGAGAGAAGGGCAAGATGACGGCTACGTTGATTTTATCGAACATCTGTGCTTTGTGTTTCTTTTCTTCGATGATGAGTTGCTGTGCTTCTGTCCCCTGTTTGATTTCTTCCTGCCTGTCGGTGATTTCCTTGTCGGAGTATGGGATGCAGATGTATTCGCCTTTCTTCAGTTTTGATTTCCGTATCTGTGGGTTGGCATTCAGCAATTCTTCTTCCGTCAGGTTGAATTTCCGCGAGATGCCGTAGATGGTCTCTTTTTTCTCGACCAGGTACATCTGTTTGCAGTTACCTTTTGCAGCCGGTTCCGAGGGGTTGCTGACGGTGGGTCTGATGGTGGTGGTGGGAATTGTAATCACCTGACCTGCGAGCAACAGGTCGCCCATCGATGGGTTGGCCTTGCGGATGGCGTCCACGCTCACGCCGTATTTCCGGCTCAGTGAATACAAGGTTTCTCCCATTTGGATTTCGTGGCGGGTGGTGGCCTTTTGCGCCAGTGCTGTCAGGCTGTTTCCCATCAGTATGAACACAAGGACAAGTCCTTTCAATTGCTTGTATTTCATGCTTTTTCCGATATTTTTTTGCAGGGTTGTGTGAAGTCACAATCAATCAAGATGCAAAAATAGTAAAAACTCTGTTTATAAAAAAATTAAATAAGTTGCTTGTCGCTTTTTTCCTGAATTTTTCGCTGTTTTTATGGCTTGTTTTCGTATTTTTGCAATTCAAATCAATTGATATCATGTATCGGTTTTTATCCATTTTTTTCCTCTTCATGTTTGTGCGGTTTTTTTCACTTCCGATTTTTGCACAAACGGCTGCTCCCACAGTTACGTTCTATTCCGTCGACGAAGGTACAGACATGACGCTGTCTCCGGGAGATTCGCAGACGGCACAGGCTCCGCTCGACATCACCTGCACGGCGAACATTGACGACGCCGGTGGCAAATACAGTTACATTTGCGAGTGGCGCATCTACAATTCCGACCAGGGCGAGGATGCTCCGCTGCTTACTCGTTTCGACGAGGACATCCATTACACCCTCACTGTCTCTGGTGGCTATGGGGTGAAACTTTATGTCACTTTTGTAGATGCCCGCAACGATACCACCGAGTACGAGTCCGACCAGATTCAGATTGTCATCAGCGAGTCTAAACTTACGTGTCCCGACGGCTTTTCACCCAACGACGACGGTATCAACGACGTCCTTCACATAGATTATCAGTCTATCGTCAAACTTAGTGGTGCCGTTTTCAACCGTTGGGGCAAGAAGTTGCATTCGTTCACGCTTCAGAACGTAGACGAAGGCTGGGACGGGAAGGTGGGCGGCAGTTACGTCAAGGACGGAGCCTACCTCATTCATATTGATGCTGTAGGCAGCGATGGCCTGCACTATCGCATCAAGAAAGTCATCAACGTCCTGAAGGGCTACAACGAGGTAGATGGTAGCACAGGCGAACAATGAACAAATAAAACACTTGGCAGTCTTGAATAAAAACATTGAGGTGATTGGTGCACGTGTGCACAATCTGAAAAACATTGACGTGACCATTCCGCGCGGCAGTCTGACGGTCATCACCGGGCTCAGCGGCAGTGGCAAATCTTCGCTGGCCTTCGATACGCTCTATGCCGAGGGCCAGCGTCGCTATATAGAGACTTTCTCTGCCTATGCGCGCAATTTCCTTGGCGGCATGGAGCGTCCTGACGTCGACAAGATTTCGGGTCTCAGTCCGGTCATCAGCATCGAGCAAAAGACCACTAACCGCAACCCGCGCTCGACCGTCGGCACCGTGACCGAGGTGTACGACTACCTGCGTCTGCTTTTTGCCCGTGCAGCCACGGCCTACAGTTATGTCACGGGCGAGCCCATGGTCAAGTATACTGAGGAGAAAATCCTGGACCTGGTGCTGGCCGACTATGCCGGACATGCCATCTACATTCTGGCTCCCCTGGTCAGAAGCCGCAAGGGTCACTACCGCGAACTGTTCGACTCCATGCGGCGCAAGGGCTATATCAACATCCGCGTCGATGGTGAGATGTTGAATCTCGAGTCGGGCATGAAGGTCGACCGCTACAAGAACCACAACATTGAGGTGGTGGTCGACAAACTGGTCGTCGACGCGAAGGACACGGAACGCCTCAAGAGAAGCATCACTATTGCGATGAACCTGGGCGATGGCCTCGTCATGCTGCTGGAGCGCGGCAGTGAAGAGCCCAAGTTCTTCAGCCGCCGTCTCATGTGTCCCACGTCGGGCATCAGTTACAACGACCCTGCACCCAACATTTTCTCGTTCAACTCGCCCGAGGGAGCCTGTCCGCGCTGTAAGGGACTGGGGGTGGTCAACCTCATCGACGAGGACAAAATCGTGCCCGACCGCAGTCTTTCCATTGCCGAGGGTGCCTTGGCACCTCTGGGCAAGTCGCGGCCTGTCATGATTTTCCATCAGATTGAGGCTGTGCTCGAGCACCACGGATTTACGCTCAAGACGCCCGTCAGTCAACTGACCGACGAAGCCTTGCACGAGGTAATCCATGGTGCTGACTATCGTGTCTGCATCAAAGCCTCGAAGGTTCACACGACTTCCGACTATTTCTGCCAGTACGAGGGGCTTGCCAAATATATTCACCAGTTGACCGACGAGGACAGCAGTGCGCAGGCGCAACGCTGGGCCGAGTCGTTCGACCGCACGTGTGTATGTCCCGAGTGCCATGGGGCGCGTCTGAGGCAGGAGTCGCTCTTCTACCGGCTGGGCGACAAAAACATCCACGACCTTTCGGCCATGGACCTGGGCGAACTGCACGAGTGGGTCAAGCAGATTCCGTCGCACCTCAGTCAGCGGCAGGCTACGATTGGTGCCGAAATCCTCAAGGAAATCGCAGGGCGGCTGCAGTTCTTGCTGGGCGTGGGTCTCGACTACCTCAGCCTGAGCCGTCCGTCGGCTTCGCTGTCGGGAGGTGAAAGCCAGCGCATCCGCCTGGCCACGCAGATTGGCTCGCAACTGGTCAATGTGCTCTACATCCTCGACGAGCCCAGCATCGGCCTGCACCAGCGCGACAACCAGCGTCTGATTCAGTCGCTCAAGGCCTTGCGCGACCTTGGCAATACGGTCATCGTGGTCGAGCACGACCGCGACATGATGATGGCAGCCGACTACATCGTGGACATCGGTCCGAGGGCCGGGCGATTTGGCGGGGAGGTGGTTTTCCAGGGCACGCCCGGCCAACTGCTCGAGGCCGATACCATCACGGCCCGCTGGCTGCGTGGGGAGGAGCGGATGGACGACCACCAACGGGGTGTGTGGCGCATTGAGGGCAACGGCCGTCTCGTGCTGCACGGATGCCGCGGCAACAACCTCAAGGGCATCGACGTGGCCTTTCCGCTGGGCCAGTTGATATGCGTGACCGGCGTCAGTGGCAGTGGCAAGTCCACGCTGGTCAACGACACGCTGCAACCCATTCTTTCCCAGCATTTCTACCGCTCACTGCGCGAGCCGCTGGCCTACGACAGCATCGAGGGCATGGAACTCGTCGACAAGGTGGTCAGCGTAGACCAGTCACCGCTGGGCCGCACGCCACGCTCAAATCCGGCTACCTACACGGGGGTGTTCAGCGACATACGCAGCCTGTTCGTCGAACTGCCCGAGTCGAAGATGCGGGGCTACAAACCCGGGCGTTTCTCATTCAATGTGAAGGGAGGGCGCTGCGAAACCTGTGGCGGCAATGGCTACAAGACCATTGTCATGAACTTCCTGCCCGACATTCAGGTCCCGTGCGAAGAGTGCCACGGCCAGCGCTACAACCGTGCCACGCTCGAAGTGCGGTTCAAGGGAAAATCCATCGCCGATGTGCTCAACATGACCATCAACGAGGCCGTGGAGTTTTTCGAGAACCAACCGCAGATTCTCAGCAAAATCAAGGTGCTGCAGGAAGTGGGGCTCGGCTACATCAAACTGGGGCAGCCCAGCAACACACTGTCGGGAGGCGAGAGCCAGCGCGTCAAACTGGCCACCGAACTGGCGCGACGCAGCACCGGCCACACCGTCTTCATCCTGGACGAACCCACCACCGGCCTGCATTTCCACGACATCAAGGCGCTGCTCACCGTGTTGCGCCGCCTGGTCGACAAGGGCAACACCGTCATCGTCATCGAGCACAACCTCGACATCATCAACCATTCCGACTACATCATTGACATTGGTCCCGACGGAGGCCGACGCGGTGGGGAAGTTATCGTGACCGGCACTCCCGCCGAGGTGGCACACTCAGGCCGCGGCTTCACCTCGCAGTATCTGCAACAGGCATAGCCACGGCCACTGACTCTCTTTCCAGATTCCTACTTCTTGGTTTTCAGCAGCGACAGGATGGCTATGGCATCCTCGTCGCCAGCCTTTGCGTCGTCGCGCAACTGCTGCCGGATTTCCTGGCCGCCCTTCTCGTTGTTCACGGCACGTCGTGCCCAGGTCAAGGCCTTGTTGCGGTCGGCCTTCGTGCCTTTGCCCTTCAGGTAGCATTCGGCCAAGGCCAGTTGGGCATCGCAATTCTCCTGCCGCGCCGCCTGAAGGAAGTTGCTGTATGCCTTCTTGAGGTCTTTCTGCGTACCCTTTCCCTTCTTGTAGCAGCGTCCCAGTTGATACTGAGCCTTGGCATGGTCCTGCGCCGCCGCCTTCTGGTACCACTGGAAGGCCAGGTTGTCGTCTTCGTCCACGCCGTAACCCTTGTCGTAGCAGCGTCCCAGGCGATACTGCGCCTTCTTGTAACCTTTCTGCGCCGCTGCCTTCAGTTTCGGCACCGCCGCCGCATAGTTCTTCGCATCGTACAGAGCCTTTCCAGCCTCGTACAGTGCCTTTGCATCCTGTGCACTGGCCGTCAGGCCCAGTGCCAGGCATAAGAGCAGTAACAGTTTTCTCATCATTCCGTGTTTGTTTGTGCAGGGGAACATACTTTCATGAAAAAAATGGTAATTATTCTTGTAGGATTCTTACCCAATCATCGCTGAAATCAATTTGCTTTAGTGTATCTTCAACATTTAGTTTGGGAGGCTGTTTAATTTTGAATTTCACTGCATTTCTAGGAATGCGAGTATGAATGGTAAATTGAGAGCCATGTGGTTGCCATGTAAATCGCTGCTCGCCTGTATCAACGTCAATCCCAATCAGATTACCATGCTCGTTCTCCTCCCAGCGATATTGGTTGGCTATATAACGATGGTTTTCCTCTTCAAAAAGACAATAAGAAAGAAGGTCGTTGCTACGGACTAGAATTGAAGTGCGTAATGGGTTGTAATAGTCTTGTGCTATGTTCACGCGCTCATTCCATATATTTAGTACGGCGCGACCTGTCTTCTCGATGTCCTCATGCGGGTCAGTGATGCCGTAGGAATAGTCGGGCGAACAGCGTCCGCTGATGAGGCGGATGGTGGCCTCGTCACGATGCGGATTAGTCTTGTGTTCAAGCAATGTCAACCTCCATTTTCAACCACGGTTCATTGTCGAAGTGGATTTCTCCATCTCCAATCATGCGCTCAACTTTCTCTCTCGCGTCATCCTCAGACGAAGCTTCCACTTCGATGTTCTTATAGA
>FLNU01002376.1_pt1 | contig 14555 bp, 8 predicted proteins | sample 1140361 | NCBI WGS metagenome assembly FLNU01 (sample SAMEA3878206, study PRJEB12797) | bioreactor metagenome | biome: Moose rumen | place: Sweden | collected 2011-10 | reverse complement strand
TCTATACCACCTGTACTTTATCGGATGGTTACGTATCATAAGAAAGAAAATCTTAAGTGCACTGGCACTGAGTCTGCTGATGGCAGGCAGTGTGTACGAAGTACCACGGTACAGACTATAGTGCACGTAGGGACATAAAAAAACACAAGAAAAATCGTCCTTCGGGGCGATTTTTCTTACCTTTAGCCAATAACTTTTCGCCATTAGCCATCGTGCACTTCTCAGCGAATGGGCGGGTGCGTTTCGACCGTCTGAACAAGACCTCCGAGTCGGAGATAGTCGGTCTGACACCTAATGCTACCGGTACCACCCAATGGCCGCTCCGTGCAGTCTCGCTGCGCAACCGCAACGCCTATGCCGGAGCGGTCGGCGGTATCCGTCTCACGCAATCGTGGGAAGATCTGACACACTAAATGTAATTGACGATTGGACAATTGATTGTTCTATTGAAAAAATTGTTCGATTCAAAAAGCCGGCAGAAAACTGTCGGCTTTTGCTTGCTCAATCTTTTCATTTAACTAATTATGTGTGGTATCTATCAATTAATAAATATTTTCTTCGTCGTTAAAGGATCCCGTTTGCACGTTGAAAGTGCGCGTAGCACCGGAGACGCATAAGGTAGATACCATGCCAACCGGCATGCACTCTGTTTTTGGGATTAAATATGTCTTTCTCATAATGGTTTGTACGGTTAATAGTTTGACAATCGGGATTATTGGAGGATGAGATATTTATGTCCGTTCTGTACATAGATACCCGGCGCGGTGATCTGTACTTGCTGTCCCTGCAGGTTATAAACGGGTGCATTGCGATCCAATGGGATGAACTCGGTATTCTCAATAGAGGTAGCCGTATTATCTTTCTGTACTATACGCATCGGTATATTGCGAGGAGGAGCAGATGTAGGTGTAGTTACCCGATAATATGCCTTGTTAGCAGGGATATATTCTCCGTTATATTGCTGGAACGCACCGATTGTACCATTGAGGCAATAGATTGTGCCGGAAGGCAGCGGGGTACGTTTGACGGTATAACTTAGCGCACTGGTAAAGTTATCAAAGTTTCCGTTTCCGGGATTTACCACAACATCCAAAGTATGCGTGCCGTCAGAACCTGCAATTACCACTGCACGGTCAGAACGAATAATCTGTCCTTCTACTTCTGCTAACAAAATAGCTTCTCCGTCATATCCTGTGGCGTAATAGGCGGTCAAGCCTTCCGGTAATTGGATGAAGTCGTTCGGACAATAGAAGGAAGCCCAACCGTTTGCGATAGTCAGCGGATATGAACTTTCTTCCGCAATCGTCAGCTCAATACGGGCTAACAAATTGTATTTATTTGCTATGCGGAAGGTTACATTGGATGCGTTTAGACCTGAGAAAGTATATTCAGTAGGTGTTTGTTGTACATCGTTTATCTTCACGTATTGGAAAGTAGAAGAATTCGTTTCATTAATCGTTACGAAGGTTTGATTTCCGTCATCAGATTCCTTTGCTTCATTAGACATCCCGGTAAACTTGACGCTTTTAATTTTGCAATTGGTAGGAACGGAGATGGTATAAGATTTGTCTTTTATATATCGAACACTGTTGCTGACATACGTATTATTTCCTCCGCCTATTGTAGCGGAAGCATCATCGCCGATGATAGTAATATTATCTACAGTCAGTGCCCGTGGTTCTGCATCGCCATCTTGTGCCCGGTTGGTATTGTCTATCGTAGTAACGGATTCTGTGGCATCTTGAATATGCAGGTTTACCGTCACGGTCGCTGCACGATAGTCGGTAGTAGCGGCTTGGTCGAAAATCATCTGGGCATCACCAAGAGAAGTCGCAGTAAAGGTATAGGTATGTGTTGTTTCATCAACATTCAGATTGCCAATGTCTCCCACATGAGTGCCCCATGAACGCGTAATAGCAGCATTTGAGGATGTTGTTAAGATAAACGATTTACGATCGCCGACCCGCATATACACATCTGATGTAGAAGCCGTAAGATCAGCAGCGGGACGGATCTTAGTATAATTAACGCGGATGGCAGCTACACTTACACCTCCACTTACTACAGTATATAATGTCTTCAAATCTTCCAAACCGGTATATGTGTAAGTACCTTTAACTATATCTGTTCCTGTAAAACTGAGAACATCTGTAGCAGAAGAGGCGGAGTAAGAACCTGCCGATATTTTCAAGGTCTTGTCAGCAGTAGACCATGCCCAAATTTCTACTGTACAAGGATCTGTTACATTCAGTTTGATAGAACGGTTTTCATTTTGACCGCGCGTATAGAGGGACTGCGGTTTGCCGCCACTAATTGCTTTGATTCCGTTCTTAACTCCTTCAGTTGCTCCGTCACTATTCAGATAGAGTTCATCCGCTACAATCTCGTGTCCCTCAGTTGTAGCATCTGTATAATCTACAGGAGTCATATCCTCGAAACTATAGAACTTGACAAGCTCGGAAGGACGACTGATTGTAAAGTGCTTTACATAGTTGACCACGCCGCTACCTAAACTTGCACCTAAGTTGATATAAAACTCATTTTCTCCAACTATAACGTCTGTAGATTTGATGGTATAGTCAGCGTCTTGGGTCACTTGAACTGCGCCACTACGGCCACCGGCTGTCTTTCCGGCAAGTTTATGGAGCAAGATGTTTTTCGTAGTTTCTTTGGTATCTTCTGTATAACGAATCACATCTCCGGCTTGAATAGTTGTTCCCTCCGGCAATGTAACCTTAATGTAGCCGTCTTCATGCGTGATACGGGCAACTCCATTATACACGAGAGTTGCTTCTCCGGTTTGACCATTATGTACCAAAGCAGATCCTCCGAGATAGTAATAATAGTAACTACTCAGATCGAGGTTCTCTCCGGTTGCTGTCTTTGCGGGGGTGTTTGTTGTCACTGCCGCCATCTTAAACAGCACATTGTCTGCCCATGCGGGAGTTGAAAGGAGAAAAACTCCTAAGAAAGAAATAAGAATCTTTTTCATGATATTTGTTGTTTAATTGTTAATAATTGCAATTTTAATCAGGTGCTGCAAAGGTACACCTTATTTATAATGTATGATGGGTAAAACTGTACAAAGAAGTGCAAGATTGTACGTTTCTCTCCCATTGTTCTTACGGCGTCGTACCGTCAATGCTGTGTTAGTCCTGTGTTAATCCTGTGTTGGAGAATGCATCCTGATAGATCATCGGCTTTGATATAGCCGCTGTTGCCGTCACTCCAAAGGACGTTGCTCATGCCGGTGACGGCATAAGCTTTCAGATAAGCAGGCATGTCAGCCGAAGGCACACGACCGTCCGTGTTGCTCTGACCGGCTGTGATGATGACGGGAACTACCGCCGCATATCCGAAAAGGTGCAAAAATGTACAATTTTAACATAACATGTACAAAATTATATGCTTTTTAGGGTGAAAATGTAGTATCTTTGCAGCGTCTTTCTAAAAGAACGACCATAATTTCAATGCCAACTACGGCGGTATGCCGAAGAACGTGTATCTGCACAATTAAGGAATATGAAAAGACTTGTCACTGTACTCACTGTATGCTTGGCAGCTGCCTTATGGGCAGTTGCCGGCAACGTGTATTATGTATCTCCGTCCGGTTCGGACAGCAACAGCGGTACGATAGACGCGCCGTTGGCTACGCTGAATGCCGCTCATGCGCGTTTGTCAGCAGGTGACACGGTCTATTTCCGCGGAGGTACGTATATGATTGATTCCGCGCAGGTGATGACTCCCTCCGCTACTACCGGCACGGGTGTTTATACCTATGTGTTTGACTTGGCGAAGAGCGGGAATGCCACGGCGGGACGAATCGTCTATGCCGGTTACCCGGGCGAGAGGCCTGTGTTCGATTTCAGTCAGGTGCTGCCCCAGACACGTATCAGCGGTTTCTATCTGCACGGATCGTATCTGCATCTGAAGAACTTCGAGATTACGGGTATCACGGCTACTTTGCACGGTCATTACCAGTGCGAGTGTATCTCTGCCCGGAACGGCTCGTTCTGCATCGTGGAGAACGTAGCCATGCACGACAACATGGCGATCGGCTATTACGCTACAAGGGGGCAGCACAATCTGGTGCTCAACTGCGATGCGTACAATAATTTTGACGACTACTCCGCCTTCAAGAACGACAGTCTCTATAATGTCTATAAGAATACCGGTATGGTGCCGAGCAAGTCCACCTCCGAGACGCTGGGCGGCAACTGCGACGGTTTCGGGTTCCATGCCTCGCGCGAGGCGGACTCCTGCAATGTGTTCCGCGGCTGCCGTGCGTGGTGGAACAGCGACGATGGTTTCGACTGCATCAACTCCAAGACGGCGGTGGTGTGGGACAACTGCTGGGCGTTCTACAACGGCTACAAGCCCGGCACCAATTCGGCGGTGGGTGACGGCAACGGTTTCAAAGCCGGAGGATACGGGATGTCCACTCCGTGCACCGGTACGCCGGCGGAGGAATACGGTATTCCGGTGAATGTGGTGACACATTGTATCGCCTTTTATAACAAGTCCAACGGTTTTTACGCCAACCACCACTTGGGCGGTTGCCTCTGGCTGAACAACACCGCTATGTGGAACTGGAAGAACTTCGACATGGTCAACCGACAAGATGCCAACCAAACAGGTACAGCCGTTGATGTGAGTGGTTACGGACATATCCTGCGCCGCAATGTGTCCTATGCCCCGATGGACGGATCGAACAAGGAACTCCGGCACTTCACGGACATCGACAGTGTGCGTTGTACGTTGGATGGCAATGTGATAGCCGAGGCAGCGGATTTCCTCAACGCCACACGCCTCAGTTATACCAAACTGGCGCAGATTGCCCTATGTAACCCGCGTGAAGCGGACGGCAGCCTACCGTACCTGAGCTTCCTGCGCGTCGCGGCATCCTCGTCGCTCTATGAGGCGAACCAAGGGGCTATCTTTGAGGACATGGATTTTATCTATGGCAACACGGAGGACGACGAGGACGATGATGAAGGGGATATAGGCTGTGCCGTGGAAGAACTGCAATACACACGGGCTGACGGACAGTGGTACACGATTATTGGCAATGCAATATCCCGTCCACAGGCAGGAGGAATCTATATCCGGAGGGGAGTAAAAGTGTTCGTTTGTCCGTAAGTGTACAAAATTACACCTTATTTGTATAAATACGTACACATATACACGCAAGAATGTACTACTTTTGCAGCAGATTTTGAATCTGATACAGCAAATCAACCAACTAAAATAACATTTGCAACATGAAAAAAGTTCTTCTCGCCATCGGCGCAATAGTTGCAGCCATGGCAATCCAAGCCCAAACAGTGAAGACGGATGTCAACTTCTTCAAAACTGCCGTACAGACGCTGGAAGAGCGTGCTACCAAGACGTTCACTACCGATGATTTCGCCAAGGACGCTCCGAAGCACTCTACCAAAGACGGCGGCAAGCAGTTCTATCAGTTGACTGCTATGGAAGTGCCGGCTAATCTGTATTTCTGGCCGAACAAAGAGATCGCGCTGCATAAGACCTATGCGCCGGACAAGAATCTCTATAACCTCGGTCTGCGTTTCGTCCGTAATGATGCGGACAACATGATTCTCCTGACCGATCTGGAGGCAGGTGATGTAATCACTATCTGCGCCAGCGTGGAGCCGCAGTTGTACAGCAAGACCACTTGCTGCAAACTGGACAGCAAAAGCGAGGTGGACAGCGAGGATTTCGTCTATGGCAACAAACACCGTGTGTTCAAGCAAAAGCAGTTCGTCTATATCGTCACCCGTGCCGGTGCGCAAGCGTTTCTGATGGACTACGGAGAGATTCTCTACAGCGTGAAGGTGGTAAAGCCGTAAAGACATTTACCATTTGGTCATGTACCATTTAATCATTTATTTGAACATTTAAACATTTAACATATAATATTATGAAAAAGATTTTTACTTTTATGGCTGCCGCACTAATGGCAGCAACGGCATTCGCTAAAACAGAAACAGTATCAAGTTTTGACTTTTTGGCATGGGCAACAGAGCATCTGGCTGAAGGTAACAACGGCCGTAAGAACCTTGTAATAGAGCAGTTTACCGCAGGCGACAGGTTTGTCGGTCAGACCTTCTACGCAATCAATGAGGCAGACACCCTTCCTAATCCTGATTTTCAGTTGTTCCCCAACAAAGAGTGGACGCTGACACGCGTGTATTCTTCCGGCAATCTTCAGATAGGAATCCGTGCTACCCGTAATTCGGAAGTGAAGAATATGTTCGGTTTCAAGAATATGAAGCAAGACATGAAAGTAATCGTGCTCAGCCAGAGTGCAGCTCTGTTGGCATCAACAGAAGATGTAGCTTCGGTGGAGAGCGCGGATTCAACCGTTCATTTTGCTTACGGCTCCAACAATAACCGTTCCGAGGTAATCAAGGCGACTACCTTCACACTTCTGAAAGATGCGGACCTCGCTATCGCATTTGATAAGGATAATATCATCTACAGCGTAGAGGTTACTGCAGAGGTGGATGACTCCGAGTACGAGCCAGAAACTATTGTTGAGTATTCAGCCGGTGCCGTACAAAGCGGTAATATTACCGCAGAGGGCACAGCCGTTTTGGATCAATCCGCTAAGTATAACAGCAATAGTACTGCCTGCACCGTCATTTCTTTCCCGAACTCCTATTCTTCTACCAAGAACGATGTGACCACCTATTGCTATGCAGAGGTGAGTGTGGAGGGCGGATTCAAAGCCGGTGACAGTCTGACTATCCAGCCGTTCACCGCGATGAGTAATGCGGATTTCACAGGCGGCAGCAAGTATGCCAATATCGAGTTCCGTGCCGTGAATGGCGAGGAAGTTGCAGCTGCTGTGAACCTGACGGGTAGTGCCGCCGGTGCATTGACCGTAACCGACGGTCATGAGGAAGCAGGTGATCCCAAGACCTTCGGATATGTCTTTACAGTAGACTGCGATGCATTCCGTCTTTCTCGTCAAGGTGGCACCCGTATCAACCTGTTGTCAATGAGCGTAGTTCGTTTAGTGAAGAAAGAGAATGGCGGTACCTCAACAGACCTTCATTCTCTTGAACAAGCAGTTAAGGCTGTGAAGATGATGGAGAACGGACAGGTAGTGATCCTCCGCGATGGTGTGAAGTACAATATACTCGGTGTAAGAATGTAAGTATAAATGAAGTACACACGTACGATACGAATGATGCTGTGGGTGGCCTGCATGGTGCAGGTCACCCATGGTGCTTTTGCCGATAACCTAGGGCAGATATGGAGCAACAAGAGTTCCGGGTTTAATAATGGCATTGTGTCGATGTACTTCAACGAACACGGACGCGCGTACAGTTATTCGCTGAACGGCACATCAATAGCCAGGGGCGTGAGCAGCAACAGGCATACGTGCATCACCCCCTTCTATTTCTCCGTAACGGAGAGTAATGTGTTAAGCGGAAACGGCTATGACGAGAGTCTGATGAGCAATCCCGTGCTGCTACAGAATAGCGACTCGATAGCCGAGATCCAATACTCGATGACCTCCACGCACGGCGTGAAATGGACCATCGGTTATATCCTGCGTGCCGGAGAGGCGGTGATTTACACTTACGTCATCGCCGAGGGCACGGACAGCGTGAGTTCGGTAGGCGAGATGCGGTATGTGCTACGCCCCGATCATGAGAGATTCACACATGGCTATGTGTCGCCTACGCAACAAGGCGCACTGCCGACCAACTATCAGATGAACCACTGCGAAACGGTGCAGGATGCTACCTTCCAATTTGAGGACGGTACGATCTACACCAAATATAACTGGGCTAATTATATCGACGAGGATCCGTTCCACGGCGTCTATTCGTCTGCAACCAATACACGCAACAACTACACGGGAATATGGGTAATCCCCTGTAGCTCGGAATATATCAATGGTGGTCCGATGCGTCAGGAACTGACGGTACACGCTGCCACCGATGAGCAGATTCTGCTGATGATGATGCAGGGCGGGCATTTTGGCGCATCTGCTACTACTTTTGCCCCGGGAGACAAGAAACTCTATGGACCTTTCGCACTCTATTTCAACGAAGCCGCCTCGCAGGAGGCACTACTGAGTGATGCTGAGAGCAAGGCAGCGGAGCTGCAAGCGGCATGGCCCTTTGCGTTCACGTCGTTGGGCGAAGTGCTCTATCCCACTACCCGTTGCATAGTGAGCGGCACGATAGAGGTGGAGGGTTATACCTCCGACAGCCTGCGTGTCGTCCTCGCCCAACCGGGCGGCAATCCCTATACGCAGGGAAATGATTATATCTATTGGACTACGACGGATGCGCAAGGGCATTTCTCTATTCCGAATGTCCGTCAAGGCGAATATACGCTCTATGCCTGGGCGCAGAAAGGGCTGAACACCGAGCAACTGATGATGGATGGTATCCGCTGCGAAGAGACAGCGGTTGAGACAGGTTTAATCCAATGGAAGCCCGCCAAGATGCAAGAGGTAGTCTGGTCAATCGGTGAGAACGACCGACGCAGTTCGGAGTTCCGCCTGAGCCATGCTCCGCGGGCATACGAACTCTATCAGTCTTCACGTAAGGATATTACCTATATCATAGGCAGCAGCACAGAGGCTACGGACTGGGATTTTGCCCAAGTGGGCAACGACAGCAGCTGGCAGGTTGTCTTCAACAAAGAGCACGCCTATACAGGTACAATGCTGTTGACCGCCTCTATAGCCGGCGCAGCCAACAAACCCAAGATCAATGTCTATATCAACGGCCGTCAGGCACAAGGCTGGTCGTTCGGTCATGACGGTTCTATCACCCGTTCGGCTACCATGAGCGGTGCCCACCAAGTGCAGTCGTATTGTTTCCCCGCCGAGTGGCTGCACGACGTCGGTACACCGGATACGGTCCGGTTCGCTCTGTCCGGATTAGGAACGGCTATAGGCGGTATCATGTGGGACTGCATCAAATTAGAGAACGGCTATTCGACACTCGATCTGCTGAACCCGCGCCAGCTGACGCAGGCGACCCAGGGCGGAGTGGGGACTCCGTTTGTGATGGAGGACTTGACACTTTATATCCACGCCTACGGCATGACCTCCGGTTGGGATTACAACCGCGTGAGTCCTGTCCAGTCGTGGTACGGCTATCATTTTCGCGGACGCACGGTAGATATAGACAAGGTGGACAGCGTTCGTAATGTCGGGTATTTCACCTATTCCCCTGCGGCTTTCCCGACGATGCGGGATATGCATGCTTGGAGCGGAGCCTATGCGCTGACGGGCATGCAGCTATATGAGAACGACAATCCTTATACAGCTCCGTATGCGGAGTTCCAAGTGACCCATTGCCGCGAGGCGGCTGCGTTGCTCTACAACCACCGTGCCCAGATGCGGATTGCGGCATACGAGGTGGCGGAAGACGGAACTATAGACGCTAATCCCGTGCAGACCACTACTGCGTCTGCTATCCGCTCCAATGCCGACCGCGGTATACAGCGCATCGCCATAGAGGAACTGGATCCCAACAAGACTTACCTCATCCGTATAGACGAGACGGGTACCAACACCGGCGATTATCTCTACCAGATTACGCTCTACGGCGCAAAAGGGACAAACATCCCTACAGAATGTATCTATCCTTCTGCCCAAGAGGGAAGAATAGTGGAGAACGTCTCCGAACGTTCAATAAAAGAAGTCTCTAAAATAATCCGTGACGGCAGAGTCATTATCATTCGTGGCGGTCAGCCGTACGATCTGTTAGGGCGGCGATTGTAATATATAATACATACACATATATCATGAAAAGAAGAATTCTAATCTTACCTTGTCTCCTGTTGCTCGCAGCGGCTTTCACCGCCTGTGAGGACAACGGCTTACGACAGGGTGACCCGGATTACTGGACGGTAAGTCGGCATCAGTTTACTGTTCCGTTAGAGAACGGTCAGACGCTTTTCCTGCTGGACAATCAGGACGGAACGGCTACTGTTACCTTCGATGGCGCCAATCCGCGCCATGTGACGGGTAACGTGGACGTGAATATCACCACCTATGTGGACACCTTGGTTATTCCCGAGACGGTGACGCACGAGGGTAAGACCCTGCGTGTGACGGCAGTGGGCGAAGAGGCGTTCATGGGCAATCGTACCCTGCTGCGCGTTGAGCTGCCGGCTTCCATTCAAAAGATAGGACAGGGCGCGTTCTGCTACTGCCGAGGGCTACAGGATGTGAATATCCCCGAGGGGATTACCGAAATTCCCTCTGCCGCTTTTGCACAATGCAGTGCACTGGATACGATAATCCTTCCGGAGTCGGTGGAGAAATTAGGTAAGATGGCGTTCTACAACTGCTCGAAAGTGAAGGATATGTGGGTGGGAACTAATGTCAAGTCGATGGGGTATAACCTGTTCTATAATTGGAATGGCAATATCCATCTCGCTTGCACTACTCCTCCTGCACTGGACGGTGTACTCAATCTGGCAGAGACTACACCGAAGTTCTACGTGCCGGCGGAAGCACTGAGCGCATATATGTCCGCCGAAGGATGGCAGGACCAGTATATAGATGTTGAACCGGAAGAGGAGGAAGAACTATGAGAAGGTATATATTTATCGTTGCGGTACTGATATGGAGTGCGATGATGGCATGGGCGGACCAGACGATCACAGGTTCCGTCCTGGATATGCAGGGCGAGCCGCTTATCGGCGCCAGCGTGCATGTGCCGGGTACGAGTATCGGCACAATCACAGACATAGACGGTAATTTTGAACTGACTGTGCCCGACAATGTGAAAAAAGTGGATGTCAGTTACATGGGCTACAAATCTATCACTGCCGATGTCAAGAATGGTAAGGTGGAGGTGCGTATGCAAGAGGATGTTACCGCCTTGCAGGAAGTGGTGGCTATCGGTTACGGTTCCGTCAAGAAAGGAGATGTCACCAACGCCGTAGCGCAGATCAAAGCCGAAGATCTGGAGGACCGTCCGGTGGCGGATATAGCCTCCGCCCTTCAAGGAGAGTTAGCCGGTGTAGAGGTGCAGTCCACCTCCGGTCAGCCCGGTTCGGCAGTCTCTATCAAGGTGCGCGGAGCAACCTCTATCAACGAGTCGATGTCCTCCTCGCCGCTGTTCGTGGTGGACGGTATTCCGATGGACGAAGATTTCGGTATGCAGTCTCTCAATCCGCAGGATATCCAGTCCATCGAAGTGCTCAAGGATGCTTCTTCGTCGGCTATCTACGGTAGCCGCGGGGCCAACGGCGTCATCCTCATCACCAGTAAGAAAGCCAAGAACAACGACAAACTGTCCATCACCTTCTCCACCAACCTATCGCTGGCAACTCCCGAACGCTACCTGCCTGTGATGAATACGGATGAGTGGATCAAGTTCCGTTCGGACGCGAACTATCAGGCGTATGTCAATCGTTATGGTCAGAACGGAGCGCAGTTTGGCGACTCTTTCGCCGAGCAGGTGGCTATCACCGGAGGTGCTGCCGCTTCGTTGGTCAATGACCCGCGGTGGGCGATGGCAGGTTACGGAGGACTGAACGCCGTGGATTGGCAGAAAGCCATCTTCAAGACCGCCTTTGCCCAGAACTATAACCTCTCCGTTATGATGGGTAACAAAATAGGCAACATGCGTGCCTCAGTGGGTTATGTCAAGCAGGACGGTATCGTCATCAATACCGGCTTCCAGCGTCTCAATACCCGTCTACAGGCTTCCGCCAAACTGAAAGAGAAATTCTCCGTCTCACTCGACATCGCGCCGCAGTATATGGTTACCACCGGCGGTAATGTGGACGGCAAGGACAATGCCGCCATGGGAGCCGTGACGACAGTACCGGTGACGGAGAACGAAGCGGGGCTTTACACGGGCGCAGAACCCTTTGGACGGTATATTTATGCCGGTTCAACGGTTTCACAGGTAGCTGTACTGAACGAGCGAACCTACAAGGACGAGAATATCCGCATCAACTCCAACCTTAAACTCGATTATGAGATCATCAAAGGTCTCCACGCCGAGGTGTTAGGTTCATGGACATTCAACAACCGCGAGCGTCATATCTTCACCCCCTCCTCTGTCAACCGCTCCTGGTCGTCAGGAGAGGGCAAGGAGACTACCTCCACATGGTTTGGCAACCGCTCTCACCGATGGCTGTTGCAGGCATTGGTCAATTATGACCATACGTGGGCTAAGAAGCATCACTTCAAGGTGGTAGCCGGATGGTCGATGGAAGCTAACCGTGACGGTTCGTCGTTTGAAATGGCGGCGCGCGAGTTCCCGAATAACGCCATCGAGGGCTGGACTATCAATGATGTCACCGCCACCAAGTTCAATGCTACTTATACCACGACCGACCATATGATGTCCGCATTCGGTCGTGCTGAGTACGGTTATGACAACCGGTATCTGGTGAACGTATCGCTCCGTGCCGACGGTTACAGCCGGTTCGGCAAGAATAAGAAATGGGGCCTATTCCCCGCCGTCAGCGGTGCTTGGCGCATTAGCGAGGAGCATTTCTGGGACGAGACATGGGCGGTCAACCAACTCAAACTCCGTGCCTCATGGGGTGTCAACGGTAGCAACCGTGTGAGCCAGAGTGCCGCCGAAGGATTGCTTACTCCATCCTATTATAGTATTGACGGAGCAGTCGTGACCGGCTATATCCCCTCCAGCAGCGAGAACGCCGACCTCAGTTGGCAGAAAACAGATTCCTGGGATATAGGTATCGACATGGGATTAGTCAACAACCGCATCTCTTTTGCCGTGGATTACTACCAGAAGACCATCCGCGATATGCTCTATCAGGTCACACTGCCGTCCGTCATCGGTTATGCCAAAGGTTGGTCGAATATCGGAAATGTACAGACCCAGGGTGTGGAGATCGAACTCAAGACCGAGAATATCAGCCGCGGCAAGTTCCATTGGACTACCAAGTTCACCGCTGCATGGTCCACCAATAAAGTTATCTCGTTGGGCGACAACTCGGCTATCTATACCGGATATGACAACAAAACGCAAATTATCGAGGTCGGCCGTCCTATCGGCGAGTACTATTTGTATATCGCTGATGGCGTTTATCAGACCCAAGAGGATTTGGATAAATACCCCCGTCAGTCCACTTCCGGCATCGGCTCGGTACGCTACCGCGACATAAACGGCGACGGACAGATTACAGAGGACGACCGCACCTATTGCGGTAAACCCCAACCCGACTGGACCTTTGGTATGACCAACACGTTCAAGTACGGTGATTTTGACGCCTCTATCGTTTTCACCGGTCAGACCGGCGGAAAAATCTGGTCGGCATTAGGACGTGCTATCGACCGTTTCAACATGGGGGTGACCAACAATGCTCTTACTCATTGGGGTACCGGGCAATGGTTGAGCGAAAATCGTACGGGGGATGGTTCTGTTCCTGCAGCCCAGAACGGTTCCGGACAAGAGGAGTACAGCACCCGCTGGCTCTACAGCACCGATTTCTTCAAGATCAAGAATATCACCCTCGGTTACCGTCTGCGTCTGCCTAAAAAGAGTGCCTTGCAAGTCATCCGTTTCTCACTCAGTTGCGAAAACGTATGGATGGCTGATCGCTATAAAGGCGGTTTCTCGCCTGAGTCAAACAACTCCAACGGCGTGTCGGTATATGACTACGGAGCTTATCCACAGGCACGCAGTTATGCCTTAGGTCTCAAGTTTGAATTTTAATGAAGGGAGGAACGATTATGAGAAAACTACATAACATAATAAGTCTGTACTCTGTATTCTGTATTCTGTCAGCGATAGCAGTCTCTTTCACTTCATGCGCTGACTATTTTAATACACCGTCACAGTCGCAGCTGACGACCGAGAATTTCTATTCCACACCGGCGCAGATTGATCAGGCTCTTACAGGACTATACGGTGCCCTCAAGCCCTATTCCAAGTACTACTATTGTATGTCGGAATACCGGTCGGACAATATGTTCATCATCACTGAGGCGAAGCAGAGCGATTATGCCGATTGCGCACAGTTCAACTCTACGGGCTTGCTGACAGATGCTATCGTCTCTTCCTGCTGGGCGGACCACTACACGCTCATCGCGGCGGCTAACACAATGCTGGACCGTATGGAGAGAAACAACGTGGAGTTTGCCGACAAAGCGCAGGGTCAGCAATACATGGCAGAGGCGCGTTTCCTGCGTGCACTGAGTTATTTCGATCTGTTGCGTTTCTTCGGCCGTGTGCCGCTCACATTGCATGAACTGACAACCTCCGAGGCGTTCAACCTCCCGCAATCGGAAGACACTACAGTCTATGCCGCTATTATTGCAGATCTGGAATACGCGTCAGAGCATCTGGCGGACGTAGCGGTAGATCATAGCGGCACAGTACACAAGGAGCGTGCTTCACGTCTGGCAGCTGTGGCTCTGTTAGGCAAAGTCTATATGCAGATGGCGGGCTATCCGCTTTACAAAGACACCAAGGATCTGGCTGCCGCTTGTTTCAAAGAGGTATTGGACTACGGAGAGCAGTACTGGATTGATGACAACCGATGGGATCATCTCTGGATTCATGAAAACGACAACAAGTATT
>FLNU01002375.1_pt1 | contig 14561 bp, 10 predicted proteins | sample 1140361 | NCBI WGS metagenome assembly FLNU01 (sample SAMEA3878206, study PRJEB12797) | bioreactor metagenome | biome: Moose rumen | place: Sweden | collected 2011-10 | reverse complement strand
TCAGTCGTTTGAGGAGTTTTTAGAGATGCTTCAAACGATTGGTGTGCAGGCAGTGGCAGATGTGAGGTCAGTGCCTGCAAGTAAATATACGCCCCAGTTCAACCGTGAGCCGTTGCAGGCAGCGTTGAAGCGAAACGGTATTGCATATTTACCATTTGGTGAGGAGTTCGGAGCGAGGCGTGCAGACAGTCTTGATGCGGATGGGAAGGTGAATTTTGAGAAGGCTGTTGAAACACAGGCTTTTTTGCATGGAACGGAGCGAGTGAAGAAGGGTTTGGATAAGGACTATAAGATTGCATTGATGTGTTCCGAGGCCAATCCGCTTGAGTGCCATAGGTTTGCTATGGTGTCGCGGTGGTTTTATGAACACGGGGTAGATGTAGAGCATATAGTACACGATGCAGAGCATACCACCGTTCTTCGTTCCCATAAAGAATTGCAGGATGAGATGGTTGCGGAATATGTACGCAAGAAAAAAATCCCCCAAGTGCAGCCGCCGGATATGTTTGGCGAGAATGAATGTACTAAAGAGCAGCAAATTGTTCTGGCATATCGCCGGAAAAACAAAGAAATAGGTTACAGGCAAGAAACAGAAAATGATGCTTATTTATGATATTAGATAGATTATGATTACTCTCCATACCATAGGATTTACGAAGAAGACAGCGGAACAATTCTTTGAGTTGTTGCGTAAGCATGGCGTAAAACGCATTGTGGATGTGAGGCTGAATAATACCAGTCAGTTGGCAAGTTTTGCAAAGATGCCGGATTTGCAGTATTTCCTTGACAAGATTTGCGCAATAGGCTATGAAGCAGTGCCGGATTTCGCTCCCACGAAAGAATTGTTGTCAGACTACCAACATAAGAAAATCGATTGGTTGGGTTACGAACGTGTTTTCAGGCAGTTACTCGAAAAGCGCCGTGTTGCAGACAAATATAAGGCTGAGCAATTTGATGGCTGCTGCCTGCTTTGCAGTGAGGATACACCGGAGCATTGTCATCGACGGTTGGTGGCTGAATATCTGAGGCAGAATAGTGCGGAAGATGTAAGAATCCTGCATCTCAAGTAATAACTAAAAAACCATCGCAACCATGATACGTCACTTTATCTGTCTTGCCAATTCTTATAAATATGGTGGTCGCTGCTTGGCAGGAATAGAAATTGAGTTGTCGGCAGATGGCAGGCAATACAGAATCTGCCTGTGCGACGATGGTAATCCGCGTTGGATTCGACCCGTACAGAAAGGTGCAGAGCATGAGACTATTGCCAATGAGACAGCACAAAACGTTAAACTATTGGATGTTTTGGAAATAGAGGTGATTGAGACATGTGGCTTCGGATGTCAGGCAGAGAATGTCTATTTCAAGAGTCTAAAGATTGTCAACCACCTTAATTTCGATAATGAGACCCTTTCGGCATTGTGTTCAAATGAAGAAACAGTCTTGTACTCGCCACGTACTTATCTAACTGAAAGTGAATATCTGCGAGGCGACCATTCGCTCATGCTTATACTGCCGGAAAAACCATCTATTATGGTAGAAAACAAGGAGACAGAAGATGGTCAGCAGAAGCGGAAATGCTATGCGCAGTTTGTATATAAAGGTGATGAATACAAATTACCAATAACCGATCCGGAATATCTCAATAGGATGGATTCTTTTTCACCTGTTGCTCTGACAGGTGATTTCCCCACTGGAACTTTTTACTTTGCAATATCTTTGGCAGCGGAGCCATGGAACGGCTTGCACTATAAATTATTGGCAGGTATCATAGATATGCGGTTGGCACAAAAAGCAGAACCGCAGGATGATGCAGCATATCACTCTGAAGCATATCGCCTTGCGGAGGAATTTTCTCAGAAGACAAACAAGTGTCTGTTTATCACCGGCAAGGCGGGGACGGGCAAAACCACTTTCCTGCGGCGATTGCGCGAGGTGTCGCCGAAAAACATCGCCGTAGTAGCTCCAACGGGTGTGGCGGCTATCAATGCCGGCGGCATGACCATTCACTCTTTCTTTCAACTCCCGATACGAACACTCGTTCCGACACCTCAGTCGTACCATCAGATGTTTGCCGAACAGCGTATGATGCAGCGCAAACGGCAGATGCTCTATCACTTGGAGATGCTCGTGATAGACGAGATAAGTATGGTGCGCGCGGACGTGTTGGACGCGATAGATGCCGTGCTGCGCCATTATCGCTATCGGCGCGACTTGCCCTTCGGCGGCGTGCAGGTGGTGATGATAGGCGACCTGATGCAACTGCAACCAGTAGTGCACGGAGACGAGGAACGTGAGACAATGTCGAAGTATTACGAGGGTCCGTATTTCTTCCAGAGCAAAGTGATGCAAGAGGTGCAACCTGTCTATATAGAATTTGACCATGTGTTCCGGCAGCAGAACGAAGATTTTGTAAGACTGCTTAATGAGGTGAGGGAGAACAGATTGTCTAACGAGAGTAGGGCAATGTTAGCAGCGAGATATATGCCGGATTTTGCGAGTAAAGATTCCTTTACGCAGGTGAGGACACCTGCGCTCCCGGACGATTTCCATATAACGCTGACGACGCATAATCAGCAGGCGGACGACTTGAATCATAAGCGGTTGGATGAGCTTAATGGTCGGACTAACCACTTCAAGGCGGTTGTTCATAAGGACTTCCCCGAGAACAGTTATCCGACGGAGGAGACACTGACACTCAAAGAAGGGGCACGGGTGATGTTCATCCGCAATGACGACCAAAAACCGCGCAGGTTCTACAACGGCAAAATCGGCATCGTCAAAGCAATAGACGAGACGGCAGATACTATCCTTGTTAGCTGCGAGGACGGCGATATTGAGGTGGAGCCGATGACATGGGAGAACATTCGCTACAAAGAGGATTCCAAGTCCGGCAAGATAGAAGAGGAGTTGCTTGGTACCTTTACGCAATATCCGTTGCGTCTCGCGTGGGCTATAACGATACACAAGAGTCAAGGACTGACATTCGACCGCGTGATAATTGACGCTGCGCGTGCCTTTGCTGCCGGACAGGTGTATGTGGCACTGTCGCGTTGCCGCACATTAGAGGGGATAGTACTATCTTCGCCGCTACAGCATGTGAGTCTCGGCAACGACCGTCAGGTGCTCGATTATGTGCATCATCAGCCCACGACGGAGCAGTCTGCGGCTGGTCTTGGTCCGGCTCAGAAAGAGTATCAGATGCATTTGTTTTCAGGTCTTTACGATATTAAGAGACTGCTGACTATGATAGAACAACTGCAGAAGCATGTGGCTAAATGTGTGTCATTCAATACAGAGACCGTACTATTTTTAGACAACCTCAAACGGCAGGTGTCCGATTTGGTGGAGGTAAGCGATAAGTTTCAAAGGCAGTTAGCGAAGATTATATCAGGTTCCTCGCAGGACTATCTTCAGCAGCGGTTAGGTGCTGCGGCAGGGTATTTTGTGCCGAAGATGCAGGAGTTGGCAGATAAGGTCAGCGAACATCCGTGTCGTTGTAAGAACAAAGCAGATGCCTCCGACTTTGATACTATGATAAGCGACCTGTATCTTGTCCTGTCGCAGAAAGTTGCACTGATGCAAGCCGTCAGCCGAGAGGCTTCTACCGAGGCATACCTGCAAGCAAAGAGTATGTTTGTGGCGGCTCCGATGCAGACACCATCAGCATTTGACAAACCCGAGACGAAGGCTTCAAAGAAAGCCAAATCTGAAAGTCAGAAAAAACCAAAACCGAAAAAGGAACCGAAACCAACAACATACGAACTGACCTACCAATTATATTCGGAAGGTAAGACTCCGGAGCAGATAGCCGAGATAAGAAATCTGAATGTCAGTACTATATTGGGGCACTTGGGGAAATATGTCGAGCAAGGACAGATATTGATAACGGATTTTGTTCCTACGGAGGTCGTAAACAAGATATTGTCAGCTCGTGCGGATAACCCTGAGTTTACGACGCTGAAAGAATTTTACGAATTGTTTGATCACGAAATACACTATGCATATATCAGAGTCGTATTAGAAGAATATCATCTGCTGTAATAATCATTATGAAGCACACCATATCATCGTAGTTATCGTCAAACAGCGGTTCTGCCCCTTGCGCTTCATAATAGGCTTCTCGCTGCTTGCGCGACATCCTCGCCAAAGCCGCCTTCGTCTCCGTACTCTCAAGCGTATCAATATTTCGCCCAATCGGTTTCCACTATCCTACATCTATTCCTATTCTTCTATATAATAAATTTGTTATTATCTGTTTTGTAGTAGCGAGGCATCCGCCAACCGGCGGAGGAGAGCTTCACTACTAAACGGCTGTAAAATTAGTAATGTATCCTGATATACGCAAGATTATAATATATTTTTGTCTGCTACATATTGAACTTTAACACCAAATATATGCGGCAGCAACAACGTAATCGTCCGTCAAGAGCCATTTGTCTATAAGGTTATTCTCCATGCTTGCCGTTACTCAAGTACCAAGTGACGGTTACATCTTCGCCTGCACAGAGGTCATCGGGGGTGATGTCGAGCGAGTCAGCAGTGCAGCCTTTGGCTTCCGAGCACTCATGCAGATTACGAGCCTGCGAATAGATATGTATCTCTGTTTCAGAATAGTCTATCGACTTCACCAAGCCAAGCGTACAACCCGCTGCCTGAGCCATGATGCGGGCTTTTTCTGTAGCATCCTTGACGGCACGCTCTATCATCTTGAGTTGGTGAGGACGCGGGTCGCGAACGGTATATTCTATACGAATCTCCATGTCGGTGAGCCTTTCGCCCAAACCTTTGATAAGTTTGGCAAGCAGCACATTATCCATACCAAGGTCTATCTTGATAGTCTGCTGCAAGCAGTAACCAAGAAACTCCTGTTCCCCCGTATAATGACCGTTCTCATAGACATCGTGAAAGCGTTTCTCAATGTCGAAATTGATGGTCTTTGCCATCTCCTTCTTCAACCCGCAGACGGTGAGCACCTCACCTACATCCTTGAGGTTGGCACTCGCCATCTTATAGGCTATCTGATACGAATCGAACAGCGAAGCAATTTCGATTTTTACTCTTGTAACATCCGGCACTACATGTATGTTGCCGCGACCGGTAACGGTGATAAGTTTTTCTGTTTCCATAATTGTACAAATTTAGTTGATAGTTTAAAGTGAAAAGTGGAAAGTGGTTAGTTGAGAGTTCAATGATGGCAGGTTATGCCTTTGCTTTCTTTAGGAACACTACCACACCAACTTGCTGCTCGGGGTGAGCCTGCGGGTCGAGTTGCTGAATGCGGGCGGCGAAGAGGTCTTCGTAACCCATATCCAAGAAGAGTGCAAGGTCGCTGTTTTTCTGGCGTGGTACGAAGCCGAGCCACGTGTCACCGAAGAACACAGCCACAGCATTCGGGTCATGCCGATTGTCCTCATCACGTATCAGGCGCAAGGGTGAGCCGATTTTTAGTTGGTCGAACACTTCGCAGCCATCGTGATAACTGAAGCCTGCGATATTGAAACTCAAGAAGTGGCGTTTGGTCTCCATCTGACGGAGAGATTTCATTTTCTTTTCCATAATCGTATTTGTTTTACGTTGTAATATTTTAACCCAAAACGGTCATTAGACCATTTTGCGCTTACAAGGCTTTCTTTTAGTCACCTTTTTTACCGCTTTTCAGTTACAATGGAACCCCATTGCGCCATCAAATCGGCAAAAAATCTAATCAAAAATAAAACCATAATCATCAAAACGCTAATGACCGTTTTGGGTTAAAGTAGCTTTTCCTTTACGCTGCAAAATTATATGCGCAAACTGCCAAATGCTGTCAGTAAAAATAAAAAAGTGCATTTTTCTTCGTGAAAAATGCACTTTTTTTCAAAAGCGGTGCAGAAACTATACTCAATATATCCTTGCCAATCGCATTACTTCTTCGGCAAACTCGTCGCGCAGTGATTCGGGAGCGAGTACTTCGAGATTGCTGCCGAAAGTGCGGAGCTGCTGGATGAAGTCGAATGTAGGTGCCACATACCAAGTGAATACACACGGTTCCGGCTCTTGTTGCGAAACATGCAATGGCAATGAGCGCAAAAAAGGTGCAGCCGCTTCGGCTACTCTGACACGGACGAGTTCGGGTTTGAACTGTTCACCTCGAAACACGCCGTAGAAACCCTCAAAATACGACTGCACATCGAAATGCTTGGGTAGCGTAAAGGTCTTAGCTGTCGGCTCCAAAGCCGTGATGCGGTCGAGTGCATATATGCGGACATCGCGATGTTCGCTGTTCCTGCCAAGCACATACCAGCGTTGCTTGAATACCTTCAGACAATACGGGGCAAGCATAAAGCCCCGCTCCTCCGAGCTGTCGAAGCCCCTGTGAGTTACTTGCAGCCAATGATTGTCACGCATGGCATCTACAACCTGAGTCAGATATTCCGTCCCTGCGGGTATATCTTCGTAGAGTATTCGTCCGTCAAGCTGACGACTTTCGTGCAATGAGTTGCTGAGCGCAAACTGTGAGAGCAGATACTGGCGGGTGCGGCTCTCATCAGTGTCGGATTTTATATAATAGAGTCCGCCTGCTGCACGGTCGCAGGCTATCTCGATGTCAAAGAGTTCCTCTACAGCGTCTTTGTAACGGAAGAAAGTGCGCTCGGGCAGACGGCTCTCGCCCTGCTCGTTCAATACAGATTTAGCCCAACGGCGGTCGATATCCTGACGAGAAATCTTTCCCGCACTGCGGATGGTGTCCACTAACCACAAGTAGCGTTTGAATTGTGATGCTGCCATAATAGGAGATTCAGATTAGTTTAGCGCATCAGTATCCCGTCCTGCCATTTGAGCGAGGGATAGGTCTTGCGCAGGTACTCTACCGATTGTTCAATCGTGCTGCTGCCGGAAGTGGCAAACGGGATGAGCGTCTTGCCCTCCAACTGAGGCAGGTTGTTGTCAATCCACGAGTTGATGATACGCGGACAGATGCCCCACCAGATAGGATAACCCACATAGATGGTGTCGTACGGCGTGATGTTCGTACACTGTTTGATTGTCGGTCGCGCTTTGGGGTCGTTCATCTCTACGGACGAGCGCGACTGTTTGTTGCGCCAGTCGAGGTCGGCTGCCGTGTAAGGCTCGGCCGCTTCAATCTCCCAAAGAACGGCGTTTTGTGCTTTGGCAATCTGCTGCGCTGCGGCTTTGGTCGTTCCCGTTGCCGAGAAATAAGCCACTAATGTCTTCGCCTCGATGCCCATCGTCATCGCTATGGCTGCTAAAAGAATCAATAGTTTTTGCATATTATTCGTTGCATATTATCTCTGACATAGCTTTTCAAGTAGGCAACTACTCAAACAACTCCCGCAAATCTTTGTTGCTCAGTTTGCCTATCCAGTTCTCACCCGTCGAAACCGTCATCTCTGCAAGGTGTCGCTTGTCTTGTATCATCTCGTCTATCCGCTCCTCAAAGGTATTCTGCGTTACAAACCTATGAACCAATACGTTCTGGTGCTGACCGATACGATAAGCACGGTCGGTCGCCTGCGCCTCTACCGCCGGGTTCCACCACAAGTCGTAGTGAATCACATGACTTGCCGCCGTCAGATTCAGTCCGGTACCTCCTGCCTTGAGCGAGAGCAAAAAGATATGGTCAGTCTTGCTGTTCTGCTGGAAACGCTCCACCATAGTCTGCCGCTGCTTGATGCTGCACCCACCATGCATGAACAGCGGTATCTCACCTACGCGCGCTGCTATCATCTTTTGCAGCATCTCGCCCATCTCCTTGAACTGCGTGAATACCAACACTTTCTGACCGCTCTCCACGATACTCTCAAGCAAAGTGAGCAACAACTCCGTCTTACCCGACTGCTCAGCCGTAAAGTCGCCGTTTTTCAAGAAAAGAGCCGGATGGTTGCATATCTGTTTGAGTGCCAGAATCATCTGAAGCACAAGTCCTTGCCGCTTGAACAGCGATTGCGGGTCATCGCCCTCAATGCCCTCGATGGTCTTCATTGCATGCTGCACGGTCTCGTGATAGAGTGCCGCTTGTTTGTCGGTCAGTACAACCGCCTCGTTGCGTTCAATCTTGTCAGGCAGGTCGGAAATAATCGATTTGTCGGTTTTCAAGCGCCGGAGCAGGAAAGGTGCCGTGATGAGGCGAAAACGCTCTGCCACACGCTCGTCGCCGTCTTTCTGAATGGGAGAGGCATATTTTTCTTTGAACGATTTGATAGCCCCGAGATAGCCGCTGTTGGCATAGTCCATTATCGACCAGAACTCCGACAGACGGTTCTCCACCGGCGTACCGCTCATAGCGATATGCGTATCGGCAGGAATAGCACGTACCAGGAATAGCACGTACTGCCTTACTCTGCGCCGTGTCGGCATTCTTGATGTTCTGCGCCTCGTCTATCACCATCAACTGCCATTGCCGTTTCTTCAACTGCGTCACATCCGACCGCAGAACCCCGTATGTAGTGAGCAGAATATCCGCATCAAACTCTTTGAGCGACCGCTGTGGACCATGATAGGTGAACACTGTCAGTTCGGGCGCAAACCGCTGCAACTCAGCCTGCCAGTTGGTAATCAGACCCGTTGGTACCACAATCAGGACATGCTTTTTCGCAAACAGCCCGTCATCTTTCATTCGCTGCAATAAAGTGATGACTTGCAGCGTCTTGCCGAGACCCATATCATCGGCAATGATACTCCCGAAACCAATCCTCATATTCCTGTACAGCCAGGCATAACCTCGCTCCTGATATGGTCGCAGAGTGGCGTTGATGGCAGGGGGAACAGGTATATCCTCCTGCTCGGTGAGTTGCCGAATCAATTGCCTCACTTCGTCCGTCAATTCTATATGTGCACCCTCATAACTCTCTGTCAGAGCCGCTTGCAGAAGTTGTGTGCGGCTGAGTTCGTGAGTGTCAGTCAGTGCTTTGGTGAGTTTGACAATCTCCGCTTCGCTGATGTAGATATATTGCTGTTTGAAGCGTATCAAGCCGCTTGCCCTCCGAGTCAGTTTTAGGAACTCTTCAGGAGAGATAATCTCTTCACCGAGAGCCACCTGCCAGTCGAATCGAAGCATGTCGTCAAGCCGCAGGTAACCACTGCCGTCGGTCTCTTTCTTCGTCAGCCTAACGCTAATCTTCGGGCGAATCAAAGTCTGTAACGACTTGGGCAGCAACACCTTCACTCCCAACAAACGGATGATGGGCAGCGAGTTAAGCAGAAAAGGCACGAACTCGCCTTGCGTGAAATAAACAGGTTGTGCGCCCTGACGGTTGATATATTGCTCCAAACCGCTTATATATGCCGACAGAAGCGACAACTCTTTTAATGCCGAGAGCCTTTTGGCGGCAAAGCGTTTGTCGGTAAGAAAATCTTTAAGCATAATTTCCTCGCCTTTATGACTGACAGCAATATCAAGAGCAAACTCCTCATCGGCTTCTGTGATAATAAGCGATGGCGTGTATTCGCGTTGGGCGATATACAAACGATCCAACCACGAGCGTATATTGACAGGTATAGCCCGTTCACCCACATCGTCAAAGTCGTATTCCCTGCCACCGAAGAATACATCACGCACAATATCATCTTTGACTTTTGTAGCCAACGCGGGAATAATATTTCCCAATAGCCAAATCAGCAGACATTCAGCACGATTGGTAAGCAGCTTGTTCTTCTTTTTCGGACCATCATAAACGGTCAGCAAGTCAAGCGGAATCATACCGTTCAGTTGCTCCACCACACGCGCCGTCTCTTGGTCTATCATGGCAGGCAACCAACACACCCGATACTCATCGCAGCTATCACGCACAATCTTCGGAGTAACAGCACCATTAGCCGCCAAATGCAACGCACAAAGCAAGGCTTGATGCAGAACCGAAACCGACACATCATAGTCAGTCAGATAATCATCAGGGATATGCAGCAGCGCATCTATAAACTCCTCGTCATACAAACTCGGATGGTCATCCACATTATAATCCAAATACCGCAGCGTTACATCCCAATCACCGTCAATCCATAGTTTCACCTTGTCACCCTTCCGTATCTGCTCCGTTTCAAGGTCTGCACAGCCGAGTTGCAGTTCGTCTTTGCCTTCCAATATACGGCGGGCATTCTTCTGAATACGGCTTATCTCTTTCTGATAAACAGCCTGAAAATCGCCCTTCCCGTAGAACACCGGCGAAGGTTTGAGTGCTCCCGCCAAAGGTAAGGCAATATCCTGCAATTGCGACATATCCACTCGGCGAAAGTCAGCAATCTGCAAACTCTTGGCATCTTTTGCCGCAAGTTTAACCAACAAACTCTCTGTGCTCGGTATCTCAACGAGCGAATCGTTATCCTCACCAACACCCCGCTTCTTCAACTCCTCCAATAAATCCACTCCGTGAATCTTGAACACAAGAAACGGGTCATTGTCTATCTCGCGACTCATCATATAAATCACGGCTGCCAAATGCTTGCACGGAACAGCCCAATCCGGACACGAACACGACATCTCAAGGTCGTCCCAACGCTTCGGAAAAACTTGTAACCCAATACGTTTGCATATATCCATTATCTCCGGCGACAGCTCTCTGTTCAGCAACTTGGAAATCAGTACGGGCTGCTCCATCAGTTGAGCTATCAGTTGGTCAACACCTTTCTTATCAAACGCCGGCACTACTATCTGTACCTTGTAAGGAGTCCGCCTGCTACCGCTCACTTTGGCTTTTATCGTATTGCCTATAATTTCCATCTTGACCACAGCCCCGCGCCGTGCGTAGGTTGCCCCGCGCGGAATGCGATTGGCATAGTCAATATGCGACAATGCCCGCAACCACTCACTGCCCCACCAAGTCTTTCCAAATCCCTGTGCCATACGTGTAAGTTTATTGAAATAACACCGCAAAGATACAACTTTCCCCGCACATCCACAACCAAATCCCTGCAAAATTCACTCTGCCAATCAAAAAACTTCATAAAAGCCTCATAGAAACTTTATAAAACCTTGCACAACCTTCGCAAAACCTCTTGCACAACCCACCAAAATGTACTACCTTTGCACCAATAATTAAGCAAGCAATAGTATGATATTAGTATGTGATTAGTATATGGTTAGTATGTGATTAGTATGTTAGTCAGCAACCATCACCGAAGGCACACAATACCCACACGAATCCTCTCAATACCCACCAAAGAACGCATCAGCTCAACCTGTGGCTGATATATAGCGTATTTGCCCTGCGCATTTATGCGCAGTTAATCCTCGTTTATGTATGCAGTTAATTCTCGCTTATGTATGCAGTTAATCCTCGTTTATATATGCAGTTAATTCTCGCTTATGTATGCAGTTAATTCTCGTTTATATATGCAGTTAATTCTCGTTTATATGCGCAGTTAATTCTCGTTTATATATGCAGTTAATTCTCGTTTATATATTTGTCGGGATTGAATCCCGACATTACTTCAACCATATCCGTTCTTATAACTGTCGAAATGCCATTTCGACATCATCCATACCCCCCCCAAAAAAAATCTCCTCACCCTCACCACAAAAAATCAACAAAAATCAAATAATCTTTTGGTAATTCACGAAAAAAGTTGTACATTTGCAGCGTAATTTAATTAGGAGTATTGCACACAAATATAACGGAGGACAAACTATGGCAACCAAAATCATAGAACATACGCCTCGAAGCATCACCGTCCGCATGAGTACCGGACGATGGAACCGCATTCAGCAATTAGAACGCACTTATCGTATGGCAAACACGATAAAAAGAGGTATGACTCAAGCCGAAACCGCACCCGCAATGTCTGTATCAGAAGCTATGAATTTTATTGACACACTATGATAACTGAGATTCGTTTTTCCGAGGAGTTTAATCGCGCTTTCAAACGCCTGAAGAAACGCTATCATACTTTGCCTGATGATATTAAGCGGCTGCTTACATCGCTTGTAGAAAACCCTAAGCAGGGAGTGGAGTTGTATAATGGTATGCGAAAGGTGCGTGTCAATTTCACTTCTAAAGGTAAAGGCAAGCGCGGTGGAGGAAGAGTAATCATCCGACTGGCTGTCAGCGAAACGAGTCTTACTTTTGTTTATATTTATGACAAGAGTGATATGAGTAATGTCTCCGACGAATTTCTTGACCAAGTAATAATTGATGTGGGTCAAGGCAAATATACCTCTCTCGTCATTGAATCAACTCAAGAATAACAGAAAACAAACCAATAATTTCCGCCTATGACCCACCAGCACTGTAAAGGCAGTGCACAACATACATAAACAAGCATTTGCTTTATTAGGATATTATCAAACTTGGACACTTTGACTATCGTTTTCCTAAATATAGCAAATGTTCACACCGTGAGTGTGGACATTACTGCATATATTGGAAACGATGGGAGTCCAAGCCCGATAATACCAATATAAACATCATACATTACCCGCAGAGTGTTCACACTTTTTCTATGCCCGCCTTACTATACGGATAGTATAAGGATGTCGAATGAATAACGAATATGAATGATGCCACAAATATCAAAACAAGACATTATAAACCCCTATAAACAACCTAAAACATGTACCCTCAATCATTCAAAGACCTGCTCAAAGGTTATTACCCGGACAACTATATTGGTCAGGGCAATCCTTCTGCCAAAATTCTTATCATCGCCAAGGAGTGCACCAACACGAATAACATAGAGTATAAAGAACTTATTACCGATAACTTCCTCGATTGGCAACAGCAACGAACACAGGAACAAATACCCGATTGGTTTGACTGTGGTTGTGATTGGCAACAGTACTACCAGCTGCAACCATTCAAAGGACAGCGGATGTTGATAGACAGAAAAGACAACCACGGCACCAATGCCACTTTTTATGCATATCAGAAGTTCATAAATGAATTGCTTCCCCCTGAAAACAGAGTTGCGCGAGGTGAAAAGTTGAACTTATTTGATTATTGCTTTATCACTGAACTAAGCACCAAATGCAAGAAATATAGTGGCAGAAAAGAAAACGCGACAGCTCAATCAATAGAAAAGAGACTATTAGGAGAAGATTCTATCCTCCGTCAACCGTTTTTCCAACAATTTCCGATTATCATTTTAGCATGTTTCCGCTACTACGATATGTATGGTATAGATATTCAAAAACAATTTAATACGCATTTTGTTCCGCCGACTAAAGAAATCACCAAACATGAATTTATCAATAAACATATAAGTCCCGATGGCAAACGGCTGCTTTTGCATACCAACCATTTCTCTATGCGCTCAAATGCTTTTATAGAAGCAGTAGGCGCAGAATGTAAAGCTTTTATCAAACAACAAAACATATCATTAACAAACTAAAACATTTTCATCATGAAAACAAAACTTACTCTTGCGTGCCTTGCCTTTTCTATTGCAGCAATGGCACAAGTCAGCAACCCGCCGACAGTCTTAAACATTAGTTCGGACGATGACGACAAATCAACCTACGAAATGTTTGGTGTCGTACCGGCATCTCTCTCTTATGACGGCACAAATCGTGTTTATATTCGCACAGCAGATGACCAAGTTGCAATCTACACCAACTCTTTCACTCCTGTCAAACAATTCAATATATCTGCAAATATGGAAGGCGTCCAATTCCGTGAAATAGAAAGAACGGTAACAGTAACCGTCACAGGAGGAGAATTGATAAGCCAAAATATAGTTGTATGGGATGGCGATTTAAGTTTGATTGAAATTAACGGTAGTTATGAAGTCCCTACTTCATGGGGTGAAACGGAAATAAAAAACTTTCTAGAAAGCGAAGACAATTATAATTATGAAGGTGCAATAATCTCTATCAAACCGCAACCGAATGGTGGCACATGGTTTATTTATGATATGGATGCTTATACTATTGATGAAAGAGAAACTGGTCATTATTGGAAACCTGGTACTTATGGCAAACAATATCCGACATCTGCCTATCTATGGCGTAATGGCTATTTGTATTTTGAATACAATATCGGTTATTCTGACGAGTCTCAATATTCCGAAAAACAAGTATCCTTCTCTTATGGCGAATGGACTGAAACAGGTGAAGTGGGTGGAGAGACAGATATTCAGACATGGGGCATTGGATTCCTCAATTATGATAACGACCAACTCATATTCAATAGTGAGGACGGAGACGGATTATGCTTGACACAAACTTTATTCAATGAAGATGAACAATATGAGTATTTGCATTTCCCGATTAGTTCTTATTTAGAACGCGAACAGGGACCAATTGCTAACTACCCTATATGTTCTGATTGTTACAATGAATCAACTTCTTATACTGAAATTAGTGATAGATATTATCAAGCATCTTATTCCGGTTTCAATGTAATGTCGGAAACAGGCAGCACATTACAATCTATCTCCTTCCCAAGTGGTTTTGTAATGAAGGGATATATTCATGCTCAAATAATCAAATTATCCGATGAATACTACATTATCTGCACTGGAGAAATGAACGACAATGCAGCCATGCTTGTTTATAAAATCAATCGTACAGGGACAGGCTCAAATATTCAGCAAGTCTCTGCTCCTATGTCCATTGCCGCATTCCC
>FLNU01000589.1_pt1 | contig 14724 bp, 13 predicted proteins | sample 1140361 | NCBI WGS metagenome assembly FLNU01 (sample SAMEA3878206, study PRJEB12797) | bioreactor metagenome | biome: Moose rumen | place: Sweden | collected 2011-10 | reverse complement strand
ACTGCTTTTGAAAACAAAAATGTATTTAAGCAGAAAGCAAAAGACATTGCGTGGGAAACAGAAGTGTGGATTGCTGATAGTCCTGAACACCTTGTCCATTTCAATGGATATAAGTTCCTTGAAATACATAATCACTGATAGAACTCTATTAAAGTTGTTATTCATCTTATCAAGATTGATAACAGAACAAGCAAACCCACTGACTATCTGCAGTTATGCTAAAGGTCAGTGGGTTAATTGTTCCCAAATTGTGGCACAGGCACCATGATGGGAACATTAGATGTTTAAAACCAGTGCACCATCTGCCAACCATCATGACTATGACAGAGGTGAAAACGAAGAAGCCCAGGACGAAGCCACGAATGTTCGCGACAGTGCAATAATAGATTTTTTTATTACAAGCCGTCGCGCAGGAAATCGAGGGCTTCGCAGATCTCGGAGGGGGTGGCGGTCTGGTCGAGCAGGGGCTGGCCGACATCGGAGAGGAGGGTGAAGTTGATGGTGCCTGCGGTGTTTTTCTTGTCGTGCGTCATGAGTTGCAGGAGTTGGGGATAGTCGTCGCAGGTGTAGGGAGGCTGTCCGTAGTGAGTAGCGACGAAGTGGGCCAGGGTGCGCAGGTAGTGGGTGGGAAACTTGCACTTGGCGCAGGCGAGGTAGAGTTCGCAGACAAGTCCCCAGGCCACTGCATATCCGTGTAGCAGGGGCTTGCGTGTAAGTGCAAGGCTCTCGAGGGCATGGCCGATGGTGTGTCCCAGGTTGAGGACTTTGCGCAGTCCTTGCTCGTGAGGGTCTTGTTCGACCACATGCTGCTTGACGGCCACGCTGGTGGCCACAAGTTGACTGAGGAGGGGGTAGTCGGGCTGCTGGATGTCGAAGTCCAGCAGTTGGGACAGATGGCTGGCGGTGTGGCTGATGAGTCCGTGCTTCAGCATCTCGGCATAGCCGGAAAGGAGGTTCTCGGTGTCGAGGGTACGGAGGAACCTGGTGTCGAGCAGGACGGCTTGAGGTTGGCTGAAGACACCAATCTCGTTTTTCAGTCCGCCGAAGTTGATGCCTGTCTTTCCGCCCACGCTGGCATCGACCATGGCCAGCAGTGTGGTGGGTACGTTGATGTAGGTGATGCCGCGTTTGAAGGTGGAGGCGGCAAATCCGCCCAGGTCGGTAACCATTCCCCCGCCCAGGTTGACAAGGAGGCTATGGCGAGTGGCTCCGCCCTGCCCGAGTGCTGTCCACACGGTGGTCAGCGTCTGGAGGTTCTTGGCCTGGTCGGTGGGTGGAATGTCGATGGGAGTGATGTCGTGCAGGGGGGCGAGATGGCTGACAAGTGGCCAGCAGAGGCGTGCGGTCACTTCGTCGCAAAGGACGAAAAGCCGGTCGTGGGGTGTCTGCTGAATCTGTTGTGTCAGTGTTTCTCCGATGTGTTGTGTGATGAGGAGCATGGGAGGTAAGAGGTAAGAGGTTAGAGTTAAGAGGTTAAGGAAAATGGAAACCGCGCCTCGTAGTTTCTGTCCCCCTCAGGAAGGAAACTGAAATGCCGGTTCTGCCTCGCTGAGGAGGGGGGCACGGCTGTCTTTCTCGCTGAGGATTCGTTGCTGGCCTGGAATGCGCCAGTCGATGGCCAGGGCGGGGTCGTCCCAACGGACGGCACCTTCGGCCTGGGGTGCATAGTAGTTGTCGCATTTGTACTGGAACACGGCCACGTCGCTGAGGACGGCAAAGCCGTGTGCAAAACCTCGGGGCACAAAGAACATGCGGTGGTTGTCTTCTGTCAGTTCGACGGCCACGTGCTGGCCGAACGTGGGGCTGCCGTGACGGATGTCAACGGCCACGTCGAGCACGGCTCCTCGCACGACACGTACGAGTTTGGCTTGTGCAAAGGGTGGTTTCTGATAGTGCAGGCCACGCACGACTCCACAGACGGAACGGCTTTCGTTGTCCTGTACGAAGGTGGTGTTGCATACTTTCTCTACAAATTCGTCCTGACGGAACGACTCGAAGAAGTAGCCACGTGCATCTCCCAGCACGTGTGGCTCCAGGATTTTCACCTCTCTGATGGGGGTATCTATAACGGTAATCATGTTTTATTATCGATGTAGACCTCAAGCACCTTGGATGTTTGCTGCTTATGTAGCGGAACGACACGGATGTCGGCCACGGATGCCGGCACGAGGCAACTGTAGCCGCGCGGCAGGGTGACGGAGGTCGATGAATCTGCAATGTTCTCGATGCGGCAATCGCCCTCAAGACATAGATAGCATACGAAGGAGTCGTATTTGAACAGTTTGCGGTGGAAGGGCCGCGTCGGTGTCAGAATCTTGGCTGTGAAGTAGGGACACTCGGTCAGCGTGACGGGTTTGTTGACGCGCTCCTGGTAGTTGGTCAGGTAGGAGTTGTAAACCTTGTAGTCGATGGCATCCTTGGCCAGTTCGGTGTGCAACTGACGTGGGTGTCCGTCCAACCCCGGACGGTTGTAGTCATAGATGCGGTAGGTGATGTCACTACTTTGCTGAATCTCGGCCACGAGCGTACCTCCGCAGATGGCATGGATACGTCCTGAGGGAATGAAGAACACGTCGCCCTTCTTCACTTCATGACATTGCAGTACGTCGCAGATGCTGCCATCCTCTACCCGTTTCTCGTATTCATACTTCGATATGGGCGAACTGAATCCGGAATAGAGTCGTGCCTGTTCGCTGCTCTCCATGACGAACCACATCTCGGTCTTGCCCATCGAGCGGTGACGCTCCCAGGCGAGGTGGTCGTCGGGATGTACCTGAATGGACAAGTCCTGCTCGGCATCTATCAACTTGATGAGCAGCGGGAAACGGCGTCCATAGCGTTCGACCACCCTGTGCCCCAACAACTCCTCGCCAAAGCGTTCTGCCAATTGTGTCAAGGTCTGCCCAGCGAGCGAGCCGTTCTCCACGACCGACTCGCGGCCTTCCACGGCACTCACCTCCCAACTCTCGCCAAGCGGCTGTTCGCTGGGCGGCAATCCCTTCAGCGGTCGTAGTCGGTGGCCTCCCCAAACCACTTCCACGAATTGTTGTTTAAAAGTCAAAGGATAGAGTTGACACATTAGTTTGAAGTTTGAAGTTTTCATTGCTCGTAGTTTCTGTCACCCGATAACGGGGGAACCGAAGGGGGTTATGGGCGTGCCCCGTCTCAGAAAGAACCGGGGGGGGGCAGGGGCGTGCCCCGTCTCAGAAGTTTGAAGTTTCAGACTTCACGTTCCCCTCCCCTCCGGAGGGATGGGGTCGGCCAGGCGGTCGCGATAGGCCTCAACTGCCTGAAGGGTAACTTTCATGGCCTCCTCCATGTTGCAATAGAGACGTCCGCCTGCGGCATTCGGATGGCCACCACCATTGAAGAAACGGGCAGCCATCTCGTTGGCAGGAAAGTCGTCAAAACTGCGGATGGAGATGGAAATCATCTGCTTCTCCGTATCTTCGCGCAAGGCGACAGACACTTTCATCCCCTTGATTTCGAGGGGCATGTTGACGATACCCTCGGCATCGCCCTTCAGGTAGTGGAAGCGTTGCAGTTCGTCGCGGGTAATGGTATGTATCGCCACGTGCAAGTCGGGCAGAATCTGCATCTTCTCGAGCAGGATGTAGCCCATAAGCCTGTAGCGTCCCTCTGTATTTTGGTTGTACAGGTTGCGAATGATAACGTCCTTATCTATGCCCTTGCGCATGAGTTGTGCTATAATAATGAAAATCTCGGGGTTGTTGGAGTTGTAGGTGAAGCGTCCCGTATCAGTGCACATGCCTGCATAGAGGTCCTCGGCAGCATGGCGGTTCACGTGGTCCATCACCCCCATCGTGTCGAACAGGCGGAAGAGCAGTTCGCACGTACTGCTCATCTCCGGCCGCGAGATTTCTATGTCACAGAAATGCTCAGGAGCGGTGTGGTGGTCAATCATGACCTTCTTACAGTGCGTGTAGCGGAAGGGAACGGCCATATCATCGATGCGGGAAAGTCCGTTGTAGTCGAGAGCAACGAGCAGGTCGGCCTGTGTGAACAACATCTTCGAATAGGCGCGTCGACGGTCAAACTGCACGATGCGCTCGCTGTCGTGCATCCACTTCAGGAAATCGGGATAGTAATTGGGGACGATGACAGTCGCCTGCTTGCCGCGACCCACGAAATATTCGTACAGAGCCAGCGACGAGCCGATGGCATCGCCGTCCGGCGATGTGTGGCAGGTGATGACAACACGCCGGGCCTGGTCAAACAACTTTTTCAACGGGGCAACCTCGGCTGCCGAAACAACTTGTTTTAACATCATGCTGATGGGTGTCTTTCAAAAGAACATTGCGAAATTAAACATTTTCTTTCTCACAAAACGACTATCGTCCCACTTTTTTTATCTTTTTTACAAAAATCGCAGCATTTCCAACCCCGGAAACGAGAAAACAACGATTGCTGAGGAACAATTTTATCTCCAGCGCAGAGAAAATAAAACGCTGGCACAGTGGAAATTAAAAAACGAACTTTCGTTTCTGTAAAAACGAAGGTTCATTTTGTTGAAAACGAAGGTTCGTTTTATTAAAAACGAAGGTTCGTTTTTGCAGAAACGAAGGTTCGTTTTCGGAAGAACGAAGGTTCGTTTTCATAGGAATGAAGGTTCGTTTTTGATAAAACGAAGGTTCGTTTTTAGATTTTGTGTTAAGATGTCTTGAATTTTGTGTTAAGTTGTCTTGAATTTTGTGTTAACCGCCGTCATTATTCGACCGTGGAGCGATGGGCAGGCCACGGGCGATGGTCGTCAAGGCAACACGGGCACTCCGGATGACACGGACGACACAGATTCCGAAGGAATGCGGAAACCACGGAATTAACGGATTTGATTCTTCGTCTTTTTAGATTTTTTCGGACTTTTCGGAATAATAGGTTGTTTGTTCCAGGCTTTTTTCATAATTTTGCTCGAAATAGACTGAACGACATGGAAGAAAACATTGAATTTGTTCCGCAGGAACCCAGGAAAGGCTTCTCAAACTGGTGGATTGCCGGCATCACACTGCTTGTCCTTGCACTGCTCGCAGCCAGTGCCTATCTCTATTTCGAACTCGACAACCAGAAACAGGCGAACGTGCAGTTGCAGGAACTGGCCGAACTGGACAAACAGGAGATGGAAGACCAATACCGACAGTTTGACATACAGTACGGCGAACTGCAGAAACAACTGCGCAACGACTCGCTCATCGCCCTGATTGACGTGGAACGTGAACGCACCCAGCAACTGCTGCGCGAACTGGAGAACACGAAGGCGACGGATGCCCGCGAAATTGCCCGGCTGAAAAGGGAAATCGCCTCCCTGCGCAAGGTGCTGCAAAGTTATATCGTGCAGGTCGACAGCCTCAACCGTGCCAACGAAGCACTGCGCTCCGAGAACTCGGAAATCAAGACACAGATTTCGGCTGCCAACACGCAAATCAGCCAAATCAGCAACGAGCGCAACCAACTGCGTGACAAGGTGGACAAAGCAGCCCAACTGGACGCCACAGGTTTCTGGATTTCGCCCAAGAACAAGCGCGGCAAGGACACGCAGAAGGTGAAAGACGTGAAGCGGTTCGCCTTTGGATTCACCATCGTCAAGAACGTTACTGCGCAAAACGGCCAACGCATCATTTACGCACGCATCATCAAGCCTTCCGGCAGTGTCTACAACCCTCAGGGCACCTTCCACTACGAGAACACCAACGTGGAATATAGCGAGAAGAAATACGTGGAATATGACGGTGAGGAACAGAAAATAACGATGTACAGCGATGTCGGCGAATTCCTGGAGGCTGGCACCTACAAACTCTTCATCTTCGCCGACCAGCAGATGATTGGCCAGACCAGTTTCACACTGCAATGAGCGTGGAGAAGCCCCCCATCGAAAGAAGGGGCGATGAAGAGTGAAAACATTTGCTCGCAGAGACGCGGGCGTGCCCCGTCTCAAAGCGTGAAGAGATAACCTCTAACAACACTACCTATGATTGTATCTCCTTCCCTACTTGCTGCAGATTTCGGCAATCTTGAGCGCGAACTTGACATGATTAACCGCAGCAGTGCCGACTGGCTCCACCTCGACATCATGGACGGTGTCTTCGTGCCCAACATCAGTTTCGGATTTCCCGTCCTCGAAGCCGTGGCCCGACTCTGCCAGAAGCCGCTTGACATCCATCTGATGATTGAGCGACCCGAAAAATTCGTTCCACAAATCCAGGCATTAGGCACCATGATGATGAATGTGCATTATGAAGCCTGCACCCATCTGCACCGTACCATCCAAGAGATACATCAGGCCGGCATGAAGGCTGCCGTCACGCTCAATCCGTCCTCGCCGGTATGTCTGCTGGAAGACATCGTCGCTGACGTCGACATGGTGTTGCTTATGACGGTCAACCCCGGATTTGGCGGACAGCGGTTCATTGAACATTCCATTGAAAAGGTACAGCAACTGCGCCAACTGATTGAGCGCACCGGCAGCCAAGCCCTCATCGAGGTCGACGGTGGCGTCAACCAAAAAACGGCCCCCAGGTTGGCCGCAGCAGGAGTCGACGTCCTCGTGGCCGGCAGTTATGTCTTCGGGGCGCCCAATCCCGAAGAGCACATCCGCCAGTTGCAGGCACTCTGAGCCAACACCCTCCCTGTCTGGCAACACCGTAGCACATGTGGCAAAAATATTCCACCCTCCGACTCACCCTTGCCCTCGTCCTGGGCATGACCGCAGCCCACTTTCTCATGCCCCTGCTGCAAGGACAAGTCCCTGCCCTATTCCTGCTCCTGGCCTTGCTGGGAGCAGTTCTTTGTCTCCTCTATTTCCGTCCTGCCATACTCTACCACGACCGGCTGTTTGGAGCCACCACCCTCTGCTTCTTCTTCACCCTCGGCCTGGTACTGTTCACGCAGAAGCGCACCACCACCGTCGACACACCCTATTGGCAAAAGGTACGTACCATCACCCCCTTCCAACAACACATTCACGACGTCTACGAACAGGCAGGAATGGACAGTGAAACCAGTGCCGTTCTCGAGTCGGTCACCGTAGGCAACAAGTCAGGACTTACGCGCGAACGCCGCCAGCAGTTCAGCAACGCAGGCATTGCCCACGTACTGGCACTCTCCGGCCTGCACCTCACCATACTTCTCGCTTTCTTCGACCTGCTCTTGCTGCGCAGTTATCTTCCGCTGCGTTGGCGGCGCATCACGGCCCTCTTGCTCATTCCGCTCATCTGGGCCTACTGCCTGGCAGCCGGTGCTCCGGCATCGCTCATCCGTGCCGCCACCATGAGCACAATGATACAGTTGGCCATCGTCATAGGCACTGAATACAACGTGCTCAACGCCTGTGCCGCGGCTGCCGGAGCCATGCTGCTGTGGAACCCCCTCTACCTGCTCGACATCAGTTTCCAGTTGTCTTTCACCAGCGTGCTGGCCATCACGCTCGCAGCCCTTCCCCTCCTGCGCTATGCACCGCGGAGAAGCATCGTCTTGGGCTATCTGTACGCATCCGTCACCATCAGTCTCGTCTGCACCGTCTTCACCCTCCCCATCGTAGCCTACTATTTCGGCCAAGTCCCGACCTTGTCCATCCTGTCCAACATTGTCGTCTCACTGCTGCTCCTGTTTATACTATATGGAAGCCTGCTATGGTGGGCCTTTTTCTGGTGGACACCCGTACAAACCATCATAGGCCATATCGTGACCTGGAGTGTGAAGGCCATGACAGCCTGTGCGTCAACCCTGTCGGCACTGCCTTTCGCCACATTTTCCTATCGCCCACGACTGGCCGAGGTCGTCCTGCTCTATGTGATTCTGGCCTGCCTCGTGCGCTTTTGCCGAACGAGAGAGGCGAAGTCGCTCATCCTTTTACTCTCCCTCACCGTCATTTTTGTTTTCATCCAACTTATTGACACATTGCATCAGTAAGTTTTTCCCCGTTTTCTAACATCCATCCGCATTTTTTCCCTATCTTTGCCAAAGTGAAAAGAGGTTAGAGGTTAAAGGTTAAAGATTATCTCTCCACGCTTCACTCTTCACCCTTGACAGACAACACCATGAAGAAACATTTCATATTACTGGCCCTGGCGACGATAGTAGCCATGGGAACCAACGCACAGACTGCACGCCAACAAATCAAAGCCAACCGATGGCTGGCCGGCAGCAACTATTTGGACTATGACCGAGCCTATGGCAGGGATTTGCTCACACCGACACCCCGTGGGTACGAACCCTACTACATGAGCCACTATGGCCGGCATGGAGCACGATGGCTCTTGAGCGACTGGGACTACACGAGTGCCATCGGCCCGCTACGCAAGGGACGCGAACAGGGGAAACTGACCGCAGTGGGACAAGAGACACTGGAACAACTCGAACTGTTTTTCAAAGGAACCCATGGACGGCTGGGCGACCTGACGACAGTGGGCGAACGCCAGCACCACGGCATCGGACGACGTATGGCAGAACACTTCCCCGAAATTTTCAAAAAGAAAGACGTCACCATCGACGCCCGTTCCACGGTAGTCACACGATGCATCCTGTCAATGGTGGCAGAATGCGAGGAATTGTCCATGGCCAACCCATCGGCACAGATACACAACGACGTGAGCGAAGCCCTGCAATACTACCTGAATCAACCCTGGCGCGGCGAAGTGAGACGACAAGGCGGCAAAGGCCACGACATTCGCGACCGATACCGCCGGCAATGGACCCACCCCGAACGCATTTGCCAACTGATGTTCAACGACCCACAGTGGGTGGCTGACAGCATACAGGCCGGTTCCTTCATGCGCCACCTGTTCGAAGTGACCACCAACATGCAGAGCCACGATGCTCAGTTGGACCGTCAGCACCACATCGACTCCGGACGCGAAGCCGTGGGCGACCTGCTGGGACTCTTCACCGAACAGGAAATCTACGACCAGTGGCGCATCCGCAACGTCGATTGGTACATCGGCTATGGAGCCAGCCCCGTGACAGGAAGCGTCATGCCGTTCAGCCAGAAAAACCTGCTGAAGAACATCATCGAGACCGCCGATACCGTCACCCAGGTGCAAGCCACCCTGCGCTTCGGCCACGAAGTGTGCGTCATGCCGCTCGCATGCCTGCTCGAACTGGGTCCGTGCGGAGCACAGGTGACCCATCTCGATACCCTCGACAACGTGTGGCGCAACTACGAAATCTTTCCCATGGCCTGCAACATACAGTTGGTGTTCTACCGCCCCAAGAAAGGACGCAAGGGCGACATACTGGTCAAGGCCCTGCTGAACGAGCGGGAGATGTCCCTGCCCATCCCTACCGACCGATATCCCTACTACCAATGGGCAACCCTGCGCCAGTACTATCTCGACAAGATAGCCCGCTTCGAGAAGACAGAGCAGAGAGAGGGAGAACAGAAATAAAAGTGAGACAATTATTTGTAGGCGGCTGGAAAAATGTGTAAATTTGTGCAACGAACATTCTTAACAAATAACATTTAACAGAAAATGAGAAACGCTGTTATTACATTTCCCTTACCGGCAAACGAACCGGTAAAGGCCTATTTGGACGGTTCGCCCGAACGCGTGGCACTCGAGGCTGAACTGGAACGCCAAAGCAACATGGTTGTCGACATCCCCATCATTATCGGCGGCAAGGAAATCCGTACAGGCAACACAGGGACGGTGGTATGTCCTCACGACCACCAGCACGTGCTGGCCACCTACCACAAGGTAGGCGAAAAGGAGGTAAAACTGGCTGTTGAGACGGCGATGAAGGCCTGGAAGGAATGGTCGAAAACGGATTGGACGGTGCGTGCCGGCATTGTCATGAAGATGGCCGAACTACTTGCCACAAAATATCGCCCCATCATGAATGCCGCTTGTATGTTGGGACAGAGCAAGAACATTTATCAGGCCGAAATAGACTCAGCCTGCGAGACCATAGACTTCTTCCGCTACAATGTGCACTATGCCTCGAAAATCTATCAGATGCAACCGAAAGACGGAGCCGGCCATATCAACCACACGGAGTACCGCCCCCTGGAGGGATTCGTGCTGGCGGTGACGCCTTTCAACTTCACCAGCATCGCATCGAACCTGTGCATGACTCCAGTGCTGATGGGCAACGTGGCTGTGTGGAAACCTTCGACCACGTCGTTGCTCTCCAACTATTACCTGATGCAACTGTACAAGGAAGCGGGACTGCCCGACGGTGTCATCAACTTCCTGCCCGGCAGCGGTGCCTTGATTGGACAGGTCTGCACCCAGTCGAAGTATTTTGCAGGCATCCACTTCACAGGCTCGACGGCTACGTTCAAGAGCCTGTGGCAACAGGCTTGCTCGGGACTGGACCGCTACATCAGTTATCCGCGTCTGGTGGGCGAGACGGGTGGCAAGGATTTCATCTTCGTCCATCCATCTGCCGACCCCAAGGCCGTTGCGACGGCTGCCTTCTGTGGTGCGTTTGAATTCCAGGGACAGAAGTGTTCGGCTGCCAGCCGCATGTATATCCCAAAGAGCCTGTGGGCAGATGTTTTGGAGGGGATGAAACGCATGGCTGAAGAGGTGAAGATGGGCGATGTGAAGGATGCCGGCAATTTCGTCAACGCAGTGATTGACGAGGTCTCGTTCGACAAGTGCAAGTCGTACATTGACTATGCAGAGACAGCAGCGGATGCGAAGATTGTGTTGGGCGGCAAATGTGACAAGTCGGTCGGCTATTTTGTGGAGCCAACCGTTATTGAGACCAGCAACCCTCACTTTAAATCGATGGAGGAAGAAATTTTCGGTCCCATCATCACGGTCTATCCCTACGATGACGACAAGGTGGAGGAAACGGTAACGCTGTGTGACGAGACTTCACCCTATGGACTGACGGGTGCCGTGTTCGGTCGTGACCGCATGGCAGTCGAAAAGATTGCCGATGCGCTAAGTTATGCAGCGGGAAACTTCTACATCAACGACAAGCCGACGGGTGCGGTCGTAGGCATGCAACCTTTTGGTGGTGCACGTGCCAGCGGGACGAACGACAAGGCCGGCGGCGAATTCAACCTTATCCGCTGGATTATTCCACGTGTCGTCAAGGAGACGCTCGTCTCTCCAACTGACTACCGTTACACGTATCTCAAGTAATAACACACCAAGCCACTCCTTCCCTAAAAAGGACAGGAGTGGCTTGCTTTTTCAAGTTATATCACCCAATGAAATACCATTCATTCCTTTTCCATACAATGCTGGCAACTGTTGTCGGCATGTTGCTGTCATGCAACCCATCGAATTCAGGACAAAACGAAAACGTCACCGACGAAGCGCTGAATATACCTGAGTGCATCGTCACCACACCTCCCGACTCCCTACATCTTGACTCGTTCTATGTCAAGTACGTGGACGTGAACGGTCTTCCTCTTATTTCCTCGTGGCGCGTGCCCGACTCGGCCTTCGTTGCCGCCCATCGCACGCTGTATGCCATGACGTGCATGCTGCCTGTAAACGTGCTCGACTCTATGGTCGCCTATGGCACACGCGTCGCCATCATGGGACGGTACGAGGGTACGACAGACATTCCCGAGCATCGACATCTGGCCAATGACACGACGCTCAACTGGGACCTTCGTGCCCGCGGACTTGGAGGCGACCTCGAACTGCCACTGACAAGTTGTGCTGAAGAAAATGTGCTGGCCTATCAGATAGACAAATACCATGCGGAGGACATTCTTATCCACGAATTTGCCCACAGCATCCACCTCATTGGTCTTGCTTTAGCCGTACCCGATTTCGACAGCCGTCTGAAACAATGCTATGAAAATGCCAAGGCCAGTGGAATCCTGGACGGAACCTACCGTATCACTGACAAGGAGGAGTACTTTGCTGAAGCCGTGCAGGATTGGTTCAACGTCAATGCTGAGATGGATCACGCCGATGGCAAGCACAATTGGTGCAACACGCGTGAAGAACTGGAAGTATATGACCCCGACCTCTATCACCTGCTTGCTGAATATTTCCCCAAGACACACCTGCAAATAAGCAAACACAAAAAAATCAACGAAATCCATCAATACTAAGTTAATGCACACAGTTGTTTTATCTCACACTGATATCACAGAGGCCACGGATTATTTTAACTTTAGCGTGAAGTGTGAAAAACATTTACTCGTAGTTTCTGTCCCCCGATAACGGGGGAACCGAAGGAACAGCGAGAGCAATGCCGAACCACGTTTGAGCATTGCCGAGTCGTGACTGAGGAAGACACAGTCAACCGAAGGGGGTTACGGGCGTGCCCCGTTTCAAAGCGTGAAGAGTGTGAATCCGTGTAATCTGTGAACCTTTAGTTCGGCGTAGCCAAATCTGTGTGAAATAAATAAACCTCAAACTTAATAGCACACCATGAAAATAAGCAATGCCACTTACGGACAACGTCGGTCCAAACTGAAGGCTGACATGGGCAGCGGACTGCTTCTCTTTCTGGGCAATGCGGAAGTGGGCATGAACTATGCCGACAACACATACCGCTTTCGTCAAGACAGTTCGTTCCTCTATTTCTTTGGACTCGACTATCCCGACCTTGCAGCCATCATCGATATTGACGAAGACCGTGAAATCGTTTTTGGCAACGAACTGACCATTGACGATATCGTCTGGACAGGATTGCAACCCACCCTCCATGAAAAGGCAGCCGTCGTGGGTATCAAAGAGACACGCCCCATGGCCGCACTCAAGACCTACATCATGCAGGCTCAAAGCAAAGGACAGGCCATCCACTTCCTGCCACCCTACCGTGGCGACCACAAAGTGTGGTTGCAAGAACTTATCGGGGCCAATCCTGCAGAACAAGCAGACAGAGCCTCCATCCCCTTCATCAAGGCGATTGTCAAACAACGACTCTACAAGACCGACGAGGAAATTCAAGCCATAGAAGAGAGCGTCGATATCAGTACAGAGATGCACTTGGCAGCATACCGCAAAGTGCGCCCTGGCATCCATGAGTCGGAAGTGGCTGCTGTCGTCGAGGAAGTGGCGTGCCGCCACGGCAACCAATTGGCTTTCCCCACTATTGCCACCGTGCAGGGACAGGTGCTCCACAACCACGGTTTCATTCACCAACTGCATGAAGGTGATATTTTCTTGCTCGATGCAGGAGCCGAGACCCCAATGCACTACGCTGGCGACTTGTCATCCGCCATGCCCGTAAGTTCCCGTTTCACAGAGCGACAGAAAACCATCTACGAAATCCATCTCGCTTCCTTCAAAGCCGCTGTTGACACCCTCGCCATCGGTGTCCCGTTCCGCGACGCACACATCGCGGCAGCCACAGCCATCTGCGAGGGTATGAAGAGCATTGGACTCATGAAGGGAGATTCCGCCGAAGCAGCCCGCATCGGTGCCTATGCCCTTTTCTTCCCATGCGGACTTGGCCACATGGTTGGTTTGGACGTTCACAACATGGAGAACCTTGGTGAGCAATACGTCGGCTACCTCGAAGGTGAGAAGAAAAGTACACAATTTGGCTTCAAGTCACTTCGACTGGCACGACCTCTCGAACCAGGATTTGTCTTTACCGTCGAACCAGGCATCTATTTCATTCCCGAACTCATCGACAAATGGCAGGCTGAGCACCAGTTCACCGATTTCATCTGCTATGACCGACTTGCTCCCTGGCGCGACTTCACAGGCTTGCGTAATGAACTCAACTATGTTGTCACTCAGGACGGCGTGAAACTGCTCGGAAATATCAAAAAGCCCATGACCATCGAAGAAGTCTATGCAGCCAAAGGCGAGTAGACATCATACCTGAAACAAAATTATTACTGTCCGCTAAACACAGCGTCCCCATTCTCCTTTCATCCATAATAAAACAAAACTCCGCACAATCCTTAAACTGTGCGGAGTTTTCTGTATTATTATTTTTACTTACTTCACCTCCTCAAATGTAATCATATATGAGTATCAATAAGTTACGAATACTTGGTACAAATATGTTGTGTAAATTCCATTGACAAACCATCTTGGATGTTATCGCAAAACCTTCTCAAAACCTTTATTCATCGGCACTTTCAGCATTCTCATCTGTGATATGCTCATCAATCTTGATGTGAAGGTCGCTAGACCTGTGCTTAAGCTTTTTGGCGAGAGTTTCAGTTGTGGTGTTCCAGAACCAAGCAGGAAAGGTGTACTGTGCAAACTGAGCAGCCAGTTTGTTCGGGAGGTTGTACTGGTTGGCAATGTTCCAACTGAGATTTGCCAAGTCATGTTGTGTGAGTTGTTCCTTCTTGCCTGTCTTCTCAATCTTGATCGGAAGAGTAGGCACGACCACGCCATGGACAACTAATGAAACAACACACTCGCTCACTTGGAACAGTTCTTCGTCCGTGAAATCGAAAAGCATTAGGGTTTGACGTACATACGCCTGAACCTTTGCTAACTTTTCTTCATCTGCCTTTTCTTTTATGGCGATGAACTGTTCACGTTCTCTTTTGCAAGTCTCCATGAATCTACGTAGGCGTTCCTCTTGATTGAGGATTTGGTTATGCTCAGCCATTTCTTCAATGGGAGATTGTTGAACCGGCTTTTCAACCGGATGCTCAGCGATGTATTTCTGTATCGCCTCCACCTCTATACGAGGACGGACATACTTTTGAAAGGCATCTACGTAAGCAAAAGTTATCTTTGCTCCCGCCCAAAAGCATAAACGAAGGAATCCATAGAAGCAAGCAAATAGCACTATTGCGATGCCGCCACACGGAATATATCT
>FLNU01001267.1_pt1 | contig 14751 bp, 6 predicted proteins | sample 1140361 | NCBI WGS metagenome assembly FLNU01 (sample SAMEA3878206, study PRJEB12797) | bioreactor metagenome | biome: Moose rumen | place: Sweden | collected 2011-10 | reverse complement strand
TCGCCACCGTCAATTTTTGCATTTAGTCCTTCATAGTTGTAAATTAAGTCGATACCTTCGCCGCCATTTATGATAACATTGTCTCCACCTTTGGTAAGTTGGCTTGAACTTGAAGGAGTAATCTCAAATCCATTTGAGATTATGTCGTTACTGGCTTTGCCATCAATTTTGACGTTATTTCCGGTGTTTGTAACTTTATCTCTGTCTGAACCGCCGTTAATCGTGACAGCATTACCAGAGTTTTTTATGGAGTGGTCGCCAGATAAAGCTGTTATCATAACGTTGTTGAGAGAGTTATTAATATTTTCGTTAATTGGAACAGTTATGACCTGTGAGGGTTTCAAGTTATCATAAGGATTTAATGTGTCGTAAGGATTGATAATAGGCGGAGTGTTTTCTAGAACCCAGTTGAGGCTGACTTGTATTACCTCGCCGTTATCGTCTTTGCAGAGAATGTTTTCATTTGTACCGCTTGTAACATCTGACAATATGGCAATAGTTTTGTGAGTTTTTCGAGACCAGATTTCAAGTGAAGTTGTTTGATATATCCCTGCCGAAAGGTCACTGGCGTTATATGAAGAGAGGTTAAGAATATCGTCTTTATCAAAATCATTTACAACTACATCTTCGGAATCGGAACTTATTATAATTGTGTCTATTACGGGCAATCCATCGAAGTTTCCGCCGCCGTTTACGGTAACATCAGAGTTATTAACGACAATGGTATCGCTTCCTGAGCCGCCATCTACAGATGTTTGCTTACCTTCGACATATATAATGTCGTCGCCTTCATTGCCATATATTTTCGAGTTAAAGCCGCCGCTAAGTATGGTGTCATTACCAGAGCCGCCGTTGACAAGTGCTTTGGAGCCAGTTGTTGTGATACTGTCATTTTCGCCGTTGCCGTTAATCGTGACATTGGTACCCGTCGATTTAATTGTGTCGGAATTGTCGGTGCCGTTTATGATAGCGTTATTTTCAAAAATGACTGCATCGTTCACATCGGTAAATTCGTAGATGTTATATTCGGAGAGTATGCTGTCGAATGAAGTTTCAGATTCACCTATTGTCGTCTCCAAATTATTAAAAGCTTTGATAAAATTTTTATATGTTTTTGATTTCGCAATGGATTCAGAAGAAATTTCCACATCTTCATTCGAAACAAAGTAGTCTGCAAGTTGAACAGTTTCCTCTAGAAATTTGTTGTATTTTTTCGTTATGTCATCTATTTTATTTTTGCTGTCATCAAATGCCTCTTTAGTCCATGCTACAAACTCATCTAAAGTATCGACAACCATAAGCAACGCTTTTAATTTTCTGCTTGGATTTACTACATCTTTAATATCTTCCAAAATATCGTTAATCTCTTTGTTGACTTCTTTAATTGCTGAAGTAACTAAATTGTCGGTTTGTTTTATGTTTGATGAAGAAAGTTGGCGTAAAAATTCAAAGTCTGTTAGATTAGATAAGGATTTTAATTTTTTGCCGTTCATCAATGTTCTAACCCATTTGGATAATAAATCTTTTGCTGTGTCCTTTGCCGTATCTATTATTCCGGCTTTATCTGCATCTTTTAAGAGAGCAATAAAAACATTTAATAGACGTTCCTTTTCAAGTACCAATAGACTCTTCATGTAGTCATCGAGACTTTTGCGCGTTGTATCGTTGGTATCATCCCAAATGAATTTGTATTTAGCATTTTTGCCTTTGATTGTAACATTAACTAATGAAATGGTAGACCCAAAATCATTGGAAAGCATATAAGTTGTCCCGTCAACTGTAATAGCCTCAGTATTAGTATCTAATAATTCTGCAATATATTCGCCTAATTGTTTAATTATTGCTCCTTCCCCCCATGTGCCGCCCGAGAGTTTAGGAGCTTCGACAGTAACAACACGTTTTAGTACAGCAGAATAAATTTCATCGGGAAATGTAGTTCCATCTTTAGGAGTAATATTAACAATATCTTTAAACTTTACAGACACATTATCCATCTCGCTGACTTTTGATTCAGCTTCTTCTTTCATTAGCGATTTTAATTTCGCCTCTGTTTCAGATTCCAGTTGTTGTAAATGATTTTTTAAACTGCTGATAAATGCTGTTTTGTTAAATGAAATTTTTGTTGGTTCCAATGTTTTTCACCTCACAATGGTGTACAAGGTGCACCTTATAGTACGTTCCGTGCTATCGAGCGTCTGTTAGGAATTATAATCGTATAACCTACATTACGCAACAAATTTCATATTAACAACAAACTTAAAAGAAGCTTGGTAAATTTTACACCAGATTGTTTTAAAAATCAATATAACAATTCGTTTTGCTTATACTTGACTTTGGTGATACAAGTATGAGATTTCCACGAATTAGAAATATCCGCGAAGATAATGACTTAACTCAGCAAGACATGGCTGAATATTTGAGCTGTAGTCAAGTCGCTTATTCATATTACGAATTAGGAGGCCGCAGTATTCCTTTAGATCTACTGATAAAAATAGCTTTGTTCTATGATACGAGTGTCGATTATTTGCTTGGCATAACAGATTGTATTAAACCTTACGAACGTAGTAAATACCCTGCCATGAAAAATGATGAATAGTGTTTGCTACTTTCGTGCTTGGTAAGAAAAATTTTAAACAATCACGTCGTGACCTATAAAAAAGCAAAAAAATAAGAATCTGAGAGCCTCCTTTTGTGCCACAATTAGGCAAAGGAGGTTTTTTCATGGCTACTTTTCATCTGAGAGTTAAGGACGATACTAAGTCCAGTGGAAAAAGAATTTCGGCGAAAAAGCATGTCGATTATATTTTGCGCGAAGACGGAAAGTCTCATGCGGATTATATCAACCGCGAAGGAGCGCAAAGCGAAAGGACAGATTGTGTTTTCAAGGGTAGTCACCTGCCCAAATGGGCTAAGGGTTCTGCTCAAAAATTTTTTTCTGCAGCAACGCGTTACGAGGACAAAGGTAACGTCCGGTACAGAGAAATCGAGTTGTCTTTGCCTAACGAATTGTCTCTCGAATATAATCTCGAAATCGTCGACAAATTTATCGCTGCGCATTTGTCGAATCATTATTATGCCTACGCGGTACATGAGAAAGTGGGCGAATTGTCGGGCGAATGGCATCCTCACGTTCATATCATGTTTTCCGAGCGACTGATTGACGACGTGGAAAAAATGGGCGAACGCCCAGCGTGCAAATATTTTCGCAGAGCAGCCAAACCGTTAAAAGGCGAGAAGGTCGCCAGTTTTGAGCGGCGTCGCCAACACGGTGCTCCTAAAGATAAGAAATGGCACAACAAAAAATATCTTTATGAAATTCGGGCGAATTTTGCACGAATCCAAAATGAAGTGCTGGCGCGGAATGGCTTTTCGATTCGAGTAGACTATCGGTCGCTTAAAGCTCAGCAGGTAGAAGCAGAAAAACGTGGCGATAAATTTGCCTCTAATCTTTATAAGCGAATGCCCGAATCCTACATTGGCGTAATACCGGCACACGAAGAGAACGAACTTTCCAATGGCGTAAAAAGGTACCGCGAAATAATACAAAACAAGCAACATTCATTGTTTCAGGACGACATGCGAAAAAAGACGGCTCAAGAAGAAGAAACGAAATTCTTAGTCAGGCAAGCCGAACGCTCTTGGCTTTTCCTTTCAAATTCTCTAGCTTATAAGTCGGCGAATCTGGAAGACAAAACGTTGAACGGATTGAATCAAAGCATTCTGTCTGAATTGGCTAGAATTCAGACACTCAAAAGGAACTTAGTTGGCTTTTTGGGTGCCAGAGAACGTGTAAGGAAAGAATATTTGCCTGCGTCGGATTATCTATTCATTCAAGACTACGAAAATAAAATAAGACAATGTGAGGATTTGGATAGACTTTCAAAACAACTCTTTCCGCCGACTGGAAAATATCCCGAAGATTTTCAAGCCTTTCAAACAATTACTCGCGGCATCGAGAAAAAAATTTCTGCCTTGCGCTCTTTCCTTGCTAAGAATAATCCGAAATACTGGACAATTCTTGGAAAATTGGAGGAACCATATCGGCGAAAAAATGTTGAGCTTGTCATGCACAGACTTTTGCAAAATGACCTCGATACTTTGCGGGAATTGAAAAAAACAAGTACCGCTGTTTTGAAAAACTTTGATACTTTAAGAGCGAGAATTCAAGTGAAAGAAATGCCCAAAACAGTTTTCACGGCGAGGGAAGTTCGCGACAATTTGTTTCTGCAATATCGTTCCTTGAAAAATCAACGCGAAGAGGCTATTGATACTTGCAATTGCTTAATGCTTAAACGGATTTTCCCCTCTGAGGCTATGAACCTTGCCAAGAATATTTTCGTTCATGACGGATTTAAAAAATTGCAAATCGAACAAGAGGAATACGAAAAAGCGTTAGCTAATTACGAGCGAGATTCGACGGAAAATTGTAAGCGAGAAATATTTTTCAACAACACCAACTGGACTAATCTCGGCGTAAAACTTCAGGAACAATATTACATTACGAAGGAAAAAATCCGTTTGGAAGAAACAGGACGAAGGCTCTCCGAAATCAAAATCTACCTTGAAAACGAATTAACGCGCTTGGAAAGATTGTGCCGAACGAAGGAAGCGCAAGAAAAAATCGCGCTCCTTGCTGCCGACATTCTTCACAAAAACTTGAAAATCGCTCAAGAGTACGAAGCGGCAAAAAAGCGCATTGGTGACTTATACGAAAAGTTACAGGAAGCAAAAAAACGATTCAACGCTTTCGATGAGGGCTATAGGAGCCTGAAACAAAATCGAGTGTATCGCGTTATTCAGCCTGAAAGCAACTCGACTAAAACTTCCTCTTTGAAGGAAAATGAGTTGACGGCAATAATCGCTGACGCGCTTCTGGCTGAACCATATGCCGTTCGATTAGTTGCCCGTTCCACCGGCAATAACTTGGAAATGGAAAAGGACTGGGAAATGATGAGCGAGCTCGACAAGGACGAACTTATCAACAAAAAAATTGTCCGCGAGTTGTAAGGTTGGGCGGAAATCTCCGGCGAAGCTTACGAAAAGTCAGGCGATGTTCACTTATCACTTATCCTGCGGATAAGTGCAAAAATTCCGCGTTCTGACGCGATAAATCGACTCGAAAAATTTGCAACTGAATTAAGCATTATTTTCATGGTAAGAATCAATGCGCGTTGACGGATCTTCTTTTTTGCGTTATATTTTTTTCAGGAGATGAGGATTTGCACGAGATACATTTTTACAAAAACAAAAACGGTATTGCTCCCGTCTACGAATATCTGAAAGAATTAAACAGCAGGACAGATAAAAACAGCCGAATTAAAGCTGGAAAAGTCAATGACTACATAACTCGATTAAGCGAAGAAGGCACCTTCGCAGGTTTGCCTTATGTCAAACATATTGAAGGCGATATTTGGGAACTCCGTCCGCTGAGAGATAGAATATTCTTTGTCGCATGGTACAATGGGAGTTATGTTTTGTTGCACCAATTCCAGAAAGAAACTCAGAAAACGCCGCCACGCGAAATCGAAAAAGCTCGTCGGGAATATGAAGATTTGAAAGAAAGGGGATTGTGAAATGGCAGGAGCTACTCTCGGAAAAACTTGGCAAGAAGTTCGCAAGGAACTTTATACACCCGAAGAAATTGCCGCCAGCGATGCTAGAGTTAAATTAGCTATCGCTTTGAGTAAAGCAAGAAAAGCGCAAGGCTTAACTCAAAAAGAACTAAGCGAAAAAACAGGAATTCGGCAACCAGTCATTTCACGATTGGAACACGGGGATACGGCTACGCAAATTGATATTCTGATAAGATTAGCGACCGCAATGAACATGGAAATGCAAGTCGTTCCGTTGAATGCTTAGGAGGCAATTAGTGTGAAAACTAAAAACGCTTTCGCCTTCCGTGATTTTGATTCCGCTCGAATCCTCCAACGTCCTTTTTTCAAAAATCTTTATTTTTCTCCTGATAAATCGGATGCTGAGATTTTGGAATCATTAAGCATGTCAACAGAGGATTCAGTCGACATTTTGGAAAAAAAGTTATACATGATAAAAGCAACGCATGAACGTTTAACTAAGTTTCGACACTTAATTGACAGACACAACGAAAAACGGCTTGATAAATACAATAAAAAAAAGTCCAAATCAGAAAAAATCAGAATGAATGAACTTCAACGTCCCGCTCCCGTAATGGAATATTTTAGTGCTTCTCTCAGTGTCTTAGAGTTGATGAAAAAATTTGAAAAACTTTATTATGACATTGACAAAAAACTCCAAACGCGTTATCGAAAAGATTTTGCCAACCGCTTAAAACGAATACGACGAGACTTAGGATTGACGCAAAAACAACTTGGCGACCTTATACAAATCTCTCCACAAGTTTTTTCGTTATACGAACGTGGCGAACGGCGCGATATTCCTATTCATACGATAATACGACTGGCAAAAGTATTGAATATGAGTACCGACCAATTATTAGGTCTCAAATAATGCACCAGCCCTGCATGGGCTATTTTTTTTGACAAATAACAAGGCAAATGCTAAAATCAACAAAACCATAACTCAAATTCATTGAAATAGGAGGCTGAGAAATGAAAGAACCATTAGAATCATCAACAGCAGAATCCGAATTGCAAGACAAAAAAAATTACGCCTCTGAGAGCGTAGATAAAAGTATAATTGCTAATAATTTCAATGCAGATTCTACCACAATTGCCAACAAAAAGCAAAGCAGAATTAACAAAACAACTAAATTTTTCAATTTGCTCTTCGGAAAAATTACTGCTCCACATTTTGCTTACCTGTGGACTAAACAAAATGGCATTTTTTCCTTCGCTATCTCTGATGAAACACAGCGGGCAAATATGGCTAAAAAAGCCGTCGAACTCTCTGACAACGGCGTCGACGTTTGGCATTCCGTCAATCCCGTTAGTGTTGCCCCTTATGCCGGTAAGCGTGGCGATGAAACTGTCGTATCTTACCAAATAGCCTGTATTGTCGATATTGATATCCGTTCTGACGCTCATAAAGGCGATCCGTCTCTTTTTGCTACTGACATAAACGAGGCAAAATCTTTTCTCCCCTTCACTCCGTCAATTTTAGTCTTTTCGGGCTTTGGTCTTCATGCCTATTATACTTTCGACTCGCCAATTGCTATCACTGACGCCAATCGCGAAGAACTTAAACGTCGCAACAATCTCTTACTTGAGGTTATTCGGACAAAAGCAAAAGGGAAAAAGATTGACGGAGTCGGTGACTTACCTCGCGTACTCCGCACACCTGGCACATACAACTACAAACTCGGCGCGGATAATGCTCCGCTCTGTCACATAATCGAAGATTCCGGTTTGCGCTTTTCGCCAGCCGAATTTGACGAAAAATTGAACGCCTCGATTATCGCTACTCCACCACAAGTAATGCAGTCGAATACTGCGCAGAAAAACAACAATGATTATTTCGACGACAATCCCGACTTTAAAGAATTCCGCATCCGTCGCATGCTCGATTTTATCAATCCCGCAAATCTGACTTATGATGACTGGCTCGCTGTCGGTATGGCGTTAAAAAATATCGGCTTTAACTGCTCGGATTGGGAACAGTGGAGTCGCAACGATGACAGATTTAAAGACGGCGAATGCGAATCCAAATGGAACGGCTTTAATCGCGATGGATATGAAATAGGAACACTTTTCCACTTCGCTCAGCTTGGCGGCTATGATGCTAAAGAAATCTATCACGAATGGTATGAACTCCATTCAAATTCCAGACCGTCAGATAGAAAAAATAATGATACCGAACCGAAGGCACAGATTGATTCGCTCAAAATCGAACTTCATTCTGTCAATAACACTCTCGCTGACTTCGATTCTGAGAAAAATTCAGCTTTAGAACACTTGAAAAACATTGAGACCTTTGACAGTAAAACTGTTTTCTCTACCGATGTTGTAACAGCGGCAGCTTTTGCTAAACTTTTCGATAAACAAGCTTTTTCCGAATTTCGTCGTGAAGTTAAAAATTACGGCGACAAACACAAGGAGGAAAAAGCTAGCGTAAACGATTGGCTTGCCGACGTTCGTGACAAAGCAACTGACATTAACTCTCGCCAAAACGATTTACTGACTCGTCACAATGAAATTCTAGCTCAAATTCGTTCTTTGTCTTTCGTCGCCACTAATGACGACTTGCAAAGCTTTTCCATTCCTTCCGGTTACAGCGTCAGTATTAACGGCATCGAAAAAGTTGCTGGTGAATCCATGATTCCCGTTTGCAGACGTCCTGTCATTATCAAAGCCAAAACCTTCAACGTTGATGAGAAAATTTTCAAGCTCATTTTAGCTTACATGACTCAAGACGGAACATTAGAATCTTTACCCGCTACTGAAGCAGCTATCATTTTCAATCGGAATAAACTCGTTGATTTAGCTAACAACGGCTTGCCCGTTACTTCTTCCAACGCCAATCTCCTCGTTGACTACCTCGACGCCTTCAACGCTCTCAACGAAAAAATTTTTCCTCTGACCTACACTGTGCCACGCTGTGGTTGGTACACTTTAAATGGTAAAAACGTTTTCATAGACCCACGCCGTCAGTGTATTTTGACCGACAAAGGCAAAAACATCAGCGTCGTTGTCGATTCCCTTAGCCAATTCGCCAAATCCTTGCGTAAAGTCGGTAAGCTTGACTCTTGGAAAAAAGTCTATCAATTGGCAAAAAAATCGCCCGTTGCAAGGATTATGATTGCCGCCGCCATTGCTCCCATTCTTCTCAAAATTTTAGGCGAACGAAATTTCCTACTTTACATATGCGCCCCAACTCGCGCAGGCAAAACTACCGCTTTGTATCTCGCCGCCTCCGCTGTCGGTGATGAAAAAATGATTCGCTCTTTCGACGCTACCAAAAACGGACTCGCTGGTGCGGCAGCTGACGTTTCCGACTTCGCCTTCCTTGTCGACGAGAAACAAGTTGCTGATTCCAAACTCAAAGAACAACTTGATACTCTTGTTTACGCTCTCGCCAACGGTTTAGGGCGCACTAAACTCAACAAAGACTCTACTCTTAAAAAACTGCAAGATTGGCGCACTATCGCCATTATGACTGGTGAAACCCAACTTTTAGCCGACAACGTAACTGGCGGTGCCAACACTCGTTTGCTTACCATTAGTGTTCCTAAAGAAATTTTATCCGTCGAAGACTGCCGCATTATTCATGACACCATCAAAGACAATCACGGGCTTACTTTCCCGCTCGTCATCGACAAAATCTTCCAGCTCGGTTTTGAAACGCTTCGTCAAGCATATCAAGACCTTGTCGACCTTTTTACAAAGAAATATCCCGAATTGCTCAATGAATATTGTCGCTACATGGCGGTCTTAACTCTCGCTGACTCCATTTTGAATGCCGTCTTAAACGATGACTTCGCGTTCTCTCTCGACGACTCTATCCAAAATGCCAACATAATTTTCAAACTTATCCCGACCACCGTTGAAATTTCCGATACAGTCAGAGAAAAAGATTTCGTCTTAGCCATTATTGCTCAGAATCAAAACCGTTTAATCGGCGGCAATGTTCCACTTGACCGTATGCTAACGATTTGTGGCAAACTCAATGATAATGACGGCTATACATACATTTCAGCGAAGTTTCTGCAGGATGAGTGTATCCGTGACGGACGCGATTATCACAAGCTCGTTACGGATTTAGTTGCCGCTGGTTTTTTCGTTCCCGCCGACACAATCGAAAAAGGGCGCAAGAAAACACGTGACACCGTAAATAAAAAACTCGGTAAGACAAGCACTCGTTGCTACAGAATAAATAATGACAGCCTGAACGACGGCGAATAAAATCCAGAAGATTTTTGAGAATTAACCTACGCGGCGTTTATGCCGTTTTCAACGCTCACCCTTCCCCCGTATCCCTCAACCTAAAAGGTTGAAACATGAGAGAGGAAGGGCTTTTTTGTTCCAAAAAAAAGGTTACCCATTTTCGCCGAAGTTACCCAAAAAATCGCTTTGGGTAACTTTTTGGGTAACCATGATTTTTGGCGTAATAACGCCATTTATAGACTATATATATATATAGGTTACCCAGTTACCCAAAAATAGAGAGGTCTCCTATAGGAAAAAAAAGTATACACACGATTTTTGTTGCAGAAGTCACATTTTGTTGTGTGTACTTTTTTTTTCCTTATATACGTAAAAAAAATTGGGTAACTTGGGTAACCGGGTAACCAGAGGCATTTTTTGGCGTCCTGACGCCATTTATACGGTTACCCAAATGGTTACCCACTCTAAAAATTGGGTAACTTTTTGGGTAACCACTCGAAAAAAGGGAGCGATTCTCCTAAAAAATAGAGGGTAACTTTTCGAGGAAATAGGGTAACCCAAGTTTATTACTTGTCGTCCTGACGCCGTTTATACAAGGCGTTCATAGCAAAATCGGGTAACTTTTTTTAGGTAACTGCCAAAGTCTCCCTCGTTGTGTTTCTGCATCTGGTTGGAGTGTGAAAGCGGGAAAGCAAAAAGAAAAAACCCCGACTTAATTGTCGAGGTTTTGTTTTCCGTATAGCTGAAAGTTTATCGAGAATCCCACTCAAGACGCTGATGATTAGCAGAGTACTTAGAACCATCAGTGAGCTGATAAGTAACATCGGAAGTTCCCAGAATCTGTAGCGAACCACCGTCATTGAATCGGATGGATACAGAGTCGACGGTAATGCTAGTTTCAATAATTTGGTCGAGTGAGACATCGGAGAGAATAACGAAGTCTTTATCATTGGTTCCTTGAATTGTGTCATTTCCGTTGCCCATGCAATAGAAGAAAGTATTACGTGAATTGCCACCAATGAGTAAATCATTGCTTTGAGAGAAACCACCCCATAAGCTTGAATCACCTTGTCCGGCAATGATAGTGTTATCGAACTCGTTACCGACAAGTGAAGTATTGCCTTCCACAGCAGAGGCGTCGAGAGTGCGAATGTTGCCAAAGAATTGAGTTTCATGAGAATTATCAAGCCAAATCTCCGCTGATTTGACAGTTGAATCAACAGTAAGAGAGGAACCACCTGAAGCGACGTAGCAATTAGCTAAACCGTCATAGGCAATGTTTCTGTCTACTTTAGCAATCATGTTAGCGATGCGGAAATCTTTGCCTACAGCATCTTCGAGAATTAGATAGCTATTTTGGTCGAAGACTACAACGACATTATTTCCTGCGCTATAAGCATCGTTAATATCGCTATCGCCAACGTTGATTCTGTCGTCAATACCGTCATATCTGTTATCAGGAGTAAGGAACGTAAAATCGGAAATAACGTCACGTCCGTCATCAGCAAAGAAGAAGAAAGTGGTTCTTCCGTCTTTATCAGCGGAATTGCCTTTTCCTATAAGTTTGTCGTTACCTGCTCCGCCCCACATGCTGGTGTAACCAGTGCCAGCGATGAGAGTGTTTCTAGCATCGTCGCCGATAAGCGTAGACATCCCATCGCCCGCCTGTAATTTGTTAATGCCTTTGAAGGTAGCGTCCCACTTACCAAGTTTACCTGTGCCGTCAATAAGGTTAATTTCTACGCTATCGCTGTACTCGGAGAAGTTTAATCCGGAGCGATTTCCGAAGAAAGCATTGGGAGTGATGTAGTCATCTTCTTGAACAAGAATAGATTGGTTAGTTTGAGCGACAGCAGTTCTCATAGTAGAGGAGCCATTGGTAATTTGAATCAACTCCGCTCTGTCTGTACCTAATGAATTCGTTGAATCATCGGTAGTGGCAGAAGTTATACCGATACCGTCGAATTTAATCCTTGAGTCGTTAGCCGTTAGTAATAATCCGTCGGTATCAAACTTGAACTTGAGATTATTAAAATCTTTGACTTGAATAACGTCACCATCATAACCAAAGCCCTCATGGAAACCATGAACAGTATTTCTACCATTGCCACTAGAAACAATGGTCGCTCCGTCTTTAATTTGCCGTAAGTCGTAAGATGTGAGGAAAATCTGATTTTTACCATTACCACCGTCAACGAAGTCTCTGGCACCAGCAAGAATAGTGTCGTGACCATTTCCTGAAACGAGCGTAGAAGGTTTACGTTTTTGTTTATCGGAAGTATTTTCAGCGTAGTTGCCCTTAAGTAAAAAGTTCTCGTGCAGTTCGCGAGCATCGACAGCTCCGCCATTGATACCGGTAAAGCCCACTTTTTGTGTGTCACCGCGTTCAGTGGAGAGATTGACGATGTTAGCGTCAGTAGAATCGCTTAGCTGAATACGAGTTGAAGAGTTTGGACGAATTTCGTTGCCAATGAGTTGGATAGAGTTGTTTTTAATCGCACCTGTTATGTCGCTAACGTCGGGAATGACGATTTCTGCGCGAGAGTCGGAATCATAGTTATCAAGAATAATTCTGCCAGAATAGGGAATAATTTTTGCTTCGTCGCTGTTAGTCATATCAACACGAACACGAGCGTTATTATCGGTAATGATAGAATCTCTGCCTGAGCCGACAGTAGCACGGATATTAGCATCGGGAGAATATAAGATACCTAAGTCGTCGCCGTTGCCGAAGATGATGTTCTTTGAGCCAGTAGCACTTTCGCCGACAATCGCGATGTTGCCGTTTTGGTCGTTAAACTGAACTTTCTGATTGCCGCCCTCAAGTGACACAATCTGACGATAATCAGAATCACTAAGGTCAACGTTCATTACGCCGCTATCTGATGATATGTTCAAAAGCTTGGTTCCGTCGCTTATCGCCTCTTCGATAGAAAACGAATCAGTTAACACGATTGAAACAAGACGATTGATGTCAAGACCGGTAATATCTTTTACGATTTGGACAGTAGAAGATTGGTCTTGTCCACTCGGTATCGTGTCAGCAGGTGTCGTATCAGCGGATGTCGTATCAGCAGGTGTTGTGTCGGCAGGCGTCGTATCGGCAGGTGTCGTATCAGCAGGCGTCGTATCAGTAGGTGTCGTATCAGCAGGCGTCGTATCAGTAGGCGTTGTATCAGCGACCAAAGTGCCGTTAATGTTCAAACGGTAAATATTTGCCGCACCAATTAAAGAAATTTTTCCATCTCCGACAGTCAAAATAATGTCGTTGTTGCTTTTTATTGAAGAGTAACTGCTATCAGTGATTGACAGTGTGTCGTTTTCGTCGAAGTTATAAATGACGTCGTTTCCGTCCCCAAAATTGTACTGAATGAGATCACATTCAGTATCCCTACCATTTAACGAAATAGTATCGTTCCCTTTGCTACCATTTATTGTAGTAATGTAATAAGACCAATATTGATCTTTGTTTTCGATAAAGTCATTGCCATTTCCGCCATTGATTGAGGCATCATGACCAGTGTTGGAGATAGAATCATCTCCATTACCGCCGTCGATGGTTGTATATGTTGAGCTATTTTCGATTGAATCGTCACCTTCACCGCCACTAATTGAGATATATCTGCCTAAGTTAGTGTCGTCGTTTGAGTTTACACCAGTGGAATAATGAGTTTCGATTTGATCGTTACCGTTACCGCCGTCGATTGTCGTATATGAGCTTCCTCTGTTAAGAATAGAATCGTCATCTGCACCGCCTCTGATTAAAACTTTGAAGTCACTGTTTTGGATGGTGTCCTTACCGCTACCGCCATCGATTATAGAATTATCGCCATGGTTGTTAATGAAGTCATTGCCTTCACCGCCGTCGGTTGTTACACTTGAGCCACTGTTGTGGATTGAGTCGTCTCCGAGACCACCATTGATGGTTGAATTAGAACCACTATTATTAATGGAATCGTTACCTATACCTCCCTCTATTGTCGCATAATTACCATTATAGCTTCCAATAGTGTCGTTACCTGTGCCCGCATTGATTGAAACGTTGTTGGAACCATAACTGTTAGTAATGCGATCGTCATTTTCGCCGCTATTGATTACGACGTTTGATCCTAAATTGTAAATAGTATCGTTACCGCCACCAGAGTTAATTGTTGAGTTATCCCCGCTGTCTTGAATAATTCTATTGTTATAGGAGCCTTCGTTGCGAATTGAATCATTACCGTCACCACTATCGATTGAAATGTTTTTTCCAATGTAGTTTATAGTGTCATTGTCTTTGCCGCTGGTAATGGTTACATCGTCACCATATTGATCAATGAAGTTATTTCCGTCTCCAGCTTCTACGGAAACATTGTTGCCTCTATTATGGATTGAATCGTCGTCTAATCCACTATCTATTGTTACTGAGTCACCACTACTGTAAACGTAATCATTGCCTACACCGCTGTTGATTGAGACATTGTTTTCGCTGTTTGAAATAGAATCTTTGCCTGTATTACTATCGATCAAAACGTTAGAGCCAGTGTTGTTAACGGTGTCGTTACCGTCTCCACTATTGATTGTAACTAAAGAGCCTTTGTTATTACTGATGTAATCGTCGCCAGTATCACCAGTAATTGAAATGTTGGAACCAGTATTCCAGATGCGGTCATTACCGTTTCCGCCGATAAGAGTAACAGAGGAAGCATTATTATTGTTAATGTAATCGTCCCCGTCGTTGCCGTCAACCAGAGCATTTGCGCCTTCATTGGTGATGTGATCGCTACCGTCTCCTCCGTCTATTGTTACGTTAGAGTCGTTTTCGTTCGTTAATGTGTCATTACCACTACCACCATTGATTGAAACTTTTTCCCCAGAGTTATCAATTTTGTCATCATCTGTTCCGCCGTTGAGAGTTCCACCAGAACCAGTATTATAAATCGTATCAGTTCCT
>FLNU01000588.1_pt1 | contig 14884 bp, 14 predicted proteins | sample 1140361 | NCBI WGS metagenome assembly FLNU01 (sample SAMEA3878206, study PRJEB12797) | bioreactor metagenome | biome: Moose rumen | place: Sweden | collected 2011-10 | reverse complement strand
CTTAATTTATAGAACATCCCTTTATTCATATTGGCAAGTTTTAAATTAACATTCTTAGTAATTTCTGTATATGATACTTTTATTTACAAAGCAAACGGAGCGGAAAAAGGGAAAATCATTCCACATCCCATACAATTTTTGTAAGTGTGTATAGTAATCGACTCCTTTCCGCAAGAGCAGACTTATCAAACTGGGTATAGCTTTTAAAAGACACATTGTAGTTATCTATGAGCCAGTTGTTGAATTTTTGAAAGTCCTTATTTGCATGATAGAAATCTTCAGCAAGCGAATGTCCCCATTGTAGTCCGTGACTATATGTCCGTAGTTTGTCTTCATATTCTTCGTTTCCTGCACTTATATTATCAAGCCCTTTTAACAGAAGAAGTCCTCCTAAGAGATTACGCTGGTTTTCAAATTCCTCATCGCTTTCAAAAAATGCATGATTGGTTTCGTTATGAGAGAGAATATGTTCAATATGATAACCTGTCACGTTTCCTGTTCTTGTTGCAATATACTCTATACTGTTTTGCATTTGCTGATTAGTATGTTCACAAATGTATTGCTCTATACGTGCAAGATAATACCGTAATGAACGTGTATTCATGTTTGAATAATTCTTTCTTAAAAAAACGTTGTAGTCAAGAAGTGATAAAACTTCAGTAACATTTCTGTTGTTCTTTATGGTCTCAATTAATAAAGAATTGAAGATGCTTCTATAATCTTCAATAGCAGTATTCTTAAGTTTCTCATTCAATCTATAAGATATTTCTTGGAATTGGTTGCTATCATAAATCCCGTTGAGATTAAGAAGCATCCAAAGTCGATCAAATTCCTTTGCTATGACACAAATTTTCTGTTGTTCTTCTGCATCATTTATCTTACATGCAGAAAGAATATTCTGATATTGCCCAGACAGATAATTGATTTTGTTGCAATAAACAAGAAACTCGTTAGGATTAGTTATAATAGAAGCATACAATTTACTATAATAAGAAATTTCATTGTCAATAAAATCCTTTATATGCTGTTTGTGGTTTATATCAGTCTTTCTAAATTGTAAATTATCAGCAATTTCATTGTGGTCAAATATGTAGCGATGATAGGCGTTGTTAATATCTGCTTCTAATTTCGAGTTGCGCTTAAAAATATATTTGGATTTAATAAGGTCACTAAAAAAATAATCCTCGTTTCCAGAAAGAATAGACATTGCATAGTTCCATTTGTCAGAATACTTTGTGGCAGTGTCATCCCCCTTGGGTAACAAACCAATCATTTTGCCTTTTAGTATTTCGAAAGGCTTAAGGGCTTCACCACGGTCGTTTATAACCTCAAAAATCATAGACGTGTCATCTTTGTCAATTTCCAACTCAACAAGGATGAGGCGATTAAGGAAATAATATGTAAAAGTATTAAGTTTCTTTTCATCCATTGATTTGTCATCAATGAATCTACAAATATCCTTATATCGGGCGACAAGAGTTTCCTCTGTGCGATTGCGGAATGGACCTTTGTAATCTTCTCCTTTTAGCAAAGAGTTCATAACTTCCTTTCTTTTGTTATTATCAAGGACGAAAATATTACCTTTAAACATGTCCTTAGCATAAACACAACTTTTAAGAACGTCTTTTAAATTTTCGTTCTCGGTAAGATGGTATAGCCTTGTTGCTATTAGTGTTAAGGTTGTGAGTCGCTGTTGTCCATCAACTACAAAGACTTTACCTCGTTCATTGCTCGTTATAAAGATATTTAGATAATACCAATTGTATTTTTCTAATACTTCCGCACATATTTCTTCATCTTTATATTCAGTATATGATAGTTCAAATGTATAGAATATATCTTTGAGTAATGTGTCTACAGTTTCTTTTGACCATACGTACTCACGTTGGTAAAAATCTATTTCATATGAACGTTGCTTAAGACATGCTTCTACAGTCTGCTTTGCTGGATTGATAGTTTGTTGCATATTTGTATTCTATTGTTTGTTTAACACATATTTATTCATATTCCTCTTTCTGCCCAGTCTCCTCGGTCTAAGTTTCTATACCCTATGGCTTCGGCAATATGTTGAGATTGAACTATATCTGAATTGTCCAAATCTGCAATTGTCCGTGCAACTTTTAAGATACGACTATAGGCTCTCGCAGATAATTTTAGCCTTTCCATTGCCATTCTCAACATATCCATAGATGTAGCATCTGGTTCTGCGTATAGATGTATCATACGTTCTGTCATTTGAGCATTGCAGTGAATGCCCTTCACATCCTTGAAGCGAGCCTCTTGGATTTGACGCGCTTTGATGACTCGCTCACGAATAGCCGAAGAAGGTTCCCCAGGAGCCATCTTACTTAAATCAGAAAACGGAACCGCTGCTAGTTCACAGTGGATGTCGATGCGGTCGAGCAATGGACCGCTGATTTTGTTCATATAGCGTTGAATCTGCCCAGGAGTGCAGACGCAATCGTGGGTAGCGTCGCCATGATAGCCGCAAGGACACGGATTCATGGAGGCGACAAGCATGAAACTGCAAGGAAGGGTGAAGGTGTAGCGGGTACGGCTGATGGTGATGACACGGTCTTCGAGGGGCTGACGAAGGGTTTCAAGGACAGAGCGATTGAATTCCGGCAGTTCGTCGAGGAAAAGCACGCCATTGTGGGCAAGGCAGATTTCTCCCGGCATGAAGGTGGTACCACCACCGACCAGTGCGACATCGCTCACGGTGTGATGGGGCGAGCGAAAAGGTCGCTGGCTGATGAGCGTGGAGTCGCGGTTGAGTTTACCGGCAATGCTGTGAATCTGGGTTGTCTCCAGACTTTCTTCCAACGAGAGGGGCGGCAGAATCGTGGGTAGGCGTTTGGCCATCATGGACTTGCCACAGCCAGGGCTACCGATGAGGGCTATGTTGTGTCCACCCGCTGCAGCCACTTCAAAGGCCCTCTTCACGTTCTCTTGTCCGCGCACTTCGCTGAAATCCACGTCGTAGGTGAACTGTTGGGCAAAGAACTCCTCACGGGTGTTCACCTGTGTGGGCTGAATCAGAGTGTTTCCACGAAGAATTTCTATCACATCCTGCAGGTGGCGCACTCCATAGATTTTCAGTCGGTCGACAACGGCTGCCTCACGTGCATTTTCTTCTGGCACGAAGAGGGCTTCGTGGTGCAGTGCCCTGGCTTTGATGGCGATGGGCAGTGCTCCCTTGATGGGTTGGATGCTGCCGTCAAGTCCCAGTTCGCCCACGAACATGTAGCGTTCCAAGCCTGCCGCTTCAATTTGGTCCATGGCCGCCATCAGTCCGATGGCAATGGGCAGGTCGAAACCCGAACCTTCCTTGCGCAGGTCGGCGGGCGAGAGATTGACGACATGGTTGCGCATTGAGGCTCCGAAACTGTTAGAGCGCAAGGCAGCCTGCACACGTTCCTGACTTTCCTTGACGGCATTGTCGGGCAGTCCGACGATGACAAAGCGCGACTGGTTGATAGCCTCGCGCGATTCAACTTCAACGGTTACGGGTATGGCTTCCAGCCCTTGAAGGGTGGCGGTATAGATTTTGGACAACATGAAGGGACGAACAATTTACGGATTTACGGTTTACGGATTTACAGTCTTTTCCCCTCCCTACTCCTCCTAAAGGGAGGGTGACTTTCAGCGGAGGCTGCATTATTTCATCTCTGCATATTTCTTTTAATAATGTTCGAAGAGATGTTGATGGATGTCGTTTTTCAGTTGGTCAAACGTGGTGCCTCGTGCAATGATTTTGTTCTGTTTGTCAACCATGACATAGGTGGGGAGGTTGCGGATGCCCAGTGACTCGACGAGCGGCGTGTCCCAAGCACGTCCGTCGCAGACGTGGCTGACGGAAAGGGAGTCGGTGGTGACGTTTTCTTCCCAGCGGTAAATTTCTGTGTCAAGACTGATGCAGACTACATCAATTTTCGCCATGTAGTAATAGTCGTTGGCCAGGTTGCGCAGTTCGCTGCTGAATCGCCACGAATCGGGCATCCAAGTGGCCCAAAAGAAGATGACACGAGCCTTCTTCCTGGATGCCGGGCTGTCGGGGCCCAGTTGGAGGGTGCGGTTGCTGCGTGTCGTTAGTTTGACGGCTGGCAACAGGCTGCCCACTTTTCCCTTTTTCAGGTTTTTCAATTCACCTTCGATTCCCTGCAGGAATCGGTTGTCGGGATGATGGGTGCGTAGCAGTGTCAGCAGTTCTGCGGCTTTTTCCGGCTGTACGTTCGCAGTCTGTACCACATAGCGGTCGAACAGGTAGACAGCCGAGAGCGAAGTCGGATATTGTTCGATGAAACTGCGGGCCGCCTGCGGCATTTGGTTGTCTTCCAAGTCTTTCGCGGCCCGTCGGAAGGCGTTCATCAGTTCGTTTTCCTCACTGCCCTCGACGGTGTAGTTTTTCAGGTCGCTCAGGTGAGCCTGGTAGTGAAGCGTGGCTCCGCCTTCGACAAAGATGACATGCTCGATGGCATTGGGATAGACCAGCAGGTAGGGAGTGGGCTCGCCGGTTACGCCTGCATAGACGAATTTCCCGCTTTTCAGTTGCATGGTGTCTACCTTGGCGTTGTCTTCACTCAGGTTGTAAATGTACAGTTCGCCCGTCTGCATTTCTGGAATCTGTCCTTCAATCCGGAATTTGTTGCCTGTCGGCCCGCACGACAAGCAACAAATCAGCACCGACATCCACACTCCGAGAAGGCTTGCGGATGCCAGTGCCTGCTTATGCTTGAACTCCCCCACCCTCTCCGAGGAAGGGGAGAATGTTTTATTTTTCACTTTTCATTATTGTTGTTTGGTCGAGGGTCAAGGGTCGGGAGTCAAGAGACTCCAGGCTCCGGGCTCCAGGCTCCAGACAAGTTTTTTACTTATTTTGCAAACTGTTGAATCAGGCTCTTGTAGCGGGCAAATTCGATGTCGTTGGCAGCACGATGTGCCAGTGCTGCATCTGTCTGTGAGACGGCTGCCAGACCTTCGCGCACAAGGCTTTCGTTATTCATGCGGGCACCCAGCAGGGCCTTCAGGTACTGTGTCGTGGCATCGGGTGACTTGATGGCCTTGAGTGTCTGTGTGGCAGTGGCATAGTCCTGGGCCATAATTTGTGCCAGCATGGCACTGTTGGTGGCCGAGTTCTGCAACTTGCTGGCAGCCAGGTTGTATTTTCCCTGTGCGATGTAGAGGTTGCCCAGTGCCTCGTCGATGTTGTCCGAACCCACGCCCTTGGCCAGGAATACCTCAGCGTCCTGCACACGTCCTTCGCTCAGTGCCATGAGGCCCAGGTTGGTGTTGGCCTCGGGAGCAGCGGCGTTGTGTGCCAGTGCCTGGCGCAGATAACTCTGAGCCTTTTCGTAGTCTCCGGCACGCATGGCGATTTCGGCAATGTTGTTGTAGGCGCGATAGTCGTCAGGATAAATCTCGATGGTCTTCTTCAGGATTTCCTCGCGGCGCTCGCTGGTGGTGGCCAGCACGTTGCCGGCATAGAGCAGTTCTTCCACACTCAGCACAGAGGGGCTGTTGGTCACTGCCGAGATAATCTGGTCGTCGCTGCGGCCAATGACGTCGTAGTTGATGGTCAGTCGGGCACGGCGCAGTTCGGGCAGGACGGCATCGGCCAGGTCGGTATAGACCGAGGCCACGTTGTGGATTTCCTGTTCACGTTGTTCGGGGTCGGTGTACATCGACAGCACACGCAGGATGAGTTCCTTGTCCTGCAGGTTCGACTGGCTTACGAGTTCCTGGAATCCCTCCCAGTCTTCAGCCGTGTACTTGGTGTCCACGTCGGTGTTCAACCGGTTGGCGCGCAACTGCTGGGCCACATATTTTTCCGACACTTTTCCGCGTTGCTCTGCCAGTTTTTCGTTGAACGAATACTTGCCGTCGGGCGAGGCGTAGGCACTCACCTCGATGTTGTTCAGCACCAGGCTCTCCTCGTCGCTCTTGATATTGCGCAGTGTCTGGATGAAGTCCTTGATGTTCTGGCTGTTGAGTTCACTGCCACGCAGGTTCGACTGGGCAATGAGGAATTTGATGGTGGCCGCCTGTTTCTGGCTGATGACGCGCTGGAAGTTGTCTTTGCCCAGTGCCGGGTTGGCATCCTTCACCGTTCGGGCAACGAGGGCGGCTGTGCACAGTGTGCCGTAGCCCACCTTCACGTCGGGCATCTGGATGGTCTTCCTACCCTTTTTGGCATTGACGCGCATGTAGAGGTCGCTCGATGCCATGCCTTCCTGGAAGGGAAATGCCGTGCGCAGGGTCACCACGCCACCGTTCTTGTAACTGATGATTTGGTTGTTGGCTTCCACCTTCTCTCCCTGGAACGTCGCACTGTTGCCCAGTGCCTGGCCTCCGTTCCACTTCAGCAGGGGAGTGGTCGTCACGACGGCCTTCTTCTTCATGAACTTGGCGGGCACGTTCACGGTCACCGTGGCAGGCACTTCGCCGGCCGCATACTCCAGCGGGGTCGGGGTGACGGTAAAGTTTCTCGAAGTTAATTTGCCCATCTTGGAGCAACTGCCCAGCAGCACCGCTGTGGCTGCGAGCAGAACCAGTTGTTGAACTTTCGCTTTCATACGTTTCTTTGTTTTTGTTGATTTGTTATGACTGTATAGTAGTTTTCCACAGTAACCTTTAACCTCTGAACTTTAAACTTTCAACGCCGTTTTCGTCATGTGCCTTACGGGATACCACACGGAGAGGAAGCCCACGGCCACGACGGTCACGAAGACCAGCACGATGTCCCAACCGTGCACGCTCACTGGATAGACGTCGATGATGTAGTTGCCTGCCGACTTGCCGAACTTCACCACGCCGAACACCTGCTGGGCCAGGCACAGCGACACGCCTGTCACAATGCCTATCATGGCGCCCACCAGTGAAATCAACCTGCCTTCCAACAGGAATACCTGTCCAATCACCTTGTCCGAGGCGCCCAGGTTGCGCAGCGTGACCACGTCGTCGCGCTTGTCTATCATCAGCATTGACAACGAGCCGATGATGTTGAAACTTGCAATCAGGATGATGAATGTCAGGAAGATATACGAAATCAGTTTTTCCACCTTCATGATGCGGAACGTGTCTTCCTGCTGTTCGTAGCGGTCCATCACGCGGAACTTACCGCCCACAGCCTCTTCCAGCCTGCGCTTCACGGCCCGGGTGTCGGCACCGTCTGCCAGTTTCAGTTCCAGGGCAGTCACGTAGCCCTGACGCTCGAACAGGCGTCGGGCAAAACCGATGTTCGACAACACATAGTTGGAGTCGTACTTGCTTTGTTTCACCGTGAATCCCAGCCGCGGCGAGAACAGTTCGTCGTGGTTGAAACCAGAGAGCGGGTTGTTCGGGTCGATGCGCTCACCGCCCCGTGGTGCATACACCTGCAAAGGCGGAAAGTCGGTGCTCACGCCCAGCATCGCCAGCAGGTTGATGCCCGGCACACCGTAGTCTATCACGTCGACGTGCAGTTGGAAGGCACCGTCGCCATAGCCGATGCGCTCCACGTCAATCAGTTCCTCAAAGTGGTCGTCCACGCCCTTCAGCATGGCCATGACCTGGCGGTTGTTCACCGTCAGCAGCACATTGTCCTCCACCGTCTCCGACCACACCGCCACGTCCTTGCAGGCCTTCACAGCCTCCAGTTCGTCACAGTCGGCGGCCACGTACTTGCCTTCCACGGGCACCACCTTGAGTTCGGGGTCGAAGGCCGTGAACAGACCGGCCACCATGTCCTCGAACCCATTGAACACCGACAGGATGCACACCAGTGCAGCCGTGGCAATGGCCACACCACACACCGACACCCAACTGATGATGTTGATGACGTGGTGCGACTTCTTGCTCAGCAAGTAGCGGCGGGCCATGTAGAACGGAAAAGTCATTCCTTCAGCAAACGGTCTATGTTGTCAATGTAGTCCAGCGAATCGTCCAGGAAGAAGCGCAGTTCGGGAATGATGCGCAACTGGTGTCGCTCCAGCGTTCCCAGTTTGTAGCGCACCTGGCTGGCCTGGGCGTTGATGCTCTCCAGCACCTCCCCGGCACGTTCCGACGGGAAGATGCTCAGGTAGGCCTTCGCCACACTCAGGTCGGGACTCACCCTCACCACACTCACACTCACCAGCAGGCCACGCGTCTTGCGCGTCTCCTCCTGGAAAATCGTACTCAAATCCTTCTGTATCAACCGGGCAATCCGGTTCTGTCTCGTAGTTTCCACGTTTTATCTCCTAAAATTTCAATGTCCAGTTCTCAATTCTCAATTCTCCAGTTTCCTGATAATCGTCAGCCCGTCCCTCACCGGCACAATCACCCGCTCCACACGTCCGTCCTGCGCCACACGGTCGTTGAACGCCATGATGCCCAGCGTCTGCGCATCCCTCACCCCGCCGGCAGGTTCCAGCACATGGCCGTCCCACAAAGTGTTGTCGGCCAGGATGTAGCCGCCCTTGCGCACCCACGGCATCACCAACTCGTAGTAGTCCACATAGCGACGCTTGTCGGCATCAATCAGCACCAGGTCGAACGTCAGGCCCAGCCGCGGCACCACCTCCATCGCGTCGCCGATGTGCAGCCGCACACGGTGGCCCCACGGCGAACCCTCAATCCAGCGCCGCGTGAAATCCTCCTGCTCGTCGTTCACCTCAACCGTGTGCACCACACCGCCCTCCTCCAGCCCCTCGGCCAGACAAAGCGCACTGTAGCCGCTGTACGTACCCAGTTCCAGCACCCGCTGCGGGCGGACCATCCGCACCAGCATCTTCAGCAGCCGCCCCTGCACATGGCCGCTCGCCATGCGCGGATAGAGCAGATGCAACTGAGTGGCACGGTAGAGCGCGTGCAGGTAGGCCGGCTCCGCGTCAACGTGCGCCGACACATATTCGTCCAGCGCCTCGAAGTCAACCATTCAGCAAGCCCTCGACAGCCAGGCGGTAGGAATCCAGCCCGAAACCCAGCACCACACCGCAGCACGCAGCCGACAGCATCGAGTGGTGACGATACTCCTCGCGCTGGTACACATTCGAGATGTGCACCTCCACCACAGGCACGTTCACCGCACGGATGGCATCGTGCAGCGCCAGGCTCGTGTGCGAGTACGCACCGGCATTCAGCACCACACCGTCCCACTCAAAGCCCACGCGGTGCAACTCGTCAATCAGCACACCCTCCACATTCGACTGGAAGTAGTGCAACTCGGCCCGCCCCACGAACACACGCTTCAGTTCGGCAAAATAGTCCTCAAAACGGCGGGTGCCGTACACCTCCGGCTCCCTGCGCCCCAGCAAGTTCAAGTTGGGACCGTTCATAATAAGAATCTTCTTCATAAGCAACACGTCACAGGCTGCCACCCCAACGACAGGAAAGCAACCCATAAACACTACGCAAAAATACAAAAAAAAACATTATCCACCTACAACTCACCAAGTTTTTGCCCTTCAACGCCATTTCCACCCCACAAAACCCCTGCACGTCAACCCGTCATAACCCTCCCACCCGACCGCACGAACCCCGGCCACGACCCCTCTGCACACAAAACAAAACCCGTCCACAGCGAAAACAAAACCCGTCCACAGTGAAAATTAAACCCGTCCACAGTGAAAATAAAATTCAAGTTAACTTTTCTTCCGAAAACGAACCTTCATTCTTGCAGAAACGAACCTTCGTTTCCATAAAAACGAACCTTCATTCTTCCGAAAACGAACCTTCGTTTTGTTGAAAACGAACCTTCATTTTTACTAAAACGAACCTTCGTTTTGCTGAAAACGAACCTTCGTTTTTTCAGAAACGAACCTTCGTTTCTGAATCGCCGGCGCAGTGGAATTTTATTTTCACTGCACTCGAAAAAAAATTTGTCTTCACCACGGAAAAAATCCTATCTTTGCAACGACGAAACGCAACATCCCAGGCGACTCATGGACCGCGAACAGACGCTCAAGCGCTACTACCAATACCTGAAACTGGAAAGGGGATTCTCGGGCAACACGCTCGACGCCTACCTGCGCGACCTGCAGAAATTCCTCGACTTCGCCGACGGGCAGGGCATCGACTGGCTGCAACCACGGCTGCAGGACTTCCACGCCTTCTCGGCAGCCATCATCGACGTGGGCATCCACCCCACCTCGCTGGCACGCATCCTGGCCGGCGTGCACAGTTTCTACCTCTACCTGTACCGCACCGACGCCATCGGGACCGACCCGATGGAACTGCTCGAATTTCCCAAGAAGCCACAGCACCTGCCCGACGTGCTGACGGTCGACGAGATTGACAGCATCATAGCCGCCATAGACCTCTCCACGCCCGAGGGACAGCGCAACCGTGCCGTCATCGAAGTGCTCTTCAGTTGCGGCCTGCGCGTGAGCGAACTGTGCAACCTGCAGATGCAGGACCTCTTCCTCGACGAAGAGTTCATCCGCATCAACGGAAAGGGCAACAAGCAGCGGCTCGTGCCCATCTCGCGCCGCGCCATCCGCGAACTGCAACTCTACTTCATCGACCGAAACACCATCGACATACGGCCCGGCCACGAGGACTACGTCTTCATCAGCAAGCACCGCAAGCACCTCTCGCGCATCACCGTCTTCCACTTCATCAAGCAACTCACCGAACAGGCCGGCATCCACAAGACCGTCAGCCCCCACACCTTCCGCCACAGTTTCGCCACCGCCCTGCTCGAAGGTGGGGCCAGCCTGCGGGCCATACAGATGATGCTGGGACACGAGAGCATCGGCACCACCGAAATCTACCTGCACACCGACACCCGCCGGCTGCGCCAGGAAATCCTGCAGCACCACCCCCGCGAGCAGCACTACCGCCAACTCCGGCACGTGTAGATGTTATCGCGGCTTATGGGCACTACAAAGACAAGTAGTGACATGGGGACACAAATAACCAGAATCTTCCAATCACATTTTTCAACAACAAGACATGCGTCAGTAGGAAACCTGGCAGGGAAGTCCGGCCTGGCGGACGAGGGCGGCAATGCGGTCGAGATGGGCAGGCGCGGCCTTGCGCAGATGGGGGGAAGGCGTGTCGCGCTCGATGGTGTAAATCATGACCTCGGAGGGTTGGATGCGACAGACGGCCTGGAGCCAAGGCTGGACATAACGGTCGGACAGGTTGGAGACGTCACAGCCTTCGTAAGTGCCCTCGAGAAACATGGTCTGGACGATGCAGCGGCCCTGAAAGTCGGCCATGCGGCTGACAATGGACGACAACTCGAAATGGGGGGAGTGGGGACGGTCGACCCGACGGATGTAGTCGGTGGAGACGGTGTCGAGTTTGAGGATGTTGTTGTCCACCCGCTTCAAGGCCTCAAAAACGGCTGGGTCGAGAATGCGCGTGCCGTTGCTCAGGACGCTGACCCTAGCCTGTGGGCAATACTGGTCGCGCAGGCGGAGGGTGTCGTCGATGATGGCTGGGAACTGGGGATGGAGGGTCGGTTCGCCATTGCCGGCAAAAGTAATGACGTCGGGCAGTCGGCCTTCTGCCTGCATGGACCGCAACTTGGCATCGAGGGAACCGGCCACGTCGTCCCGCCCGGGAAAACGCTGGCGGGTGGGAAAGTCGCGGTTGAATCCACACTCACAATAGATGCAGTCGAAGTTGCAAACCTTGCCGTCGCCGGGCAGGAGATTGATGCCCAACGAAATGCCCAGACGCCGGCTGTGGACCGGTCCGAAAACGGGAGAGGGGAAAAGAAGTGTCATGTCGTGCTGACCTTGAACAATAGTTTTTGTAAAAAACGCCTGTACCTGGCAAATTATTGCGATGGAACCAAAAAAAGGCGACGTTCATCACGAACGTCGCCTCCCCTATTTTTAACCTAAACCTTAACTATGAAAAAATCATTTTTCACTTGCAAATTTGGGAATAAAGTTTTTACCATCAAAATATTTTTGTAATTTTTTTTAAAAAAAATCAAAAAAAGTTAACTTTGCGTCCTGCCAAAACGGAGAAACATGAAGAAATTGCTGATAATGATTTGTTTACAACTGGGTGCGACGGCAGTCTTGGCACAGACAAACCCACTCAGTGCCACGACCCGCAACATGCAGAAGCAGGGCTACGTGAACGTGCTGGACTACGAACCCAGCCTGCACGTCAGCCTGATGTACACACGCCCCGACAACTTCACCGGACGCGTGCTATACACCGACCTGCACGAGGCCTTCCTGCACCCTGATGCTGCCCGCGGACTGGCCAAGGCACAGCAGGAACTGAAACGGCTGCACCCCGAACTGAGCCTCATCGTGTTCGACGCAGCCCGCCCCATGTCGATTCAGCAAAAAATGTGGAACGTGGTGAAGGGAACGAGCAAGAACATCTACGTGAGCAATCCGGCCAACGGAGGCGGACTGCACAACTATGGATTCGCCGTCGACATCTCCATCTGTGACGAGAATGGCGACACCCTGCCCATGGGCACTAAAGTGGACTACATGGGACGGCTGGCCCACCCCGAACTGGAAGAGCAGATGTTGCGCCAAGGACGCCTGTCGAAGGAAGCCGTCAACAACCGCCAGTTGCTCAGGAAAGTGATGAGCGCAGGCGGATTCAACGTGCTGCGCACGGAATGGTGGCACTTCAACCAGAAAACCCGTGCACAGGTCAAGACCGAAGGCAGAAAACCCATCCAATGAACGATTTCATCCGAGAACACCGGCAGGACGACCCCAGGGCACTGATGTTGCAAGCCCACCGCTACCCCGAGATTGACATGCGGCAGGCGGTGGTGCAAATCAGCGGCTGGCAGAAGGCACAGAAAAAACTGCCTCTCTGGGCCGCCACCGACGGCATCCTCTTTCCCGAACACCTGCCGATGGAACAATGCTCGTCGCAGGCCACGGCCACCTATAAAGCCCGACTCGCCCAACGACTGCTGACAAGTGACGACGAAACCGGCTCCGTCTCTCAAAACGACTGGCTCGTCACCGACCTGACAGGAGGATTCGGCATCGACGCCACCCTGCTGGCACGCACCCTCCACACCGCCCGTCTCACCTTCGTCGAACGGAATCAAGACCTTTGCCGGCTGGCCCGTCACAACCTGCCGCTGCTCGGAGTCGGACAACTGCATGTGCTGAACAGCACTGCCGAAGATGTCCTGCAAGACCTGCCACACCAACACCTGCTCTACGTCGACCCTGCACGGCGCGACCCACACGGACGGAAAACCGTGGCCATTAGCGACTGCACACCCGATGTCGGCCAACTCAACGACTTGCTGATGGAAAAGGCAGACTACACCATCGTCAAACTATCGCCCATGCTGGATTTGTCACAGGTGAGGCGACAACTGCACGGCCTATGCGAAATCCACGTCGTCGGCATGGACGGCGAATGCAAGGAACTGCTGATTGTCCTCAGCAAGAAGCAAATTGACACACCGACCCTCTTCGCCACCGACAACGAACAGGTTTACACCTTCACCGACGACACTGAAGCCAAGGCCTGTTGCGACTACACCGCACGACTGGGCACCTACCTCTACGAGCCTCACGCCGCGCTGATGAAAGCCGCTCCCTTCAAGTCGCTGGCACAAACCTACCAACTGCAGAAATTGCACCCACACAGCCACCTCTACACTTCCGACACCCTCCGCCCCGATTTCCCAGGCCGCATCTTCCACATCGACGGCCAGACCTCCTTCAACCGGAAGGCACTCGCCCCGGCCCTCAAAGGCACAAAAAATGCGAACCTTTCAGTCCGCAATTTCCCCTTGACAGTAGCCCAACTTCGTCAACGACTGAAACTGAGCGAGGGCGGCAGCCTCTACCTCTTTGCCACCACCCTCGCCGACAACTCCCACGTGCTCATCCACTGCACAAAAACCAAAGGACTCACAGAATAATTTCGTTTACTTCATCAGCACCTTCACGCTCTTTGCGCCTATCTTTACCATCGCCGTGTCACCTCTCGTGAGGCCCGTGTGAACAGTCGCACAGTCTCCGCTGCACCGTGCGGCACCCATCTTCATGCCAGTCAAGCCATACACCTCCACCAGAGAACCGGCCTCCATGCCCGTCACCATCACATCGCCACCTTCCGCCTGAATCAGCACCGCACGAGCAGCCACCTCATTCACCGCATCAGCCCCCCCTTTCTGTTATCCCCTCTTTTTGCGGTTCCACATCTATCCAGCAAAACGTGGCAAAAGCACCTTCAGAACCTTCGTATCCGTCTTTATGTGCATACACACTCACGTCATAAGTCACGCCAAGTTCTATTTCGCTACTCATGTATGAAGCGATATCAGAATCTTTGATTAGGGAGTTGAATTGCACTCCCTCCGTTTCGCAAGTAAATGACAGTTTCCCGTTAGCATAGTGAATCATTGGCTTTGCACATTTTTTCGGCTTCTGTGGTTCTGTCGGTTCTTCTGGAGGGTTTTCTCCATCTATCTCAATAATATTACTAAAAATATTCCATCCCTGTGTTGACTCATAGAGTTCTTTTGTGCCTGCTGGAACATAAAGAGGAATCGTAGTAAAACTCACTCCAGACCAACAACCTGAATCTATAGCGAATGGTTCTTTTATCAATGATGTCACCGAAGTAAGTTTCGCGCATTCATAGAAAGCACCACCTCCAACGCTCGTCACTGACTGGGGAATGGTGACGGATGTGAGGCTACTGCAGTGGAAGAATTTGCAAACCGTTTTATTTCAACTGTTTACTGTTAAATGGTAGAAAAGTGATGACGTGGATTCTGTAGAGGGCGAGGAACTTGCAAAATTGAAAGCGGAAGGCGTTTTGACCGACGAAGAGTTTCAGATACAAAAAGCAAAACTTCTTGGTTAAGTCCAAAGATAGACAAATTACAATAGAGGTTGTGCCCGACACGGATAAAGGGTTGAGATTCAATAGTGTCCTAAATAATTTTGTGTAAAATCACGTT
>FLNU01001387.1_pt1 | contig 14901 bp, 17 predicted proteins | sample 1140361 | NCBI WGS metagenome assembly FLNU01 (sample SAMEA3878206, study PRJEB12797) | bioreactor metagenome | biome: Moose rumen | place: Sweden | collected 2011-10 | reverse complement strand
TATTTCATTCAGGATAAACCAAATATGGCGCTTGCGGAATTTAAGAAAGCTGTAAAATATAAACCTGATTTCTCATACGGATATTACAATATAGGTTGCGCTTATTTAAAATTAAAAAACTACCGCACTGCACGTTACAACTTTTTTAAAGCAATGGATTTAAGAGCAAACGAACCAAATATTTATTATAATATTGCCTATTGTTATAAAATGCTCAATGATGAGAAAAATGCTCAAAAATATCTCGAATTGTACAATAAAATGATGGAGCAGCATGAATTATAAAGGAATAATTTTTGATTTTAACGGGACGTTATTTTGGGATTCCGCAAAACATAAACAGACTTGGCGAGAGTTTTCTAAAATTCTTCGAGGGTATTCGTTTACCGAAGAAGAACTTTTAAAATATATGTTCGGCCGCACAAACGAAGAAATCATAAAATACGCTATCGGCAAACAACCGACTCCTGAGATGGTCGAAAAATACGGTCAGGAAAAAGAAGCTATTTACCGTCAAATGTGCAGAGATGACAAAGAAAACTTTCATCTTGGCAAAGGCGCTGAAAAGTTTTTGGATTTTCTAAAAGAAAATAATATCCCGATGACGATTGCGACAATGTCAGATAAAACTAATGTAGATTTCTTTATAGAAAGTTTTCATCTTGAAAAATGGTTTGATATAAGTAAAATAGTATACGCTGATGGGATTATCCCCGGCAAACCAGCGCCTGATATTTACCAAATTGCAGCAAAGAATATCGGTTTAGCCCCTAAAGATTGTATAGTTGTGGAAGATGCACTTTCAGGGATAGAGTCTGCAAGAGCTGCCGGAATCGGTAAAATTATTGCTATTTGCTCAGAAGAAAGTCCCGAACTTTACGAACAAATTCCTTGTGTCACAGGAATTATCAAAGATTTTGACGAATTTGACAGAGAACTATTTGAACTGAAAAAAGCAGTTAAATAATCTTATTTTGCTTTCTTAATAATTCTGCCTACTTCACCTATACGCTTCTGGTGATAACCGTAAAATGCATATATCAACAACCCCGCAATCAGCCAAATTATAAAGTAATTTGACGAAGTTTTTAAAGTATTTAATGAGAAGAATATTAATACCAAACAAATTAATATTCCGATAATCGGCAGCCACGGACACAAAGGAACGCTAAACGGTCTGTTTTTATCAGGGTCTGTCTTCCTCAAAATTAAAACCGCAAGACAAATTATAACAAACGAAGTAAACGTTCCGTAATTGCATAAGTCAGCAGAAATTTTTAAATCCATAAATAATCCGCAAACAACAACAACGATACCCGAAATCCAAGTCATAACGTGAGGTGTTTTAAATTTTTTGTGAATAACCCTCCAAGAGCGAGGCAAAAACCTATCACGACTTATTGCATATAGAATACGAGTTGTTCCCAACTGATAAACCAATAATACTGTCGTTAAAGCACACAACGCTCCAATAGAAATCAAACCTGCAAACCAATCTTTACCGATATAGCTCATTGCATGAGCAATTGGTGCTGTCGCATCAATTCTATCAATAGGCACAATTCCTGTCAAAACAAGCGCTACACTTACATATAATATCGTACAAATTATCAATGTTCCTAATATTGCGACAGGTAAATCTCTTTGAGGTTTTTCCGTTTCTTCTGCAGCTGTTGATATTGCATCAAAACCAATATATGCAAAAAATATCGTAAACGTTCCCATCAAAATTCCACCGACTGGATCAATCGCCGGTAAAAACGGATGCCAGTTTTCAGGTTTTACATAGTGCGAACCAATAATTACAAAAGATAAAATCATAAAAAGATTTACTCCAACCATTAAACTCGCAACTCTTGTCGACTCTTTTACACCTTTTACAAGTAATATCGTTAACACAAGCACTATAAGCACCGCAGGCATATTGACCGCAACAGGAATATGACTAAATAAAAAAGGTATTTTATCGTGAATATCCCAACCATATTTATCACACATTGAATATATTGCTCTGTAATCATACCTTAGCCAAATTGGAATATTTACAATAAAATCAGGTAAACAAGCCTTAAAACCCTTTAAAAATTGCATAAAGTATCCTGACCAAGCACTTGCAACCGTAATATTACCGATTGCATATTCAAGCATCAAAATCCAGCCAACCATCCAAGCCATGAATTCACCCATTGTTGCATAAGTATATGTATAAGCACTTCCTGCAACAGGAATCATTGATGCGATTTCGGAATAACATAATGCCGGAACAACACAAGCAATTGCCGCTAAAACCATTGAAATAATAATAGCATGCCCTGCACCGGTACTTTCAGCATTACCAATAATTGCAGCACCTATTATAGCAAAAATACCCGTGCCAACAACAGCTCCAATACCAATTACAATAAGATCAAAAACATTTAAAGTCTTTTTTAATTCCGACCTTTTACTGGTTTGAAGAAGTTCATCTATACTTCTTTTTTTGAATATATTTCGGCTGATTTCATTAAAATTCATTTATTTGCTTTCTATATTTGAGTGTACAATTTCTCTGTGAATTTTATTTTCGTTATCTCTGTTTCTGATAAATCCGTAAAGAATATAAATTATTGCCCCAATGCCTAACCACACAGGGAATAATAATGCTGAGCTGGTAGACTGCATTGATTTATAAACCATCAAACCTCCACAACATATAATTCCCATTACAGGTACAAATGGCGAAAAAGGAACTTTGAAAGGTCTTTGTCTATTTGGATCAGTATGTCTGAGTATTAAAACAGCAACACACACAACAATGAACGAAGTGAATGTCCCGTAATTGCAAAGTTCTGCTGCAACATTCAAATTCAAAGTCAAGATTCCGACAACCGCCAAAAGTCCTACCGTCCAAGTAAGAAGAACAGGTGTCTTAAATTTCGGATGAATTTTCTGAAATCTTTGAGAAATAAAATGATCCCTGCTCATTGCAAACAAAATTCTTGTTGCAGCCATTTCCAGAACCAACAAAACAGATGTTAAACCGGCAAGCGAACCAATTGAAATTAAGCCCGCAGCCCAATTTTGTTTTGCCATCATCATGCAATATGCCATCGGAGCTTTCAAAAAATCAACAGGAACAGACGAACTTGTGTCAATCATACCTGTTAAAACAAGAGCCACCAAAACATAAACAACTGTTGTAACAACCAATGAACCTATAATACCTATTGGCAAATCTTTTTGCGGATTTTTACATTCTTCTGCAGCGGTTGCAAGAGCATCAAATCCAATGTAGGCAAAAAATATCAAAAACGCTCCTGCAAAAATCCCTTCGATACCGTTTGGCGCAAAAGGTGTCCAATTCTCAGGTCTTACAAAAAACGCACCTGCCACTACAAACAAAGCTATTACAGCCAGTTTTATAAATACCATCAATCCTGCCATTTTTGCAGAATCCTTAGTACCCTTAACCAAAATTGCGGTCATCAAAAGCACAATAGCAATCGCAGGAATATTTATACAAATAGGCAATCCCAAAATTGTCGGGACAGTAATACTCGGATCAGTTTCCATCATTTTTGAGACAGTAAAAACATCGTTAGTTAACCAAATTGGAGGATTTGAAAGCCATGCCGGAAGTACATGCCCAAAACCTTGTAAAAACTGCATTAAATGATTTGACCAAGCACACGCAACAGCAATAAAGCCAATCGCATATTCAAGCATCAAAACCCATCCTACCATCCACGCTGCAAATTCTCCCAATGTTGCGAATGTATATGTATAAGCACCACCTGCAACAGGTATCATCGTAGCAAATTCCGAATAACATAACGCTGAAAAAATACAAGCAATCGCTGCGATTATCATTGAAACAATCAATGCAGGTCCGGCTCCCAAACTTAAGCCATCAGCAGCACCCGCTGCCGCAATCCCAACAACCGCAAAAATTCCAGAACCAATAATTGCACCAACTCCAAGAATAATTAAATCCCAAACTCCAAGTGTTTTTTCCAAACCGTCAGAACTAGCATCCGCAAGCATTTCGTCAGGATTTTTAATTCTTGTAATGTTTTTCAAAAAATTGCGAGTAAATGTCGCACGGTTAAATTTTTCAGCCATTATTTTCCCTTACATTTATTTAATACAAATAAGTTTGAATGATACGAACTTATTCACTTAATCATTTTTTTACACAACGGAAATCCCATTGCTTCTCTTTGTTCTACGTACAACTTAGCCACCGCAGAAGCCATCGTTCTGACCCTGCCGATAAAGTTGTTTCTTTCGTCTTTACTTATAACCCCTCTTGCATCAAGCAGATTAAATGTATGAGAGCATTTTAAAACATAGTCATAAGCAGGAAGAACTAGTTTTGCATTAATACAATTATCCACTTCTTTTTGATACAAGTCAAAAGCGGTAAATAAATCCTTAGCATTTGATACTTCAAAATTATATTTAGACTGTTCGACTTCATTTTGATGGTAAATTTCACCGTAAGTCAGCTTATCATTCCACATAATGTCATAAACAGACTCTCTATTCTGAAGGTACATTGCAATTCTTTCAAGTCCGTACGTTAATTCTAAAGCAACAGGCTTAATTTCTATCCCTCCGACCTGTTGGAAATAAGTAAACTGAGTAACTTCCATACCATCAAGCCAAACTTCCCAGCCTACACCGGCAGCACCCAATGTCGGAGATTCCCAATTATCTTCGACAAAACGAACATCGTGTTTTGTCAAATCAATTCCCATAGCTTCTAAACTTTTTAAATAAAGCTCTTGAGCATTATCAGGAGAAGGCTTTAATATAACTTGAAATTGAAAATAATGTCCTAATCTGTTAGGGTTTTCACCATAACGAGCGTCTGTAGGACGCCTGCAAGGTTCAATCATAGCGGTACTCCACGGTTCCGGCCCCAAAACTCTTAGAAAAGTTGCAGGGTTCATTGTAGAAGCACCTTTTTCTATATCGTAAGGCTGCTCAATAATACATCCGTAGTCAGCCCAAAATTTTTGTAAATTTAAAACTAATTCTTGAAAATTTAATGCCATAACATATTCCAATATTGTATTGTGTACACTCGTTATTTTATATTATTACCAACATAGTAAAATTACAATTAAATTATAAAAAATGTTAAGTGTTTCTGTTATAATCTGAATAAGAGGACAAAAATGGCAGATAGAATAATTATATTTTCGGGAAAACAGTATTCAGGTAAAGATACAGCAGCAAAAATTATGCTTGATAAAATGCCTAATTTTCACCGCTGCGCAATGGGAGATATTATAAAAATCACCTATGGAGCTCAACATGATTTAACTTATGAACAAATTGAATCAAACAAAGCAAAATATCGTCCGGGACTTATTGAATTAGGGAATTGGGGTAGAGAGCAAGATCCTGACTACTGGTTAAAAAAAATTCTCGAACAAGAGGGGAATATTATAGTTACTGATGTTCGAGTTCCTCATGAATATGAAGTTTTTAAAAAAGCCGGTGCAATATCAATAAGAATTGAAGCATCACGTGAAGCTCGAGCTTCACGTGGAGATTTGGTCGGTGAAAACGATATTACAGAAGTCGGGCTTGACCACATAAAAGACTGGGATTATGTTGTAGATAACAATTCAACATACGAAAATCTTAAAAATCAAATTGAAAAAATTATTTCTAATATAAACCTTTAAACCTCAAGAATATCAATATATCAGTGTGGACAAAAATCGTAAGTGGACATACTTGCCCAACAATGCCGGACTCTAAATAGACGAACCTCCCCAATTTCTAATGCTCATATACATTCGCAAAGAAATTATTCCCTCCCTTTTGAGGGAAAGACCGAGGGTGGATGCCGATTAGAAGTAAATGGGCTTTCAGACCAACATTCTATTTGCCCCTTTGCGTTGAGGTATAAACCACAACTCACAAATTACTTAACTTCTTTTTGATATGCCCAGGCGGAATGATTGTGAATACTTTCAAAAGCTTCACATTCAACTTCAAACTCTTTTACAATATGATGGCTGCGCAATTTTACAACAACTTCACGCAAGACATCTTCGACAAATCTTGGATTTTCCCAGGCGTGTTCTGTTACATATTTTTCATCCTGACGTTTTAATAACGAATAAACAGGGCATGAAGCACAGCTTTCAACAAGTTCAATCAAATCCTCAATCCAAATTTGTTCACTTTCATCATAGGAAACCTTTACACTAATCAAAGCTCTTTGATTGTGCGCACCATATTGCGAAATCTCTTTCGAACACGGACATAAAGTTGTAACCGGGACTTTAACTCCTAAAATAAATTTATAATTATCTTCATCAATTCTACCCTCAAAAGAACAATCATAACTCATTGGAGCAGCAAGTCTTGTAATTGGGGATTTTTTATCAACAAAATATTTAAATTTAAACTTCAACTCTCCACTTTGAGCATTAAGCTTTTGAATAATTTTTTCAAGACATCCTTTGATGTCAACACCCAAAAGATTTTTTGTTCTCCACTCATTTAGGACTTCTACAAAACGACTCATATGAGTGCCTTTATATTTCCTTGGTAAAGCAACGCATACACGAGCCAACGCACAAACAACTTGATCGGAGTTATTTTTACGCTGCACAATTAAAGGTAAATCAATGTTGCTTATACCAACCTTTTGAATATCAACATTTCTGTTATCTTGACTGTTTTGTACATCCTTCATACTTTTTATTTTAAACAAAAAAAAACTAAGAACAAGACTAATTAACATAGCTGTATATAATCTTATATATTACTTGCAAATCGCTATCTGAAATATTCTCCAAGATTTTATAAATTTTTTCTAACATTTGAATGCGATTTTGTAAATGTTCTGTTTTAAAAAAATCAGTGTAATTAATATTTAATGCACTAGCAAACTTTTCTATCAAATCCGCTTTCGGAAAACTTCTACCAGTTTCAATATGGCTCAAATGTTTTGGGTCTAAGCCCGCCATTTCTGCAAGCTGGTACTGAGTTATGCCTTTTTTATTCCTCAATTCTTTTAATCTTAACCCAAAATCTTTCTTGATGTTCATAATCCACTCCTATATGAGGATAATAAGAGAAGTTGTTCTTATAAACCGTATTTAAAACATAAAATATTACAATAATCCGTATTAAATATTGAAAAGATGTTTTAAATATGGTATTATTAATATGTAGTATGTTCTAAATATAGAAACAGGAGGATAGGTATGGATAAAAACATTAATACTGTAAAACATTGCGCATTTACACTTGCCGAGATATTAATCACTCTATTAATTATTGGTATTGTTGCAACACTAACATTTCCAACATTAATTGCAAAAATTAACGACAAAGTTGCTGAAAACCAAGCATCCGTTTTTAATGCAAAATTTATTAAAGGTCTAAATCTTGCAAAAACCGCAGGAGATATAAATAATACTTACGAAAGCACCTATGATTTTTTAATAAATGGGCTATCAAAACATTACAAGATGTCAAAAATATGCGATTCAACAAACATACGTGGTTGCATTCCTTATGATACACTCTTGTCCGAGCGTAAGAGTGGAAAAAATGATATCATTAACACAAAAGATATAAATTCTCCATCAATGTTGCATATTACAGGTGTGGGATTTGATGATGTTGCTGCGTTCGTTTCAGGAGATGGAATACCTGTAATACTTTCATATAATAAGAATTGCATAGTTGATACAGAAGAACTTGATAAAAGTATAAATGGTTGTGTTGTGGGTATTTATGATATTAATGGAAATAGGAAACCAAATAAATACACAAATAAAATAGAAAAATCGGGGATAAAATAGTTAATTTATCAAGTGATATTCGCTCTATTAATGGTGGTAGACTAAGTATATGTAATTATATTGGAGGAGTCTGTATTGTAAGCCCAGCAAAAGGACTTTCTGATTTTCCATCGGCAATAAGATCAGTTGAACCATCTTATACCACACTTTATTTTAATATTGGTTCTATTCATTCTGTAAATTTGTGGCAAATGTCAGTAGATTATTGCGATAAAGTCTATCCAGGTACACATCTTCCTACTATGGAAAACTTAGCAGAAATAGCGACAATATTGTACGAAACAGAAATAGATACTCCGAAATCTTTGTCTTTTTCTCCTGATACACCAAGTGGAAATAAAGCAATACAAGCATATCAACAAAATATTAATACAATACGTTCAGCTCTTGGAATTACGTCATCTTCACCGTTCTATTTATGGTCAAATAACTCTTATAGTGATACAAGAGCTTATAGCTTTGCTTTATTTCCCACAAGGACATCTCTTGAAGGTGGATCTTACAACTCTAATGGAGTTCCATTAGCGGTGTGCGTTGGAGATTAAAAACATAATAATTTTATTTCTGTAAAGAGTTTAATTACTTATTAAACAGATTTGATTGCAAGTATAAGCAATATTATACCGCCAAGTATTTCTAAATACTTTGATGGTAATTTTTTTAATCTGTTACCGCTCCAAAAGCCAATAAGTGACATTATAAAAGATATGATTCCTATAATCGAACATGCTAAAAATAAATTCGTAGATGTTAAACGCAAACTTGCACCTGATACAAGAGCATCAATACTTGTTGCAATCCCAAAACTTATCAAGCACTTCCAGCCAATACAACAAATCTGTTCACTTTTCTTGTTTTCAAAAGCTTCCAGTATAAAATGCATGCCCAAAATAAAAAATATTCCAAAAACTATCCAGCGGCTATACGGAAAAAGAATGTCGTAAAGACTACTTGTTCCGCTATATCCTATTATTGGAAACAGACCCTGTAACAACCCCATTACAAAAGCTAAACGTAAAGAATTATTTGTTCTTTGAGATGTAAATATTAAACCTTGAGAAAAAGAAACAACTAAACAATCCACACCTAATGCAACAGCAAGTAATATTATATCAACTAAGCTCAATTTCTACCTCAAATAACCTATCCCACGGGTAAATGTATTTTACAACAACATCTATCCCAAATTTTTCACCCACAACTTTCTCATAATTTTTCATCTTTTCAGAAAGAATGTCAATATCTGTCTTACTAAGATTTTGGCGAATATTCGCCTGATACCCCCAATCATCTAAAAATCTTGTAATTTGAAGTTTATCAAATGCAGCTTTATTATATTTTCCCGCAAAATACTTAAATTTCGCTCCGCAAATTAAACTTCCTAAAGAATTTGCAGACGTATTCCAACCTGCATAACCAAAAAAGTCCTTGTCTTTAATATTGTTTTTTAACAGAGCTTCAATAAATCCATTATCCGATCCGTTTGCAAATCTAACATCTGCAATCATATAAGGTCTATCAGGAACTTCAAACTCTCCCGAGAAGCCTTCTGTATCAACTCCCATCACAATTTCGCCTTGATGCTCTTTAAAATTATTCACATAAAGTAAAATATCAGCCTCATCTTGATTACAACATTTACAACCTGCAAGTTCAATTTGACTTTTTACAGATCTTTCAATCGAAATATCTTCATAATTCGAAATCAAATCTTTACTTTCCGGTTCTATAAATATAGGACAAATTTTTAATTCACCTTGAATTGCTCGTGACAAAAGACTCATAGGAATTTCATCTGCACCAGTTTTGATAAAACCTCCCATTTTTTCAAGTATTTGAGATTCATATACATTAAAACCATATTCCGCACAATCGTCTTTTGAAAATATTAAAGTATCAAACAATCCTTCTTTTTGCCAATTCAAGTATAATTTGTTAATTTCAAAATTTCGCCTTCTTGTATTTATATAATCATTCAAAATTTCTGAAGGAATATCCTCTTGCATTGCCATGCCAGATTTGTGGCTATTGTATGAATACTCAAAAATCTTTTTACCCCACTCAGACCAGTATTCTTTTTCTTCCTCGTTATAATTGTTATTTGAAATGCGCATTATACTTGAAAATGCGTATATTTTGCATTCCTTTTCTTCAAGAATTTCCTTTAATGCTTGCATTCTGGCTTTTATAGTTTCAAAATTGTCACTACAACGCCGTGAAGGTATTAATCCTCCATAAGCTACGGTGTCAAGAGCTAAAACAATCGCATCAACTTTGGGAATATTCATTAGCCAATCAAACAACCCTACAACATCTGCGGACTTGGTTAAATCTCCAAGCAAATCCCTTGATGGCATCAAAAAATCTACACACTCGTCAATTTCTGCAATAAGCCTCGGTAATGTGTAACAAACCGGTCTGTTATCAATTGGAACAAAAGCAATTCTCATAGATACATTTTAAATTAAAATATGAATTAAGTAAAAAGAATAACATTTCTTAATTCAATTTAGACTTTATATTACACAACTCTGTTATCTTTACCACCGCATAAAAAGCTTGTCATTCCTGCAAATGATTCCTTTAAAATATAATCAACAGAATTTTGACTCAATGTCTCTACATTTATGACTGCAATATTATGATTTAGACAATAACGCCAATCTATAAAATTGTATTCTTGCGAGCGAAGAGCAATTAAACGCAAGTTTTTAAACCTAGAAATTATTTCAGAAGTTACATTTGACGACGGTCTTATACTTATCATTATTGTATTTTCAAAGTCGTTGTCTCTAAGACAATTTATTGTTTCAGAATTGAGGCTCGTTTCTAAAAATTCAATATTAAAATAGTCGTGTTTATTGTTATTAAAATAAAGTTTTTCTTCCGGGGTTAAATCAAAAAATAATACTCTACAAGCCATAAAATCTCCTTTTGTAAATATTATTTTCTTTAATCCTATAAAGTCTATTGAACAAAAGTACAAGATTTATTGTTAAAAACAATTCTAATGTGCAATACAAAAATAAAAAACAGAGGTTATGATATTTACAACAGAGAAAGGAAATACAAATGACAGATAAAAAAACAAAAACTCAAAAACCAAAAAGTGAAAAACCGAAGAAATAAAGATTAGATTGATTTTTGTACTCAATATGCCGAGTTACACCGTGACTTTAACGGGCATGCTAAAATGCGGCAGAGTACAAAACACGGCGGAGTTTATTCAGACCTGCATGACCTGTTTAAACTTTGCCGAAGCGAAAGGGCATGTGTTTATCCCATTGAAACATGCCCTTTTGTGCTGTATTTTCTGTAAAACGTACATAATTTGTGATATTTTTACAAAACTTAATATACATGAAAGTCATGCTAAACCATGATACACCATGGTTTTGGGCAATTAATACCTCCTATAACCATGCTATAACATGTTTTAACGAGTAATATAATCTCTAAAACGGTTGATATATCTGAATCATAGCACTACGTTACAAATCTTCATAACAACATGTGGCAACCTTGAAAAAAAAATCTTATTTTTTATAATTTATATATCGAGGTTGAAAGTCGTTGATATGATGGCTTTAAGGGGAGATATGCCGGTATATACATAATTATATCGGTAGGTTAATCAGATAAGTGGAGATTATATAAATTGTTTAGAAGTAGGGATATGGGAAGAGCGGTTGCAGTAAGAAGATGGACTACGACTGCAGTTGAATGTTATAAACGTGGATGCAATTGCGAAGGTTGTTTTTACAAAGATTTTTTTAGCGGTTCATCTCAAAAGTGCCAAATGAAAGCATCCGTATTAGAGTTGGTACGTGTTATCGGTACTCCGGATGTTGAGTTACCTCAGTTTTTAGAAGATTAGTAAATAAACACTTTAAAAATAAGCTTGCTTGTGTTATACTGTTAGAGCAGTATTAGTTAAAAACGGAGGTTTTACATGCACATTCACGTAAACGGAAAAAACATTGAAATTACAGAAGCAATAAAAGCTTATGTAAAAGAAAAAATCGGCAAGATAGCTGCTCGCTATGATCAAATTCAAGGAATTGACGTAGTATTAACCGTTATTAAAAATCCTGCAGCTGAAGGCAAAAATATTGCGGAATTGAGCTGCAGAACAAATTCAGGAGTTATTCGCTGCGAAGAAGCTGCTGAATCTATGTATGCAAGTATTGACTTATTAGCAGACAAATTTGCAAGACAAATTACAAAATTTAAAGACAAAAATATTTCTTCCAGCAAAGCTTCTATTCGTGACGTAGAAAAAGAAGTTGAAGAAGATACGGAAGAAATTAACGCAATGGAATAAATTAAGTCATTATATAAATAACTATAAAAGCACCGTATTTAGTACGGTGCTTTTTTGTATAAAAAAAAGACCTCTATGTAGGAGGTCTAGGTTGGTTATTTTTGGTTATGTTATAGTATTATGTCAGTTAAAACTGTATATAGGTTAATTTAGGATTATATTTTGTTTTACATCTGATTAAATTTTCCTCAAGATTTATATTTGCCTGTTTTATAATAATTATTTACAAAACTTAACAATGAGAAAGATTTTTGGGGTTATCATGTATTTATGTTAGACAAAATCAAACGATTTATACTGGCAAATATTTTTAGAAAAAATTATATACGCACCGGAAAATGTAAAGGGTGTGGCGAGTGTTGCACTCATATCTATGTAAAACATTTTAAACATGTTTTAAAAGATGAAAAAGAATTTAAGCGTCTTCAATATTTATTTAAGTTTTATTCTGATTTGGAGATTATCGGGCATGATGAACTTGGTTTAATTTTTAAATGTACAAACCTTGATGAAGAAACCAAAAAATGCAAAATTCATTTTTGGAGACCGGCGATATGCAGAAGGTATCCGCAAGAAGAGCTTTTCGCCATGGGTGGAACTTTATCTGATAAATGCGGATATAAAATGCAGCCTATAGTTTCATTTAAAGATGTTCTCAAAAAATCTCAAAGAAAAATTTTTAGAACAAATATCTTAACCCGATGGAGTGCTAAAAATAACTTAATGTCTGATGAAATAAAAAAAAAATAACCTTATTCTTTTATATAAAGGAGTAAGTAATGAAAAAGATTTTAATTTTAGCGGGGGCGTTGTTGTTATCATCTGGTTTAAGTGCGATGAGTGCATGTTCTATTGACAAAATCCAATCGGGTAAAACATGTTCTGTTATAAACAATAATAATTTAAACATTAACCCAATAAAACCCAGTAATACGAACCAGTCTTTACCAAACCCGAATAAGGACTCTTTTGCCCCACAGATGGAAGCTCCTGATCAAGTCAGGGACTTAGGAACTACACCTGCTCAGCCAAACAACTCTCCGGCAGGACCTTATAACTCAAATTGCCAATTCGGAGTTTGTCCGCCAGGGATAAATAATAGAGAGTTTATTAAATAATTTTTATCTCTCACATATTGTTCTGGCAACATATACACCTGATGCGGAAGCTTGAAGTAATCCACGTGTAACACCAGCACCATCACCTATTGTAAAGAGATTTTTAACCCCTTCTGTTTCGAGTTCATTTGTTAATTTTACTCTTGCAGAGTAAAACTTAACTTCGATTCCATATAAAAGGGTATATCTTGATGCTGTACCAGGACATAACTTATCGAGAGCTTTAAGCATTTCTATAATACTTGTCATTTGCCTGTAAGGGATAACAAGACTTAAATCTCCGGGGGTTGCGCATGTTAAAGTCGGAGTTATAACGCTGGATTTAATTCTTTCAGGAGTAGAACGGCGTCCTTCCAACAAATCACCGAATCTTTGGACTAAAATTCCTCCTCCAAGCATATTTGCAAGACGTGCAATATGCTGCCCATATTGTATCGGTTCTTTAAACGGTTCGGTAAATTTTTCACTAACTAAAAGTGCAAAATTTGTATTTGGTGTTTTATAATTTGCATAGCTATGGCCGTTTACTGTTGCAATACCTGAATAATTTTCTTGAACGACTTCTCCATTTGGGTTCATACAGAACGTACGGACCTCGTCTCCGAATGTTGGAGAATGGTAAATTAATTTAGATTCGTAAAGTTTTGAAGTTAAAGGTTCAAAAACTGGTGCAGGAAGTTCCACACGAACACCCACGTCAACGGCATTATTTACCATGCCGATTTTGTGTTTAGCAAATTCTTGAGTAAGCCAATCTGCTCCTTCTCTACCCGGAGCAATTATTGTGTATTCCGCAGAAATTACATCTCCATTATCGAGTTCAATACCTTTAACCTGTTCGCATTCTACGATTAAAGATTTCGCTGTTACATTATTTAAAATTGTAATTCTTTCATCTAAGTAGTCTTGCATATTTTTTAATACATCAAGACTTCTTTCTGTACCCAAATGTCTTACAGGAGAATGAACAAGTTTTAATTCCGCCAAAACTGCTTGATGTTCAAGCTCTTCAAAAACTTTTCTATCTGTTCCAAAAACTTCATCAGTTGCACCGTATTTTAAATATAAATCATCTGCATAACCAATTAAATCTTCAGCTTGCTTTCTTGTCATATATTCGGCTAAATGTCCCCCAACATCAGGAGTTAAGGTTAATTTCCCGTCAGAAAATGCGCCTGCTCCGCCCCATCCGCAAAGAAGCCCGCACTTTTTACAATTTACACACTTTGGAGAACCCTGACGCAAAGGACATTTACGGGTTTCAATACGCTGTCCTTTTTCAATTAAAACCACTTTCCACTCAGGTTTTAACTTCATGATTTCCAATGCCGCAAAAATTCCTGCCGGTCCTGCTCCTATGATGGCTACATTATACATTTTTCATCTCCCTAATTTTATTGGTTTCTTAAGCCTTATAAAGTGTACATTAAACATAATTAATTTTCAAATAGCAAAATATTTGCCAAATAATATTAAGTGATATAATAAAATGGACTCACTGTATTCGGAGATAATTATGTCAAATTCATATGAAAAATATAAAAAACAAAGAGCAGCTAAAGATATTGCCAGAGCAAATGCCGTAGAAAGAAAAGAAAACAAATTTTTTACAAACTTGAAAATGTTTATTTTAACTTTTACA
>FLNU01001279.1_pt1 | contig 14905 bp, 12 predicted proteins | sample 1140361 | NCBI WGS metagenome assembly FLNU01 (sample SAMEA3878206, study PRJEB12797) | bioreactor metagenome | biome: Moose rumen | place: Sweden | collected 2011-10 | reverse complement strand
CTATTCGCGCGATTCGTGAAAATTTTCCTCACGCTTACATTACGCTGGTTGTGACGAAGGCGGTTTATCCTATGGCTGAACTTTGTCCGTATGTTAATGAAATTATTGCATTCGACACGCCGTATAAATCTTCGATATTCAACAATGACATTATTGAAATTTTTAAGACTGCCGCAAATTTTTCTGCGCAACATCTTTGGAAGAAACATTTTGATTTATGCTTTACCTTTATTGCAGATATTACGCAATTTATTATGTCGTACATAAGCGGTGCCAAATATCGTGTCGGAATTGGAAATGACATTTGGCAGAAACAAATTCTTACGGAATTTGGAAAAATTTTTCTGACTAATCCGATTCCTGTAGATCACTCAAAAGTTGTGCATTGGTGCGATGTAAATTGGTATATTCTTCAAGTTTACGGTTTAAAAATTTCTTCTAATGATTTAGAATTGTGGTATGATAGCAAAGATTTACGGCTTGCACAAAATATTTTAAAAGACTTTGCGCCGAATCGTATAAAAGTAGCTGTCGGTATCGGTGCAAATTACAGAGTAAGAAAATATCCTGTCGAAAAATATGTTGTCGCATTAAAAGAAATTATCGATAAAGGTGCGGCGATTATAATTTTGGGCGGACCTTCTGAAAGAGATGAGGCTAAATTTCTTGAAGATAATCTGCCTAAAGAATTTGTGAAAAATCTTGTCGAAGTCCGCGCAGGTTGGAGAGTTGACGCGGCTTTAATTTCACTTACTGATATTTATATTGGCAACGATACGGGTACTAAACACGTTGCTGCCGCCTTAAAAAAGCCTATTGTTACTTTGACGCGCGATTCAAAAGATCATGCACGTATGATGGGAAATTATTGCGAACATATAAGATTTGCGCCGTATGGTACAAAATTTATTATGTTGATGCCGAAACATCCTATCGGCGATTGCGCCAAAGATATGTACAATTCTTGTTTATCAGATAGACCGCATTGCATTACGCAGATTGAGCCTGAAGAAATTATCAATGCTTACGAAAAAATTTTGAGGTAATTTTATGGAAGATTACGGACAGCTTGAAAAAGTTGTTGACGACACGATTAACCGGACGATACAAACTAAAGATTTTGACTTAATTTCTTTTCTCCAAAGTATGAAAACAGAATTTGCGCGGCTCGGTTTCCGTGAACCTCCGGCAAGGGGGGGGGTACAGAAAATTTTAATTCTGCGCCTTGACGCGGTAGGAGATTTTATTCTAACCAGTGCGGCAATACGTACAATTCGTGAAAATTTCCCTCGCGCATACATTACTTTGGTTGTGACAAAGGTAGTTTATCCTATGGCTGAGCTTTGTCCGTATGTTAATGAAGTTTTGCCTTTTGATAAAAATTTTGACACAAATGATTTTTTGGAAACAATGTATCAAGTTTTTAATTTTGCGAAAAAGCATCTTTTGAAAAGGCGTTATAACCTTAGCTTTGATTTTGTCTCAGATTGGTTGCATATGTCCATGTCATATCTTAGCGGCGCATCTGAACGTTTCGGATATTTTTTTGAAATGGGTAATCAATTTTCTCTTAGGAAAATTATATTCAATCATTCGACATTTCTTGACCACAGTAAGTTCATACATTCTTGCGAAAGAAATTTGTATCTCCTAAAAAGTTTTTCATTCGATATACGTGCCACAAACATAGAAGTTTGGTTTAGTAGTGAGGATTCATACAGAGCTCAGAAAATTTTAAATGGCTTTGCGCCGAATCGTATAAAAATTGCTGTCGGACTTGGTGCAAATGACATTGAAAGAAGGTATCCCGTAGAAAAATATCTCGTTGCCTTAAAAGAAATTATTGCTAAGGGAGCGGCGATTATAATTTTGGGCGGACCTTCTGAAAGAGATGAGGCTAAATTTCTTGAAGATAATTTACCCGCTGACTCTGTGAAAAATTTTGTGGAGATTGGCGCAGGCTGGAGAGTTGACGCAGCTTTAATTTCTCAAACTGATATGTACATAGGCAACGATACCGGCACAGTTCATATTTCCGCCGCATTGAAAAAGCCCGTCATAGTTTTAAGTCGTGATTCCAAAGACCACACGCGTATGATGGGAATTCTTTGTGAACACATTGGATTTTATCCTTGGCAAACTAAATCCATTGTACTTTTGCCTGAACATTCTATTGATGACTGCGCAAAAGATTTAACGTCAAATTGTCGTGCAGGTAAATCACATTGTATCGCGCAGATTGAGCCTTCTGAAATTGTCGCCGCCTATAATGAAATGTTAAAAATTTAGGGCGTGAATAAATGGATTTAAACTATATCATTGTGCAGGCGGGCGGTAAAGGCTCGCGCATGGAGCGGTTGACGCGCAATAAACCAAAGGCACTTATTCCGGTGAATAATTTGCCGATGATTTTTCATTTATTCAAAAAATTTCCTGATAAAAAATTTCTTATTATCGGCGATTACAAATTTGATGTGCTTGAAAAATATCTGCGCGAATTTGCAACGGTCAACTACGAATTGATTAACGGCAAAGGCAATGTCGGAACCTGCGCGGGAGTTTCAGCCGCCTTAGAAAAAATCCCTGACAATGAAAAATTTCTGTTAATTTGGTGTGACTTGATTCTTTCAGAAGATCATAAAATTTTGGACACAGATAAAAATGTTATAGGAATATCGCAAGATTTTTCCTGCCGTTGGTCTTATCGCGACGGGAAATTTTTTGAAGAGCCGAGCGATAAATACGGCGTTGCAGGTTACTTTATCTTTCAAAATAAAAATTTTTTATCTGAAGTTCCTAAGAGCGGCGAATTTGTACGTTGGTTGCAGTCAAAAAATTTTACCTTCGAGGAACAGCCGCTTAAGAATACGAAAGAATACGGGGTTTACAGTGAATGGAGCAAGTTGCCGCGTATGCGTTGCCGTCCCTTCAATCAGATAACCGTTGAAGGTGACAAAATTGTTAAGCAAGGAATTGACGAACAGGGGCGCGAGCTTGCCAAAAAAGAAATTGCTTGGTACAAAAAAATTCAGGACGAAGATTTTTCCAATATCCCTAAGATTTACGCTTATGAGCCGTTGACAATGGAATTTATCGACGGACAAAATATTTATGAATATAATTTTATTCCCGACGCGCAGAAACGTTATATTCTTCAAAAAATCATTGCTTGTCTGCAGGAAGTTCACAAACTCGGCGGTGTAAAGGTTGACAAGGAAAGTTATTTCGACGCTTACATTGGCAAGACTTACAAGCGGCTTAAAAAAGTTCGTAACCTTGTACCCTTCGCCAATGACGAAAAAATTACGATTAACGGGCGCGTCTGCCGAAATATTTTTTATCATAAAGACGAGTGCGAAAGGTTAATCATGCAGTACTTGCCGAAAGAATTTAGACTGATTCACGGCGATTGTACTTTCAGCAATATGATGTTGCGCCACGATACCGAGCCGGTTTTGATTGATCCGCGCGGATATTTCGGACACATTCAATTTTACGGCGATGTTGCCTACGATTGGGTAAAACTTTATTATTCTCTGCTGAGCAATTACGACAGATTTAATTTAAAAAGATTTTCGCTTGAGATTGGTGATAAAGGCGTTTCGTTGGAGATTGAAAGTAACGGCTGGGAAAATCTTGAGGAATATTTTTTTGAACTGCTTGACGGCGAAGTTACCAAGCGGCAGATGAAATTGCTTTTGGCTATAACGTGGCTTTCACTTACAACTTATGCGTGGGAGGATTACGATTCAATTTGCGGTGCGTTTTACAACGGGCTTTACTACCTTGAAGAAGCGTTGCAAATGGAAAGTGCCTATGGTTATTTTGGGCAGAATATGATGTGGATTGAAAATGCGTTGAAGTCAATCTCCGGTACGCAAATGGACGCGCTTATATCAGATTGTGAAAAAACTCTGCGCGGAGGACACAGGATAATTGTTTCGGGTTTAGGGAAAAATGTTCCGATATGTGAAAAATTTGTCGGCACAATGATTTCCATGGGACTTGATTCAAGTTTTATGCACACAAATTCTGCGGTTCATGGAGATATGGGAATTGTCCGCGCAGGTGACTTGGTAATAATTTTGACGAAGAGCGGCGAAACGGAAGAATCGGTTTATTTGACGCGACTTTTGCAACGTCGTAACGGCGTAAATCTTTGGCTGTTGACTTTCAAGGATTACAGTACGCTTGCCGATATGATTCAGAAAAAATTGGTGATTCATCTGGACAACGAGGGCGATTTATGGAATATCCTGCCGAATAATTCGACGACGTTAAATTTGATTGTGTTGCAGACGGTAGCTATTGAAGTGGCCCGCAGAATGCAAGTTGACTTGGAAAAAGATTTTAAACCGAATCATCCCGGCGGTGCAATCGGACGAAGCTTGAATTAGTTCGCAATTAAATTAAAGAAAAGATAAATCAATGCGAGGCGCGCAAGGACGCGCGCCCGCCCGCGTAAATCGCCGGATGCGATTTCAGCGGGCATGTTTTCTTTTGTTACTTTTCTTTTGCGCCAAAAGAAAAGTAAATTTAATAATAAAAAAGTTAAACGCCAATAACGAGGTGATTTTATTGGAAGAAAAAATTGTACTTTCAAATTTGCCGCATACTTGGATTTTCGACCTTGACGGCACACTTGTAAAACATAACGGCTACTTGACGGCGACGGGCGACGTTTTGCTTGACGGTGTTGCTGAATTTCTTGCGAGCATACCGGAAAAAGATATGATAATTATCGTCACGGCAAGACCTTCAAAATATCGCGCAGTTACCGAAAAATTTTTGTCGGCAAATAATATTCGATATGACCATATAATTTTCGACGTACCTGTTGGTGAAAGGATTTTAATCAATGACAATAAGCCCAGCGGTTTAAAGACTGCCTACGCGATTGAAAGGATTCGTGACAAGTGGGATAAAATTACGCTGATTGAAAAGGAGACTTTTTAAAAGGCGCACATCAAGTTGGATTTTAACAACACGATCTAATAGAATTGATTCGGCATTACAATTAAGCTGAAAATTAGCGGGAAAGTTTTCATTTTTTCAGAACAATTCCATCAATAATTTCAGGACAAATTCACTAAATGGTGGTATAATACGCCCCGTTGTGAATTTGTTTTTAGTTTTGAAAGGGGGAAGGCTGCTCCGAAGCGGCGAGGCGACTTAGGCAGTCGGCAGCTCGGGACGCGGCACGGATCGCGTTATGCAGCGGGATAATGAAGCGTAACTTTTGGAAGAGCATTAAGAACAGTAAAAATAAGCTGGCACTTTGCTTGATGTTGGCGGGATTTTCTGCATTTAGCGTAGGTTTTACCAATCAAAACGAAGCTGTTGAGGTTGAAAAAATTAAGACAATAGATGAAGTTCAAGTCGAAGTTCCTGAAGTCATCGGAAATGATGCATTAGTGCAAGCGGCAGCATTTGTAAATACAACACGTGAGATTAGCGAATCGCCGGATATTCCTTCGATTATACCTATTAACGCGATTGAAAGCGCGGAAAATCTTACGTATGAAGATGAAATTAACAGAGAAAATAATATAAATACAGAACCGACAGGCGGCAATATTACCGATAACGGTTTGAGATACAAAGCGGTTATGTCAATGGAAGCAACGGCATATCTTCCTACAGACGGAAGTCCCGAAGGTTTAACGGCAATGGGCATTCCCGCGACTTACGGTATTGTTGCGGTTGATCCCAGTGTAATTCCGTTGGGTACAAGAGTTTATGTTCCCGGTTACGGCGTTGCATTGGCGGCAGATACAGGCGGCGCGATTATCGGTTATTGCATAGATCTTTGCATGGAAAGTTATGCGGAGTGTATGGATTTTGGACGCCGCAACGTCACGGTTTATATACTTGATTAAAATTTAAACATTGAATCTGAAATAGGTTACGTCGCCGTCCTGCATAATATAATCTTTGCCCTCAAGGCGAACAAGACCTTTTTCACGGGCGGCGGCGATAGAACCGTATTTTATTAAATCATCATAATTTACAATCTCTGCACGTATGAAACCGCGCTCAATGTCACTATGGATTTTACCGGCGGCTTTTACGGCAGGAGTACCTTTAACAATCGTCCAAGCGCGGCACTCGTCGGGACCGGCAGTCAAAAAAGTCATAAGACCTAAAAGCTCGAAGGCGGCATTAATTAATCGATTTAAACCCGAACTTTCAAGCCCTAAGTCAGACAGAAATTCTTTAGCCTCCTCTTCGTCAAGTTCCGCAATTTCGGACTCAACTTTAGCGCAGATCATTACGACCTGCGCATTTTCTTTTGCCGCAAGTTCCTCAACCTGCGCGACGTAAGAATTTTTTTCGGTTAAATCATCTTCAGAAACATTTGCAACGTACAAAACAGGCTTAAGCGTCAACAAATTTGTTTCACGTATCGCAAAAATTTCTTCGTCCGTCAAGCCGATATTCCGCGCAGGTTTACCCTCGTTTAAAGCGTCACGAATTTTTTGCAAAATTTCATTCTCAATTTTTGCCGCCTTATTGCCCGACTTCAAAACGCGTACCAAATTTGAAATTCTTTTATCTACAATTTCTAAATCTGCCAAACACAATTCAGTTTGTATCGTCTCAATATCGCGAAGGGGATTAATCTGCGCGGAAACGTGAGTAATATTTTCGTCGTCAAAACATCTGACAACGTGCGCAACAGCATCAACTTGCCGAATATGTTCCAAAAATTTGTTGCCTAAACCTTCGCCCTTCGACGCGCCTTGTACAAGCCCCGCAATGTCCACAAACCTAACCGTTGCAGGCGTCGTCTTTTTGGAATTGTACATCTTCGTTAAAACGTCAAGCCGCGCATCAGGTACGGCGACAATTCCGACATTCGGCTCAATAGTGCAAAAAGGATAATTTGCCGCCTCAGCACCTGCCTTTGTTATCGCGTTAAAAAGTGTCGACTTGCCAACGTTGGGAAGTCCGATTATTCCAACTTCAAGACTGCTCATTTAATTCCCTCACTTAAAAAATTTTCCTTTACATTTCGCCACCGCGCAGTTTATTCCTTTAAATAAAAAAAGAGCCGGAGATTTTTCCGACTCATAAATTTTTTTTTTAGAAAGTATTTTTTATCAGCTTACAGCCATAGCCGCCGCGATTGCCGCACCAAGTCCGCTTCCGCCGTTATCCAAAACAGTATCGACTTTCGCCGCATCTTCGCCGAGCAATTCGCCGAGTGCCTTAGCAATATTTTCTTTGACAAGCGGCATTTTTTCATAAACCGAACCGTCAATCGCGATATGTTGTTTCTCAATTTCGCCTTCGCCGGCACGTTGCCAAATAATTCCTACAAATGAACAAGTTACAACTCGCGCAGAACGAATCACGATAGCCGCCGCCAATTCCTTAATCTTTTGAACGTCGCTGACTTCCAACTTTTGACCAATGCGCTGTTCAACAATCTGCGAGGCTTTTTCAAGATTAGGTGTTTCGTCAAGAATCATCATCGACATATCAATAGACGTAAAGCCGTATTCCTTGCCCTCTTCGCCTAAAAGTTCGGCAATAGCCATTCCAAGAAGTTCACCCATATAACGCCCCGATACCATTTTTTCATGACGTTGTTCACCGGGCTTTTCGGATTTCCTGTCAAATTCTCTGTCAAAACGATTCGGCGTCAACTTCATAAAGCCGCCCGATTCCAAATTCAGAATCATTCCGCCCTTGCCGAAACATTTCGGATCGTGAACACTCGGTTCAAGGTAGCAGGTATTATGTCCCGTCGCGTAAATCGAACCCATATAAGTGTCGGAATTTTTGTAAGCGGCAGAAAGTAAAACTGCAACAGTATCATTTATGACGGCAACAGGTTCAACATTGTTAATCCCGCGACGTTGCAGAGCGGCATTAAGTAAATCGTTGACAACTTCACCTTCAACGCCGGGAGTCGCAAATTCTTTCGTCCAGATAATTAAGCGGGCGTTATTTAAATCGTCCTGCGTCGACGGGAAAGAAAATGTATGTCCCAAATAAAATTTCGTGTTATGGTCGCCGTCAATGGCTTCATCAATCAACTTTGCAAGGAAGTCAAACATTTGCTCGGCAGTCGAATTTTTACCGATATAATCGTACTTGCCTTCAACGATTAACGGTTCACCGACGCGCTTAATAATTTCAAATTCTCCGCCGCCGTTGAGTTTGATACGCGAAACACGAACATTGGTGCCGCCGAAGTCCAACGCTAAAAATTCGCCCTTCTCATTGCCGCTGGGCAGTCCGACGTAGGATTTCAACATACGCAAAGATGAACTGTCAGGATTTTTCAAGCCAAGTTGCAAGTCTTGAAGAAAGTTAGTCGAAATTTCGCGGAGCATTTCGGTTGTAGCCTCAAATTCCGTGATGACTGACTGAAAAATTTTTTCGTTAAACGCCATAAAAATTTCCCCCTTTAAATTTTTCGTAGTATAATTTATAAAATTATTATAACCAATTAATTCGAGGTTGAAAAGACTTTTCTAAAAATTTTGGGAGGGAATATTTTGGAATTTATTAAAAATCCCGCGCAGATTGAAAATCGGAGTATGGAAATTATTGCGCCGTACATTGCAAATTTGAATTTAAATTTTGAGGAGACGAAAATTTATTCGCGGATAATTCATGCGGCAGGAGATGTTGACTACGCGCCGTTGATTAAGATTCACGAAAATTTTATTGAGTCGGCTCAATCTGCAATTCTGCGCGGAGCAAATATTTTTACAGATGTGGAAATGGTGCGGACGGGCATTAATAAGCGGGCATTGAAAAAATTTGGCGGTGAAGTTTTTTGCAAAGTTGCCGATGATGAAGTAAAAAAATTTGCGGTAGAAAAAAATATTACGCGGTCAATGGCGGCAATGCGTATTTTCGGAAAAAATTTAAACGGCGCGATTGTGGCAATTGGAAATGCTCCGACGGCTTTATTTGAAGTTTTACGGCTTGTGCGTGAAGAAAATATTTTACCTGCCGCGATTATCGGCGTACCTGTGGGATTTGTGGGGGCGGCTGATTCTAAGGCTGAACTTGCCGCGCAAAATAAAATTCCCTTCATAACAGTTACCGGTACGAAGGGCGGAAGTTCTATTGCGGTTGCCGCCGTCAATGCGATTTTATATTTGCTTAATGATTCGCGCGATTAAGAATTGTTGATAAAGTTAGAATAGAAGGGGGCGCACAAGGACGTTACCTTTTTGCGCCAAAGAGAAAAGTAAGTTCAATAATTAAAAAGTTTAAAAAAAATTTTACAGAATTAGAATTTATCAATATCTTCATCAATCACTTAATGCTTGCAATTTTCTTCCAATAATGCAATAATCATTTTGAACAAGGAGGTTGCTTTGGATATGCGGCATTTTTATATTTTGGTATTTATCTTTCTAATTTTTCTGAGCGGTTGCTCTAAATCGGATACATCTCAAAAAAATGAAAGTGAATATGAAAAAGTTCGTTTGGTTATGACTGCCAACGGCACAAAAAGCGGTATAGAATCATTAACCGCGTTGCATTTTGCGGAATTGGTTTCGGAGGCGTCCGGCGGAAATGTGCAGATTGAATTTTATCCCAACGATGAATTAACCGGCGGAAATACAAATGAGGCTGTACGATCGCTGACTGAAGGCTTTGTAGATTTGGGCGCGTATGTGGCAGGTACAATGTCAATGCTTGACGTTCGCTTGGAAGTCGCAACTATTCCTTGGTCTTTCTCAAGTTATCAAGAGGCGCGGCAAGTTATCGACGATACCGGCGGAAAATATTATGAAAAAATTTTATCTGAATATGGGCTGATTTATCTCGGTTCAGCGCATAATGCAATGCGTCAACTTACAAGCAATCGTAATCCAATGCGGACTCCCGACGACCTTAAAGATATGAAAATACGCGTATTGGGCGGCGAAGTTTACAGATTATTTTTTTCAACACTTGGCGCAAAACCTGTTCCTTTAGGCTGGAGTGAACTCAATATCGCTATTCGTCAAGGTGTCATTGAAGGGCAGGAAAACGGATTTTTCCTTATGCGATCGGGACATCTCAACGAAATTCAAAAATATATGACGGTATGGAATTATCTTTACGAAAATTATTTGTTTGTAGCCAATCGCAAAACTTTTGAGCAATTAGAACCTAAAACACAAAATTTGTTACGTGAAAAAATGCGTGAGGCTTGCGAATGGAGTCGCGATTATTTAGAAAAGGAAGAAAATAAAATTCGCGCCCAATTTGTTGCAGACGGTTTAGAAGTTATAGACCTTACCCCTGAGGAATTAGAAGTTTTTAAGGAAAGAGTCAGACCTCTGCGCGAAGAATTAAAGAAAAAATATGGCGAGGAAGCTTGCAAGGCATTTCGTATTGATATGGAAAAAAATTTCAAGGGGGCTGACGGAAATTGAAAAGTAGACTTTACAAATTTTTCTTATCAGCTTTCTTGTACTGGCTGGTTGCGACATACGCGGGATATATATTAATAATTCCTGAAAAAATTATCGGCTTAGCCGTATTTATCCCGCCGATGTTAGGCTTTATGTGGGGACCTTTGGCGGCGGCAGGAGTTTATGTCGGCGGATTAATTCACGAAGTTGTTGCAAATGAATTTGGAATAAGCAATTTTCTTTTAGCACTTGGGAAAAATTTTTGGATATTTATTGCGGGATATTTACCGTATTTTCTCTGGTATAAATGGGACGTTGATTCAGAAGAAAAAGAATCCTTTTCACTTAGTGTACACACGCTTAAAAAATTTTTTGCAATTACTTTTACAACTTTCATTGTGACTTCGGCATTTCGCGCAGTGACGGCATCAACGGCAGAATTGGAAGCATTAGCAGGTTGGTTTGGCTCGGGACGAACTGCAACAATTCCAACTTATATGCTCGCCTGTTTATTGAACGATTTTTTTATAGCGATATTTTTTGACATAGCATGGTTTTTCATGTTAGTCAGTAAAAATTATAAATTTTATCATCCAAAAGAAAATTTTGCCGAAGAGCCCGTTTCATCAAACGACAAAATTTTAAGCGATACTCACAGGGCAAGGAGTATAGCATTTTTATTTTACATATTTTTCCCTGTAGCTCTTATTTACATAAATAATTTTCAAATTTACGGAATGAGCGACATAAAAATTTGGTTGCATTTTGTATCGGAATGTTTGATAGTTATCGACATTTATTTAACACTTATGCTGTATTTACTTTTGCGCTATCGCCGTTCAATAATGATGGAAATTGTATTTTTGGTATCGCAGACGGTATTTTTTACTGCAACGGTATTGAGTGCGGGAAGTTCATTTGCATTGGGAGACCTTGCAAAATCTCACACGGAAGACTCTTTACACGCAATGAGCGTTATTTGTCGTGAAAGATTGTACAGAACTTTTTTTTGCGTCAGGCAAGCGGTAAACGGTATGAAACTTCAAGCCTTAAACGCGATTGAAAGTTATGAAAGCCTTGCGGAAGATGAAGTTTACAGAAAAAATTATCTTGAGAAAATGATAACTGATTTTAGTGCAATCGCCGTTGGAATTGACGGAAGTGTTTCATATTATTTGCGATTGATACCCGAGATTGAAGGGACGAAGGGCGGCTTTTCAATGCAAAGGGAAGATGCACGCTGGGAAGGTGCGCTTTCACCTTTCGTAAGACGTGAGCCGGTAGACCTTGCGCCGTATGATCCCCATGACGCGCAAACTGTAGGCTGGTATTATATTCCATACAGAAGCGGTTGTCCGACTTGGATTGAGCCTTATTTTGACCCCGTAACAAATTTTTATGTTATTTCTTATGTTGCGCCGTTGTACATTGACGGAAAATTTATCGGCGTAATTGGTATGGATATTGACTTCAATTTTATTATTCAGGAACTGCGGAGAATGTCCATATATGATTACGGTTATGTTTACATAATGAATCGTAACAATATTGTCCTTTATCATAAAGACCAACCTCAGGGGACTTTGTTTGAACCGAATCCCGAATTTCAAGAAATGGAAATTTATTTGGCAAATGGTATGTGGTTAGGAATTGCGACGCCATTAAGCAGGGTTTATGATGAGCGTAACAGAATTTTAATGCACCTTATAGCGGCAAGTATTGTTGTGGCGATGTTAATTTCCTTGACGAGTATTACTTTGGCATCAAAGGCTATACGTCCATTAGCGGGTATGACGGAGGCGGCTAAACGTATTGCGTCCGGTGACCTCAACGTAAAAATTTCTTATGAATCAGGCAATGAATTGGGAATTTTAGTCCGCAGTATTCGCGAAATGGCAAGTAAGTTGGAAATTTATGTTTATCGCGACAAATTAACGGGTCTGCGAAATGCGGCGGCTTATATCAGCAAAGCGGCTGAACTGGATGCACAAAATAAGTTGGTTAATGATCTTACTTACGGCGTAGTAATTTTTGACGCAAATTTTTTAAAGAAAATTAATGATAATTACGGGCATGATGCGGGCAACGAATTAATTCGGCATGCCGCAAAGGTAATTTGTAAAGTTTTTGCACACAGTCCGGTTTACCGAATCGGCGGTGATGAATTTGCGGCGATATTGCAAGGTCCTGACTACGATAACAGAGAGGAACTTCTCAAGCTGTTTGATGAAAAAGCGGCGGAAGAACATTTTGAGGCGGCAGGAGATACACTTACTGTATCCGTAGCACGCGGGCTTGGCGTTTACGAATCGGGCATGGAATTTTCCGCTGTATCGCATAAAGCTGATGTTGCAATGTATAATCATAAATCCGCACTTAAGGCAAAATTCGGTGAAGAAGTCAGATAGTTGTTAAAAATTTTTTATTGTTAAATCTACTTTCTTTTCTGACTTTATCAATATGCTTTAATTCCTTCCTGCAAATGTCAGCCAACGTCCGTTTTTCAGATAGAATTGCAAATAAATTGTTACCGGCTCATCATAAAAGCTCCTGTTGTAAGCAAGGCAGAAAACAATTTCGCCCTTTGCAGTATAAGAAATGTTCGGACCTTTTGATACAGGGATAACCTCTTCCCAATCAATAAAATTTCCGTCGCTGTCTTTCAATTCTCTGTACATTTTTTGTTCATCAAGATTATATTTGTAACGCCTTAAATAAGGTTGCGCAGAAATTTCATTAGGGCTCTTTGCATTTAGCGGAACAATGTAGGCAACTTCCGTGAAGGCAATAATATAATTCGGCGGCGAATATTCTTGCACGTTTATAGAATTTTTATTAATGTAAAGGGAAATTTCCCTACTGATATTGCCCACAGCAAGATAGTTTAAAGGATTATTACGCATATCATTTAACGTAGCGGTATCGTTCAATCTATTTGCTGAAAAACAAATTGTCGGCAACAATATTATCGCCCACAACAATATAAAAAATTTTTTCATCGTAATCCTCCGTAAAATTAAAAAAAGTCGGCAGAAATTTTTAATCTGTCGACTTTAAATTTTTATTTTAAATTGACGGTATAGCTGCCGTTGATTTTTCAAAATAAGCTTTACCGCCGCGATTTACTTTAGTGCCTTTTGGGACAACTTGAATTTGTAAAGCCTCCATACGCAAACTTGCTCCCGCAGTTCCCGCAGGTTCACCGTTAGCCGCCCAACCGAGCCAGCCGCCGTTTTGTACATGCGCCCTGTAGTAAATATCTAAAACTTTTGCATATTCACCGACAAGCTTAATCCTGACTGCTTCCATACGTTTATTTTTTCCAGCCGTCCCAGCGACACTTCCTGAATTTTTCCATTCCTGCCAGCCAATATCTTGTACATGCGCTTGATACTGAATCATACTCGTTGTGCCGTCCATAAAATTTATCAGCAACGCTTCCATACTTTTACCTTGCCCGACAGTCCCCGCAACTTTTCCGTTGCCAACCGCTTTTTGCCAGCCGATACCATGAACATACGCTTGAAAGTTAAGGTAGACTGTCCGCTTTGCCGCAAATGTAACCTGCGCGGAGAAAATCAGTATACCAATTAACATTATGCTAAAGAATTTTTTCACGAACAATCCACCTCACTTTATAAATTTATTCACTCGCAACTTTAATGGCTTCCTGTAAATCCACAACGCCTTCATAAATCGCCTTACCGATAATTGCGCCGACAATTCCTAAATGTTCCTTTTCCTTAAGCTTACGGATATTGTCAAGAGAATTTACGCCACCCGATGCAATAACCGATAAGCCCGATTTCTCGGCAATCTTCGCAACCATTTCAACGTTTACGCCATTAAGCATACCGTCCCGCGCAATATCAGTATAAGTTATAGTCGTAATTCCGCAGTCACCGATTCGCGCGGCAAGTTCCTCTGCGGCAATTTCTCCGGAATCACTCCAACCGTTTACTGCAACAATTCCGTCCCGCGCGTCAATAGCTACAACAACTTTTTCACCAAATTGCGCCGCCGCTTCATGCACAAACTTTGGATTTTCTACAGCCGCAGTTCCGACCATTACACGCTCAACGCCCAAATCCAACATCATATCAATTTCTTCCATTGAGCGAATACCGCCGCCGACTTCAATAGGAATATCTATATTTTCTAAAATTTTTTTTATCGTGAAGATATTCATAGGGTGACCGATTTTCGCGCCGTCCAAGTCTACAACGTGAAGGAAATGCGCCCCCGCGTCTTGTAATTCAACCGCCGTATCTTCAGGATAGCTTGAATAAGTAAATTTTTTATCGTAGTCGCCCTGCGTCAAGCGCACACACTTTCCGCCGAGAATATCTATTGCAGGTAAAATTATCAACTTAAACACCACCTTAACAATGCGTAATTCGTAATGCGTAATTAGGAATTAATTTTTTGCATTGTGAATCACGCTAAATTTTTTAATTTGTATAATAATCTACAAAATTTTTTAAGACTTTTAAGCCGACATCGCCGGACTTTTCGGGATGAAATTGCGTCGC
>FLNU01000658.1_pt1 | contig 14928 bp, 12 predicted proteins | sample 1140361 | NCBI WGS metagenome assembly FLNU01 (sample SAMEA3878206, study PRJEB12797) | bioreactor metagenome | biome: Moose rumen | place: Sweden | collected 2011-10 | reverse complement strand
CTCTTGGTGAGATTTTCTACAGTGAGTAGTGCGTCAGCCATGTAAGGGGTGGTGTGGATGGGTTGGGGGTTACAGGTTATGGCTTTTCAGTTTCAAATACTCTTTTCTGGCCTTCTTCATCATCTTGTTGAAACGCTTGTCGGCATGGAGGCGAGCCACGGCGGCGCTGGCGGCCAGACGGCCTGCGTCGACGTCGCTCTGCCAGTGGAAGCCCGCGATGACACGGCTCTGCCCGTATATGTATCCACGTGACAGGAGGGTGTCGGCACAGTCGGGTGCCATCTCGGTGAGCAGCAGGGCAGTGGTCCATCCCAGGATGGTGTGGCCGCTGGGGTAGGAGCCGTTGTGGCTCAGCTCCTCCTCGTCCCACGGTGCTATGGTGGGTTCGCCGTAGTAGATGTAGGGACGTATGCGCATGTAATGGGCCTTGGCGGTCTCGCTGACGTGGTCGGCGGTCATGATGCCGGCGGTGAGCATACGGTAGATGGCCGGCGTGGCCTCCTTCGAGATGGTGATGCCCATGGCACCGCCCATCACACGGCACATGTAGTCCACGCTCCATTCGGCGTCCTGCACTGCCAGTGCACAGCGTGCGCTGTCCTTGCGCTGCTCCAGCCCCCAGCGGTACTGGGCCTTGTCATACTGGAATGCTGCGCTGGCTGTGTCGGGAGGCGGCGGCAGGAAGCGTCGCATATTGGGCAGCTCGCGTGCCGGTATCAGGGGTTCCTGGGCGGATAATTTGAAAATTGAAAATTGAAAACAGAAAATGATGCTTGTGCACAACAGATATTTCAGCGTCTTATTCATACTTCTTTAAACATTAAAAATTAAACATTAACCTTTAACCATTAAACATTAACCTTTACTCCCCAGCAGTTTGTCGGTCTGTTCTTTGGCTTGGGACTTTATCTCGGGGGTGATGTACTGGCTGGCGGTGCGCAGGGCCAGCATGATGGCCGTCAGGTCGTCGGTGAAGCCGAGGGCGGGGATGAAGTCGGGGATGAGGTCGGCGGGCAGGATGAGGTAGCCCAACGCGCCGATGATGAGGGTCTTGGCCTTCACGGGCACATTCTTCGACTGCATCATGTAGTAGAGCTGCAGGGCAGGGTAGAGCACCTTGGCGCCCACCTGCGAGGCGTTGCGGCGCAGCTTCTTCCAGAAGTCGCCTTCGTTGTAGTGCCGCTCATACTGCGGCGCTGTCTCTATAGTGAATCTATCCAATTTTCAATTTTCAATTTTCAATTGTTCCATGATGGCCTTGGCGGCCTTGCGTCCGGCGCCCATGGCGAGTATGACTGTAGCGGCACCGCTGACGGCGTCGCCGCCGGCGAAGATGAGCTTGCGGCTGGTCTGCCCGTTGTCGTCGGCTATTATGCCGCCCCACGGCTCGCACTCCAGGCCGGGCGTGGTGGTGCGGATGAGGGGGTTGGGGCTGGTGCCGAGGGCGGCGACGACGGTGTCGGCCTCCAAATCGAACTCGCTGCCTTCGATGGCCTTGAAGCTGCGGCGCCCCTTGGCGTCCGGCTCGCCCATCTCCATCTTCACACAACGCATGGCACGCACGGTGCCGTCCTCGTTGCCGAGTACCGCGGCGGGGGCCGTCTGGAACAGAAACTGCACGCCCTCCTCCATGGCGTGGTGCACCTCCTCGCGGCGGGCTGGCATGTCCGTCTCGCCGCGGCGGTAGACCACCGTCACCTCGCTGCCCAGTCGCAGGGCCGTGCGTGCGGCATCCATGGCCACGTTGCCGCCACCCACGACGATGACCTTCTTGCCCAGGTAGATGGGTGTGTCGTAGTGCTCGTCGTAGCCGTGCATGAGGTTGGTGCGCGTCAGCAGCTCGTTGGCGCTGACGACGCCGATGAGGGTCTCGCCTTCGATGCCCATGAACTTGGGCAGGCCAGCGCCGCTGGCGATATAGACGGCGTCGTACTCCATATCCTCGAACAGCTGGTCGATGGTGAGGCTCTTGCCGATGATGACGTTGGTGCGTATCTCGACGCCCAGGCGGCGCAGGTTGTCTATCTCGGGCTCCACGACGCGCTGCTTGGGCAGGCGGAACTCGGGAATGCCGTAGACGAGCACGCCGCCGGCATGGTGCAACGCCTCGAAGACGGTGACCTGGAAGCCGTGCTTGGCCAGGTCGCCGGCGCATGTCAGACCACTGGGGCCGCTGCCGATGACCGCCACCTTGCGACCGGCAGGGTGGCACTGGCTCTGCGGCTTGGACACCTTGCGGTGGTTGTCGGCCACAAAGCGTTCCAGGGCACCGATAGCGATGGGCTCGCCCTTGACGCCCATCACGCAGCTGCCCTCGCACTGCGTCTCCTGCGGGCACACGCGGCCACAGACGGCCGGCAGCGCCGAGTCGTGGCTGATGGTGATATAGGCTTGGTTGAGGTTCTCCTCTTTGATGTCCTGGATGAAGCGCGGAATGTTGATGCCCACAGGGCAGGCCTCGACACAGCGGGGCTTCTTGCACTGCAGGCAGCGGCTGGCTTCGAGTATTGCCTGGTGCTCGGTGAGGCCGAAGGAGACCTCGTCGAAGTTGTGGGCGCGGACCTTGGGGTCCTGCTCCTGTGGCTTCTGGCGCTGCTTGGCCTCGGCGATGGCGGCGTCCACGGCAGGCGCCAGGTTGCACTGGTGCCCGCTCTCGGCGGTGGCAATGCGGTAGCGGCGTGCGTCGGGGGTCTTCAGCTTGCGGGCGGCCTCGTCGAAGTCCACCAGGTGGCCGTCGAACTCTGGTCCGTCGACGCAGCAGAACTTCACCTCATTGCCCACACGCACGCGGCAGGCGCCGCACATGCCCGTGCCGTCGACCATCATGCAGTTGAGGCTGGCGATGGTCGGCAGGTTGTACTTCTTGGTGGTCAGGCTGACGAACTTCATCATCGGCAGGGGACCTATCGCGACGCAATGCGAATAATCCACGCCGCTTTGGCACAGCTGGTCCACCTTGGCGGTGACGAGCCCCTGCTCGCCGTAGGTGCCGTCGTCGGTCATGATGTGCAGGTTGTGGCACACGGCACGCAGCTCGTCCTCGTAGAAGAGCAGGTCCTTCGAGCGGGCACCGATGACCACGTCGGTCGGTATGCCCTGCCGGAAGGCCCACTTCACCTGCGGGAACACCGGCGCGATGCCCACGCCGCCGGCCACGAAGAGCAGCCGCTTCAGCTCGCCCTTGGCGTGCTTCTCTATCAGCTCGCTGGGCCGACCCAAGGGGCCAACGATGGTGTAGAGGTCGTCGCCCTCGTTCATCGCCGCCAGCTGGCGCGTCGTCTCGCCCACCACCTGGAAGACGATGACCACCGACTGACGCTGGTAGACGATGTCGCTGATGGTGAGTGGTATGCGCTCGCCGTTGGGGTGGGGGATGACGATGACGAACTGGCCGGGCTTGCCGCTGAGCGATATCCACGGCGCGTGGACCTCCATCCGGTATATCTCCTGGCTGTTGAGCAGCCGCTTGCTGATAATCTCGTACATGATTATGTGTTGTTTGTTATTCGGCGAAATACTTGTAGAACAGCGGGATGGTCTCGATGCCGTGGAAGAACTGCTCCAGGGGGTAGTTCTCGTTGGGGGCGTGGATGTCGTCGCTGGCGAGGCCGAAGCCCATGAGGATGCTCTTGAGGCCGAGTATCTTCTCGAAGCCGGCCACGATGGGTATGCTGCCGCCGCTGCGGGTGGGGATGGGGCGCTTGCCGTAGACCTCCTGCATGGCGCGTTCGGCGGCCTTGTAGGCCTTCAGCTCGAGCGGTGCCACGTAGGCCGCGCCGCCGTGGCAGGGCGTCACCTTGACAGTGACGTAGTCGGGTGCCACGCTCTCGAAGTACTGCTGGAACAACTTGCTGATTTTCTCGAAGTCCTGGTTGGCCACCAGTCGGGTGCTGATCTTGGCGTAGGCTTTGGAGGGGAGGACGGTCTTGGTGCCCTCGCCGGTGTGTCCGCCCCAGATGCCGCAGACGTCGAGGCAGGGGCGTATGCCGGTGCGCTCCTTGGTGGTGTAGCCTTTCTCGCCCTTCAGCGCACGGATGCCCAGCTCTTTCATGTATTCAGCCTCGTCGAAGGGGGCCTGGGCCATGAGGGCACGCTCCTCGTCGCTGAGCACCAGCACGTCGTCGTAGAAGCCTGGTATGGTGATGTGGCCGTCGGCGTCGTGCAGGTCGGCAATCATACGGCAGAGCACGTTGATGGGGTTGGCCACGGCGCCGCCGAAGATGCCGCTGTGCAGGTCGTGGTTGGCGCCGGTGACCTCCACCTCCCAGTAGCAGAGGCCGCGCAGGCCGCTGGTGATGCTGGGCACGTCGGGGGCAATCATCGAGGTGTCGCTGACCAGGATGATGTCGGCTTTCAGCAATTCCTTGTTCTTCTCGCAGAAGCCGTAGAGGCTGCCGGAGCCGATCTCTTCCTCGCCCTCGAGCATGAACTTCACGTTGCAGGGCAAGGTGTTGGTCTTCACCATATATTCGAACGCTTTGGCGTGCATGAAGCTCTGTCCCTTGTCGTCGTCGGCGCCGCGGGCCCATATCTTGCCGTCCTTGACGACGGGTTCGAAGGGCTGGGTGCGCCACAGTTCGAGCGGCGCCACAGGCATCACGTCGTAGTGGCCGTAGACCAGCACGGTGGGCTTCTGCGGGTCGATGGTCTTCTCGCCGTAGACGACGGGGTTGCCGTCGGTGGGCATCACCTCGGCACGGTCGGCGCCTGCCGCCAGCAGCAGCTCGCGCCAGCGCCCGGCGCAGCGCACCATGTCGGGTTTGTGCTCCTGCTCGCTGCTGATGCTGGGGATGCGGATGAGTGAGAAAAGCTCCTCGAGGAAGCGGTCCTTGTTTTGTTCTATGTATTGTTTCATAGGATTGAAAGGTTATAGGTTGATTGTTTTCATGTATGTCTCGTATGACACTCACACAACTTGTTCGATGTTCCATACGAAAGCGCGAATACCGACCTCTTCGTTGCGTTTGTCCAGTTTGCGTACGGCTGTGAGTATGGAGTCGACTTTTTCGTCATTCACTACACACATCACAGCGTTGTTCATTTCAGGCCAAGTGTGTGTGCCTCGGTGTGGGTCGCCGGTGACGCTTCCGCGTCCCTGTACGTTCTCCCAGAAAGTGAAGCCTTTTACGTCCAAGATGTCGAGCAGATACTCGACGCGTTCGGTGCTGGCTTGGTTGAATACTATCAGTATGCTTTTCATTTCTCTTCCAGATTGATGTTCATGAATACGAATTTCTTGCGTTCGCGCTCCAGCTTCTCCTGGTCGCCACGGCGGTAGAAGGCGCCGTAGAGGACGGGGACTATGATGAGAGTGACGAAGGTGGAGACCGTGAGGCCGCCGATGACTATGGTGCCCATAGTGGTCCACATCTCGGACCCTTCGGAGGTGGATGTGGCCATAGGTATCATGCCGAGGATGGTGGTGAAGGCGGTCATCAGGACAGGGCGCAGACGGCTCTGTCCGCTGACGGCGATGGCCTCGCCCAGTGGCAGGCCGCGTTCGCGCATGAGGTTGATGTAGTCGACGAGCACAATGCCGTTTTTGACCACGATGCCGATGAGGAGTATGAGGCCGAGCATGCCAATCATGTCGAGGTTGGTGCCTGCAATGAGCAGTGCGAAGATGGCGCCGCTGAGGGCAAAGGGTATGGACAGCATGATGATGGCAGGTTTGCCGAAGCTCTCGAACTGCGATGCCATGACGATGTAGACAAGCATGATGATGAGCGCAGCCAGGAGCCCCATGTCGTGCATGGCGTCCTGCTGGTCCTGGAAGTTGCCGGCCAGTGTTACATGCACACCTTGCGGCATGTCCATCTGGTCGATCTCGTGCTGCACGCTTGCGGCGAGATCGCGTAGTGAGGTCTTGTAGGGCATGACGGTCAGCGAGAGGTAACGCTGGCGGTTCTTACGCTCGATGGTGGGCGGACACCAGTATTCCTCGACTTTGGCCAGCTCTTCAAGCTTGACAATCTTGCCCGTGGCTGTGGGTATAGAGAGCTGCTCGATGTCGCTGATGGCGTCGCGGTACTCCTCGCGCAGACGTACCACTATGTTATACTCTTCGCCATCCTCTTTGAGGTAGCCTGCCGACATGCCGTTGACGCGGTTGCGGACATAGAGCGCCACGGTGCTCTCGTTGAGGCCGTGGAGGGCCAGCTTCTGCTTGTCGAGTGTTATCTTCAGCTCGGCACGGTCCTCGTCGCGGCTGACCTTGGTGTCGCGAGCGCCGGGCACGTTGCTCATCACGCGCTGACGCAGCTCCTGCGTGAAGCGTGTCGTCTGGTCGAAGTCGTAGCCGTAGATTTCCACCTTGAGGGTGTTGTTGCTGCCGCCACCCATGCCGCCGCCGTTGTTCACCTGATAGGTGACCAGCTCGGGGTAATCGGCGAAGCACTGGCGAAGCATCTCCTGCATCTCGAAGATGGTGCGTTTGCGGTGGTACTTCTTGGTGCAGCGCACGGTCATGGATATTTTGTTGTTGGTGGTGCTGTTGAAGAGGGCAGCGAAACCTGCATCGTCGTTGGAACCGGCAGAGGTGGATATGACGAGCACGTCGTCACCGAGCAGGCGGTAGATGTCCTCCTCCATGTGGCGTGCGGTCTTGAGGGTCTCCTCGATACGTGTGCCACGCTGTAGTTCGGCGCTGACGCTCATGCTGCCGTTGTCCTGCTCTTTCATGAAGTCGATGCCGACGCGTCCGGTGGCGAGTGGCACTATGGAGACGACAAAGAAGGCAAGGGCAACGAGGTATGTGACGAGCTTATGGCGCAGTGCCCATCGGAGTATTTTTGCATACCAGCTTTCGATGGCATTGAAAGCGCGTCCAATGGTGCGGTTCCAGATGTTGCGTTCCTGTTTGCGCTGGTAGGCTTCCTCGTCCTCTTTCTTGAGGAAGAAGGGACGCTCCTTGAGCATCTTGCTGCTGAGCATGGGGATGAGGGTGATGGCGGCAGCGGTGGAGACGCAGACCACAATGGTGATAATCCATCCGAGTTCCTTCATGAAGATGCCCATCATGCCCGGCAGCATGGTGAGCGGCACGAAGACTGCCACGAGCACCAGTGTTGTTGCTATGACGGAAGTCCACACCTCGTTGGTGGCGCATATGGCCGCTTCGCGGGGCGACTCGCCGCGTTCGATGTGCTTGGTGATGTTTTCCAATACGACGATAGCGTCGTCGACAACCATGCCGATGGCGACGGTGAGCGAGGCCAGGGAGATGATGTTGAGCGACGAGTCGGCCAGCAGCAGGTAGATGAACGAGGTGACAAGCGAGATGGGGATGGTTAGTGCGATGATGACGGTGGAGCGCCAGTTGCCAAGGAATATGAGTACAACCAGCACCACGAAGAGCAGGGCATAGAAGATGCTCTCGGTGAGGCCGTTGATGGCATTGACGATTTCCTCGGAGCCGTCGCGTATGAGTGTGGCCTCGATGTCGGGCGGCATGCTCTTCATGATTTCGTCCATCTCGGCTCGCACCTGACGGGCAATCTTGACGGTGTTGGCACCGGTTTGTTTGGTGATGATGAGACGTGCACCGTCGCTGCCGTTGATTTTCTCGTCGAGCGAGAGGTCTTTGATGGTGTCGCGCACGGTGGCAAGGTCGCGTACAAAGACCTGCTTGCCGCTGTAGGTGGTGGTGACAACAATGTCGGCGATCTCGGAACTCTCGACGTATTCGCCTTTTACACGCATCTGGTATTGCTCCTTGCCCATCTTGACGGTGCCGGAAGCCAGGTCGAGGTTGTTGGCCGAGATGGCCTGTCCGACCAGTTCGAGAGGTATGCCGTAGGCGTCGAGCTGCTTGGGGTCGAGGTCGATGTAGATATAGCGTTCGGGGGCGCCGCTGACGGTGATGTTGCCTATGCCGTCGATGCGGTTGAGGACATTGGTGACATTGTCCTCAAGGATGCGGTCGAGGCCGGAGTAGCTCTCCTTGGCAGTGAAGCCATACTGCATGATAGGCATGGCCGACGAGTTGAGCTTCAGTATCATCGGACGACTGACGCCGTCGGGCAGGTTGTCGTACAGCAGGTCGACGTATGAGCGTATGTCGTTGAGTGCCTCGTCGATGTCGGAGCCCCACTCGAATTCAAGGCTGACGACCGAGATGTTGTCCTTCGAGGTGGAGGTGATGTTCTTCAGTCCGTCGACGCTGTTGAGCGAGTTCTCGATAAGTTTGGTGATGTTGGTCTCTATCTCGCTGGCGTTGGCACCGGCGTAGGTGGTCATGACGGTGACATATGGCGGGTCCATCTCGGGCATCTGGTCGATGGGCAGGCGCGTCAGCGAATACAGTCCCAGTACAATCACGGCCACGAAGATGAGGCCTGTGGTGATGGGACGTTCGATTGCGGTTTTGTAAATGGCCATTTCTTTCAATTTTCACTTTCTACGATTTCCAGGTTGTCGCCGTCGACGAGACGGGCCTGACCTGTGACTACGAGCTTGTCGCCGGCTTTGAGAGCGCCGTCCTCGACGGGGAGTATCTCTGTGCGGTCGTCGAAACGCTGGCCGAGAGTCACGGCCACGCGGCGGGCCGTGGTGCCGTCGGCAACAAAGACATAGCGGTCGTTGGAGCCGGTGAGCTTCAGCACGCTCTGGTAGGGGACGACAATGGCGTCAACCTCGCCGACGGCCAGATGGGTGCGGACATACATGCCGGGGCGTATCTTCTCGGCGGTGTTGGGTATGTTGAGTTTGGCCTGGAAGGTGTGGCTCTGCGGGTCGACGGTGGGATAGACTATCTCGATAGTGGCGGGGAACACCTCGCCAGGGTATATGTCGCTCTCGACAGTTACCTTCATGCCCTGTTTCACCAGGGGGAAATAGCTCTCGGGGATGCTGATGATAGCCTTGAGGCGTGATATCTGTGTGAGCGTCAGGATAGGGGCGCCGGTGTACATCTCGCCGTCCTCGAAATTCTTGGCACTGATGACGCCCGCGAACTGGGCACGGACGAAGGTGTTCTGGTCGAGGAATTTCTCGCTTTCCACAAGCTGGTCGTAGCCCGCCTTGGTCTGGTCGTAGACCTGCTGGCTGATGCTGCCGCTCTGCTTCAGGGCGCTGACACGGTCGAACTCGGTCTTGGTTGAGGCCAGGTTGATGCGCGTGGTGTTGAGCTGCGTCTGGTCCATGCGGACGAGCATGGAGCCTTTCTGCACACGACTGCCGACCTCGACATAGATATGCTCGATATGGCCGGTGACACTGGGTGAGATGTTCATTGTCTCATATCCCTCGAGAGTTGCCGAGAGTTCGAGATTTTTTGCGATGCGTTCGTTCTGAAGCTCGAGTACTTTCACTTTCTCGACTTCTTTCTTGGTGGTGGTGGCGCCTTTGGAACCACCGGCGCCTTTACCGCCACACGACACCAAGGCGAGGATGGCTAGCACGACGGTTGCTGTTTGGATTGCTTTGTTCATATCTGTTTCTTTTTTTTTTATTCTGCATTGATAAGATTTTCTAGTGACACTTGGGCGCTGATGACGCTCATCACAGCCTGTATATAGCTGCTTTGGGCCTGAATGATGTCGCTGCTTGCGGTGGTGACTTCGAGACTGCTGGCGCGACCAAAGTTGTACTTCTCGGTGACGTTGTCGAAGACTCGTTTGGCGACATCGAGGTTTCGGCTCTGTATATCGTAGTTTTCCAATGCCGAGGCAAGGTCGTAACACAGCTGGTTGTACTGTACACGAAGGCCGTCCTCCGCTTGGCGGCGGCTGTTGACGGCTTCCTGAAGGTCGATCTTCGAGCTCTTGATTTTGGCAGTGCGGGTGCCGCTGGTGAAGACTGGCAGACTCACCGAGGCGCCTACCATGTTTGGCGGTGTCATGTTGAAGCCTTCGTCTTTGCCGAAGTAGGTCTTGGCGCTGTACTGGTAGTAGGCAGAGAGGGTAGGGGCAAGGTCCATGTAGGACATGGTGACGTTCTGCCGGGCTATTTTCTCGCTCTGCTCCAATAGTTTGTAGTTGTAGTTGCGAGTGATGTCAAATCCTTGTCCAAGGAGCTGCACTGCCTGGTCGACACTGAGAATCTCGTCGACCGAAGTGGTGAGCTCCAGCTGTACATCGACGTCGGCACCCAGCTGCAGCAGCATCGTGTTGCGCAAAGCCTGCAGCGAGCGTCGTGTGCTGTTGATGCTGCTCTTCATGGTGGCCACCTGTACTTGCAGTTTGTCGGCATCGACCTGTTCGGCAGCACCCACGTCGACGGCGGATTGGCTTGTCGCTGCCAACCGCTCGAGGTTGGCAAGGCTCGAGTCGAGCAGTCCTACCGTCTGTTCCATGACCAAGATGCTGACGTAGATGTTTTTAACGCTGGCGCGTGTCTGCTGCTCGGTTTGCTGGCGCGAGATGTCGCTCATCTGCAGAGCCACATTCTGTAGCATGGTGCCTACTATTTGGGCACCGGTCAGCGCTACCGATGCGGTCACGCTGAAGGTTCCGTTAGGGTTCATCTTGATTCCGCTGCTGCTTTCGCTGCTTTCGCTACCGCTCGAGGAGAACGAGATGGGCATCGTTGTGCCGCCGATGGTGACGCTGTCTGGCATCATAGACATCATGCTGCCACCCCCGCCGAAGTTCATGGTGTAGCCGCACATGTTTTGGTAGTCGAATCCGGTGCGCACCTGCGGCAACATGCTGGCTAAAGTCTGCCACCGGCTCAACTCGGCTTTTTTTACATCGAGGTCTGCGTTCTGCATTGTGGCGTTGTGCTCGACGGCATACTGCTGCGCTTCGCGCAGGCTCAGGCGCAACGCGGCCTTCTCTTGCGCCGTCGCCATGAGCCCGAAGGCCAGCAGCACCATTGTCATGGTCGTTCTTTTCAGTGTCATTTATATTTTATATTTATGTTTACAATTTCTCTCCCAGTTCCTCGATAATCTCTCGGAAGTGGGGTTCCGATTCCTCGTAGCGCTTTATGGTGTCGGTGGACATGAGTCCGCGGAGATAGGTGAAGCATATCTCATTGAGTCGGTGGATGTATTCTTGCCGGTCGTCGACATCGGAGATGCGGTGCTGTTGAATCAAGTTGCACAGAAAGTCGACAGCCACGTCGGTGTCGGCATCGGGACGCAGGTAGTTGTGCTGGCGCACGTAGTCCATGCCGTGTTGCATCATGGTGTGCAGGCTGGTGGAGTGCAGCTTGAAGAAACGGTCGTGGATGTCGGGGTAATAGCGCTCGGCCTCGTCTATCAGGCGTCGGTAGTGGTGGTTTGTGTTGGCTCCCACGCGAAGCATATACAGGGCCACCAGCAGCGGCTCGTCCACCTTGTTGTGTGCCTGCCGGTGCAACTCGTTTATGCGGTCGTGCACCTGCATCAGACATTCGGCCAGCAACTCCTCTTTGTTGGCAAAAGTCTCGTACAGGGTGCGCTTTGAGATATGCATGGTCTGGGCTATGTCGTCCATAGTCACCCCGCGACAGCCGCGTGTGTTGAACATCTGAAGGGCTGTCTCTACTATTTTTTCACGGGTTTCTTCTACTACCACTTTCTTTGATATTGTGTTGATTCATAGATGATAATTGACTTTTGACGGCGTCTTGTCATACCCGAAAAGCTCTGCAAAGATACAGAAAACTATGAAAACCGCGTAGGTTTTCATAGTTTTCTGTGTTAAATAAACTTAATAGAGACAGGAGTTAAGGAGTTACTTAATATGTAAATGCGAGAATTCGTAGATTCGTGAGTCTGGCTGAGCAAGCGACTGACACGTTGACGCATTGACGAATTAAGATTGTCTTGACTCCTTCAAACGTTTCTATCCGTCTTCACCGTATGTTTACGTACAGGAATAGGCTGCAGGGTGGCAATCTGCACCTTCATGCGGATGCCCTGTGCGGCTTCGACCACGGCGTAGGCCCCGTCGCGGCTGACGAAGTTCACGTGTATCCCGCCGGCAGTCATCACACGGTCGCCTGCCTTCAGCGAGTCGCGGTAGGCGGCCTCTTTCTTGGCCTTGTCGTTTTGTGGCTTGATAAGGAAGAAGTAGAACACGGCAATCATTGCCACAATCATGATGGCGGTCTTCCATCCGTTCGAGATGTCGAGTAATATCATTTTGCGTAATATTATTTATTGTCATATTTAACGTGTGTCGGATGTCTTTATTGTATGCGTTGGTGTTTTTTTTTCCTTGAAAGCCTGCTTGCGGCACAATAAAACACCCCTGGCATGCGTTGTTGTAAACGATATGGTTCGTTGCTTTTTTTATTAATCAATCATCACATATGCAGACAGGAGAAAGATACGGCTCCTTGCGCTCGCGCTATCCGCAGTTCGACTACGAGGCATATCACTATGAGGAATGTGCCGAGGGGCTGCGGATAAGGTTCGACTTCCGTATGGGCGACGTGGAGTTTCACCCCACGGCACTGATAGAGAGGCGTCCTTTTCTGGATTTCGGTGTCGACATCGACCGTATAGTGTTCAACATAGGCATGGTGGAACTGATAAGCTACTGGAAGTGTGCCTGTCCTCCGACGGTCAGGGTGCTCTGTGGCAGTCTGACCGACGAACAGGTGGCCTTTTGGAGGAAACTCTACTGGAACGGTCTTGGCGAGTTCTTCTACACCAACGGCATTGCGGAAACGTCAGACGCTTTTATGAAAATAGAAGCCACGATGCCCCAGGACGGACAGGACGTCTGCGCTCCCTGCCGCAGACGGGATGCCGGCACCGCCTATCTCGTTCCCGTAGGCGGCGGCAAAGACAGTGTCGTCACCCTTGAGCTTTTGAGCCGAGCGGGCAAAAGCATCCGTCCGCTCATCATGAACCCTCGCGGTGCAACGGTGGAGTGCGCCCGTGTGGCAGGCTTCCCGATGGACGAGGTGCTCGTCGTCCGTCGCACCATCGACCCACTATTGCTCGACCTGAATGCCAAAGGCTACCTCAACGGACACACGCCCTTCTCGGCCATGCTTGCCTTCTACACCATGCTGGCCTCTGCCTTGAGCGGTATTCCCAACGTGGCGCTGAGCAACGAGAGCTCGGCCAACGAGAGCACCGTGGCAGGCAGCTATGTCAACCACCAGTACAGCAAGAGTCTGGAGTTCGAGAACGACTTCCGCGCCTATGCTCCGGAGTTTAACTATTTCAGCTTCCTGCGTCCGTTGAGCGAGCTGCAGATAGCCATGCTCTTCAGCCGTTTTACGCAGTACCACGACGTGTTCCGCTCGTGCAACGTGGGCAGCAAGCAGGACATCTGGTGCGGCCATTGTGCCAAGTGTCTCTTCGCCTACATCATCCTCTCGCCGTTCGTCGAACCCTCGCGTCTCGACACCATCTTCGGCAAACCGATGCTCGACGACCTCACACTGCGGCACGAGTTGCGCCAGTTGCTTGGCTTGGAAGAGACCAAGCCCTTCGAGTGCGTGGGCACCGTCGGCGAGGTGCATGCGGCACTCTCGATGGCCATTGGACGCTGGTACAGCGCCGGCCGCAGGCCGGCGCTGCTGGAAAACCTAGAGGTTCTGGAAAACCCAGATGATCTAGATAATCCAGAAAAACTGGACTCTCAAGGCAACCTTTCTCCTGAAGAACGACAAATACTGCAAGACGCATGTTTAGGGAAGAACAACTGAAGGCGCTGCTCGACGTGGGGCGCATACTGATAGCCGGTTACGGACGTGAAGGCAAGAGCGCCGAGCGGCTGATCGGGCACCTTGTGCCGGAGGTACGTTACACCGTTGCCGATGGCGACGAGAGTATAGCCGCCGAGAGCGGCAAAGACTGCTATGACATGGTCCTTAAGTCGCCCGGCGTACCGATGAGAGTCCTCTCGCCCAGGGCAGCAGCCCGCGTCTCGTCGCTGACGGACATCTTCCTGCAGGTCTATGGCGACATCACCGTCGGAGTCACCGGCACCAAGGGTAAGTCGACCACAGCAAGCCTCATCCACCACCTGCTGCCGGGCTCTATCCTGGCCGGCAACATCGGCATACCGCTCTTCGACATCCTCGACGAACTGAAGGAGGAGTCTGTCGTGGTGGCCGAATTGTCGTGCCATCAGCTGGAGAATATCCACCGAGGACCGCATGTCGCCGTGCTGCTCAACCTGTTCCAAGAGCATCTGGACCACTATGACGACTATATGGGCTACAAGATGGCGAAGATGCAGATAGCCCTGAAGCAGCGGGCTGGCGACCACTTCTTCTTCTGTGCCGACAATGAGGAGGTCGCCACCCTCGTCCGTTCGTTACAGCTTCCCGGTGTGCAGCACCCCTACAGCCTGTCGGATGCCACCACTGCCGAGTGGCAGCTCCTCGATGCCAGCCCTCTGGCTGGCGACCACAACAGGAGCAATGCTCTGGCGGCCTGTCGGGTTGCGACGATGATGGCAGGCGAGGTCACGACGGAGCGGTTGGCGTCGTTCAAAGGGCTGAGACATCGTTTGGAGGCGGTAGGCGTGCACCGTGGCATCACATGGTACGACGACAGCATCTCGACCATCCCCGCGGCAGCCATTGCCGCCGTGGAAGCCCTGCCTCGCGTCGATACCATCATCCTCGGGGGCTTCGACCGTGGCATCGACTACTCGCCCCTTGTGGCCTTCCTGGGGGAGCATCCCATACGGAACATCGTGTTCGTCGGCATGGCGGGCCGCCGGCTCAAATCTCAATTTTCAGTCTTCAATTTTCAATTTATCGTCGAGGACGACTACACCAAGATAGTGCCCTGGTGCGCCGAGCATACGCCGCAGGGTGGGGTGGTGCTCCTTTCGCCTGCGGCGGCAAGCTACGACGCCTTCCGCAACTTCGAACACCGCGGCGACTTCTTTGCCGAACAGATAAAAAGGTTATAGGTTAAAGGTTATAGGTTAAAGGTTAAAGGTTAAAGGTTAAAGGTTAAAGGTTAAAGGTTAAAGGTTAAAGGTTAAAGGTTAAAGGTTAAAGGTTAAAGGTTAAAGGTTAAAGGTT
>FLNU01001278.1_pt1 | contig 14981 bp, 12 predicted proteins | sample 1140361 | NCBI WGS metagenome assembly FLNU01 (sample SAMEA3878206, study PRJEB12797) | bioreactor metagenome | biome: Moose rumen | place: Sweden | collected 2011-10 | reverse complement strand
GGAACCGGAGAAGAAATTTATAATGAGGACGGCAGTGTTTATGATGATAAGGCTGTAGGAACTTTTGAGAATATAGAATTTATTCCGCTTGAATTTTATTTAAGGGAGGGCTTAGGCGGCAGAACTGTTGAAGGAAAGATTATGGAATATAAAATTAGTATTGGCGGACGCGAAATTAGTAATGTGCAAGTAAGAAATGCGCTTTACAAGGCGGCGTATGATGCGGTTTTTAATAAAAATTACGGTTTGATAGCCCATTTGGACGGCAAGGCGAAAGTACGAAAGGTTTAACTATGGTCAGTAAATTTTTAATCGCATTAATCGCGTTGATTGTTTTAGGCATTAATAATTGCAATGCTGAACAATCTGCGGCGGAGACTTACCGCAAAATTTTTCGCGACGGTAATTTTTATGTCGAATACAAAGATAAATGGGGGACGCGAATTTTAGCGGGCAAAAACGGTACACGCGTTGAACGTATGCGATATGAATTTGAGAGCGGCGCAATAGCTATGCTTAATCCTCTTGGAATGATTTTCGGAGGCGAAGATAAAAATCCTAAAATTATGTATCGAGACGGAAAATTTTATAACTTTGTCGAGAAAGATAAAGCTAATGTCTGCGCAGAAAAAAATCTGCAAGCTGAAAATTTAGATCCGCGTCAAGGTTGGAATAAAATTTCTCAAAAGTTAGCGTTGCCCGACGAACTTGCGATTTTTTATTGGAAAGATAAATTCAGGTGGAATACACCTTCGATTGTCGCGCCGACATTTCAGAAAAGCTTTACAAAAAATATTGACGGCAAAAATTATGATTGCGACCGTTATACTTGTGAGGTTAAGACGGCGGCGGGCGGAGACGTTGCCAATTTGATTTACGACGCGATTTATAAGGACGGACAACTTTTCCGTGTCGAAAGTTATATCCTACGCAACGGCAATGAATATCCGCTTAACATTCTTCAAATTAAAAAGATTCAAGCGGAAATTCCTAAGGGTACATTTAAAATCTATAAAGGTACAAAAATTTACGCGGCAGGTACCGGCGATATTAACGACCTTCTCGAAAAACCTGTACAAATCGGAACTTTAGGGGAGGAAATTTTATGAAAAAATTTTTAATTGTCGTCCTGCTAATTTTTATGTCTTCAATCAATGCCGAAGCCGCAAAGATTGATGCTTACCGCGAAATTTTATTGGGAAATTCTTACACGATTCGATATGACAACTTGACGCCTGCGCCTCGTGTTACCAATCGTGATAAAGTTGAACTTTACGGTAAAAGCGGGCTTGCCGTTGAGAGCAATGATTATCTGCTGAATAAACAGAAAAGCGGCATTATAACCTGCGCGGGAAATGATAAATATGAAGAAGTCGGCAACGAAGATTTTTATATGTGTCGGCTGACGAAGGGCGGCGAAGATTTTTTCTTCACGCAATATAAGAAACGCGGCAAGGTTGAATATTTCGGTACTAAAAAAAATCACGTTAAGGCTAATGAAAAAAATTATTTAGCTGAGATTGTGGAGGGGCAAAGTTACGGTGATGCCGATATGTCCCGATTGCTTAATGCGATTTTACCTGCTGATGATAAGAGTGCCGCGCAGGTTATATACAAATTTATTAAAGCCGGAAATTTGGAAAATAATTTGTCTTATGAAGATTACCGCGCAGATTCGGGCGGCGTGACGGAAGTTGTCCGCTATTATTTTGACGGCGATAAACTTGTAAAAATTTCTTCTGCGTCTTATTACAAAAATGCTGAAGGAAAAATTGACGGTCGGCGTTGCATTATCAAGATTAACGAATTTTCAACGACTCCCGACAAAACGCTTTTAAATCTTCCTGCCGGTGTTAAAGATGATACGAAGAGAAATAAAAAATATTAAGGCGGTGAGATTATGAAAAAATTTTTAACAATGTTAATCGCCGCAATAATTTTTTCAACCGGAATTGCAAGTGCCGCCCGCGCAGATAATCCTACTTGTGTATTGATGAAGTTCACGGACGATACACGTTACGACGCAATTAACTCTGCGGCTAGACTTTCTGATTTGGTTTTAGAAAAAATGATAGCCAGCAAGAAATTTAATCTGAAAGAGTTTGAACCGATTGATGAAAATCTTGAAAAGCGGCTTTACGATGAAAAAGTTGATGAGTTGACGAAATTTGACGAGGCAATTTCAAGTAATGACTACAATGAATTTTTTGAAGGGGACGGCTTTCAAGAAAACAAAGCGCAGTCCATAGCGACGGCAAGCGTCGGGCAAATTGTCACGCCTGAAATTACTGCGGAGATTGGAAAGAATCACGGCGCGGAATATCTTGTACAGGGGACAATTATAAATCTTGGTACGGGCGCGTGGATGAATGAAGATTTAGAAATAATTTCCGGCGCGGTAACAGGGCTTGCAGTAGCGGCGGCGTCTTACGCATCAAATGCTATCAGCAGCAGTTTTAGCAATGTTATGGGCGGAATTGGCGGAGTTAATGTAACTATACAAGGAATTGGTGTGCAATGTGATATTCGCATAATCAAAGCGGCGACCGGCGAAGTTGTATGGAGCAAGCGCGTTTTGGGAATTGGTGAAAGTCAAATGATTAGTGTCGGGCTTGTAACTTTCGGGCACTCGAATTTAAGCGATTCACTTTACAGCAAGGCGATTAATAAGGCGGCAGATAAAATCGTTGAGACTTTGCTTGAGGATATGCAAAACGATTCGCTGTTTGTGAGGTAATGTTATGCTGAAAATTTTTCTTACGTCAATATTTTTTAGTTTGGTAATTCTTGTGATGTTAAATTCTGCGGCGGCGAAATTTCAAGAAATGCCTAAAATTGCGGTTATGGATTTCGGCAAGCTCAGTAATGCGTCGAGTGTCAACACGAATAACGTAGGCTTGGCGGTATCGGATTACATTATTGAGGCACTTGTTGACAGCAAAAAATTTAAAGTTATCGACAAAGATCATCTTGCTGAAATTTTAGCAGAAAAAAATTTGGACACGAAGGGAATTATTCCGCCGAGTAAGGCGCGGCAGATTGGCGAAATTTTAGGTGTACGCTACATAATTTACGGAAATGTTAATGACGTGAACAGCGATACTTTTACGTTGGAGGTTATTCAAAACGGTGCTGATGTCCACACTGTGAAGGCGTTGATAATTGCGCGAATGATGGACGTTGAGACGGGCGAAATTATTACGGCGGCACGCGGTGAAGGTAAATCTAAAAGTTCTAAATTCAAAATCAGTGCGCCAAATATCGCTTACTTGACGATCGGCACTGCTAAAGTTTCTGAAGTCAGCGTCCACAATGCAATTAAAAAGGCGGCTTATTCAATGGTCGACTTGCTGATTAAACGTCTTGAAGATTATTAAAGGAGGTGGTGCTTATGCTTGCGGGTATTTAGCCGTTGTTCACTTTGTTTTTAGTAGAGAGGAGAAATTAAAATGTTTGACAAGAGTAAAATTTTTGTCGCGTTGGCGTTTATCTTTACGCTGATTTTCGCGACAACGACGGCATTTGCGGATTACGAAGCGACGGCAGCTAGAACCGTCCCCGCTTATCATGACCCCGGTTTAACGCAACGCACGGGCAATGAGCGCGTTGATAAGGGCGACAGGATAATTGTACATCAAGAATCTGGAAATTCTCTTTACGTTACATACCCTACACCGCGTGGTAATAAAACGCGCTGGGTTTCCAGAGATGTCTTACCTCAACCGGGTCCTAACGACAATTTACAAAATCTTATTAATCAATACAACAACACAACTTGGCGAGATCACACTTGGCTTTCTGACGTTAAACAATGCAAAGAATTTGCGGCATTCATTTTCGACAGATTGTACGGTGTCGGCTATATCGGCGGCGGTTCAGTGTCAAGCAATCCCCAAAATTATTTAATCAACCTTGCTACGAATCGTGTTGCTCTTCGCGGATACAGAACAAATTTAACCGCACAATCAGCGCGTGAGCTTTTTCAAAATGCACAACGTGGTGATTTTGTACAAATCAGACGCAGACACGGCGGACCTCATTCCGGTATATTTGTAGGTCATACTGGAGATGGCATACAGCTTTTTGAGGCAAATGAGGACGGACAAAACTCAATAAGAGTAAATACTTATTCTTACGATGACCTTGCGAACAGAAATTTTGCAATGTCCTTGTATTATGCAAGATAAATCCTGATTCTTAATTTGAGAGGAGAAATTTAAATGTTCGGCAAGAGTAAAATTTTGATGACGCTGGCGTTTATCTTTACGCTGATTTTCGCGTCGACAACAGTTTTTGCAGACTATCAGCGCACTGCCGACAACACCGTAGCCGCTTATCACGACGAAAATTTAACGCAACGCACGGGCAATGAACGCGTTGATCGCGGCGATTTAGTTACTGTTCATCAAGAAACAGGCAACGCTTATTTAGTTACGTACCCCACGCCTCGCGGTAATAAAACACGCTGGGTTCCTAAAAATATCTTCGGCGGATCAGATTTTGCATATCCTTTAGGTAGACCTACTAACTTTGGAAATGGTCACGACCATGCTATCAGTGAAGGGACGCCTGTTTATGCCATTCAGAGCGGCACAATGAATTGTTATCAAGTTATGGGTGAATACGGCGGTAGAGGTTATGCGACCGTCAGTTATGGCAACTTAATTGAATTGCAATGCGACAACGGAGCACTCGCAAAGTACGCACATTTAAGCCGTTTTGAAGGCGTAGGTTTAAGATACAACAGCATTCAAAACACCGGCTCTACTTATACTCAATGCAGAAATTACGGAAAAATACATGTTGGCTCACGCAGAGTCAACAAAGGCGATGTAATTGGTTACGTCGGTTCAACCGGCAATTCTACTGGACCGCATCTTCATTTTGAGCTTTACATAAACGGTCAAAAACAAAATATAAATAATTATTTCAGCAGATAAATTTTATACACGGAATTAAAAAGTTCTCAAAAAAAATTATAAAGAGGTGATGCCTATGGCGTAAACTTTTTTTCTTAATATTTTTTACTAATCAAGAAAAAATATCCGCACTAAATCTGCGCGGAATTAAAAAGTTCTCAAAATATTTTTCGGAGGTTTAACAAAGTGACTTTAAAATATAAAAAATTTTTGTTGGCAACATTAGCGACTACGGCACTTTACCCTATAAATATTTCAACCTGCGCGGCGGCAGGACAAACAGTCATTAATGCAGATTCTTACACGGAAGACGGCGTAACTACCGAGCATTCCGGTAATTACAATTTGGTTACGGGCGGATATTCCGGCTTTGATTTCAGTCAATCTTCAATCCTTAACGCAATGACTAATCGAAGAATTTGGGTAAACGGCGGCAAAATTAACGGCGTTATGGGCGGTTTCAGCGTCTTTGCACTCGACGGCACAAACAGCGCAGATAATATTTGTGACAACCACGTTGTGATTAACGGCGGCACAATCGGCTATGTGTCCGGCGGCGAAGTTGCGTATTATTATTCAGGTCAAGGAAATTCGCTTAATCTTAGTGATTCGCGTTTTTTCAGCGGCAACGTATATAAAAATTCCGTCGAAATAAACGGCGGTACGATTAACGGCAATGTTACAGGCGGCGCGTCTCTTACTCAAAGTTCCTATGAAAATTCTGCAACAATTAATGACGGCACGATTAACGGCAATGTCATAGGCGGTGAAGTTCGTTATCCTATGGAGGGCGCGTCGATTCACGATAACACAATTAATATCAATGGCGGTACAATTACAGGAAATATCATAGCCGCAAAAATCGATTACTCAGGCACAGGCGCAAATGTTTCTGTCACAAATAATAAAATTAATATTTACGGAACGCCTAATCTCAGCGGCGCAAATTTAATCGGCATCCTTAACGATAATAACGCCAATTATACTCATGAAAATAATTTCCTCAACATTTATACTTCGGGCATTACCGCGCAGAATATCAGCGGCTTTGATTATATAAATTTTTTCCTGCCCTATTCGGTACAAAGCGGCAACACAATTTTAACGCTTAGCAGCAATGATGCTACAAGTTTAAACATTGACAAAATCGGCGTTCAAATACACGGGAATTCTCCTCTTACGATAGGTGACAGTATCAACATAATGCACAATGAAAAAGGTTTTACCGCTAACGATTCAAATTCCTCTGACCTTGCAAGCAGTTCTGACGATACAGGAAATATTTCTTATGACGGAGGAACAGTCACACGCGGCAGTACGGTTGATTATGCCATGAAACTTGCCACTTCGGCTGACGGCAAAGATTTAACCGCAACAATCGACGAAATTGCTGGCACGACTGATAATCCCATTCCAGAATCTTCGCGCGAATTTGCATACTTGCCTGTAGATGTTCCCGATCCTTTTACAGATATGATGATTGAACAAATTGGCGGATTTGATGAAGATATTACTACTGACAAAAATAATACTCCCGTTGAAAATTCCCTTGATAATCCTACTATTACCGGTGATGATGACAAAGAAAAAAGTACGGCTGAAGATACACTTGACGTTCATCAAGCAAGCGGTTTTGAAATATTTATTCACGCAGGCGGCGGGAAAATTAAAACTAAAACCGGCGACGGCACTTGGACGAATACTAAAAAAGGCAATTTTGATTTTGGCTTGGCGCGTTCACTCGACAGCAAGGCGGGGACTTGGTACATTGCGCCGATAATTGAATATGCAAGCGGAAGTTACGAAAGTCAGTTACCTAACAGTATTCTCGGCAATGGTACGACAAAGTACACGGCGGGCGGATTCATTGCGCGGAAATTAAATCACAACGGATTTTATTATGAGGCAAGTTTACGCGGCGGGCGCGCAGAAAGTGATTTTGCGTCAAATGATTTTCTTATTCAAGGCGAACGTACACGCGTTACTTATGAAATGTCGTCACCTGTATTTGCAAGTCACGTCCGTTTGGGAGTTGCCAAAAAATTTAATGCCAATAATGTTTTGGATATTTATGGCATTTATTCTTACGCTCATCAAGGTTCTATGGATTCGGATTTGTCAAGTGGCGAAAACGTAGAATTTAGTTCAGTCCACGCTAACAAATTAAGAATCGGTTATCGCTTTACGTCGCGGACAAGTGCAATTAGTCGCGTTTATACGGGGCTTGCTTGGCAGTATGAATCAACCTCAGGCGCAACGGCTACGGCTATTGACTACACAAAACATTCCGACGGCTCAAAAGGTTCAAGCGGTATGTTGGAATTTGGCTGGCAAATTAAACCCAACAGAAATAATCCTTGGTTGCTTGATATTAATGCAACGGGCTGGGTTGGTTATAATCGTGGCTTTAACGCTACGGCAAGAATGCAACGCTCGATTTAATTGGAGGTGATATTTGTGAAAAAATTTATTTTTGATATTCAGCGTTTCGACGATTTGGCTACAATAAGATTTGGCGGCGATTGGTACGGGCTCGGCGGCGGCATAATGTCAATTAGCTCTGGCATAACTGCTGCTAATGACACTCTTTTAACGGGTTCGGAAAATGACGATACGCTTGCTACTTCAGGACAACTTAATATAATTGATAGTCCTTTTAATGGTGCAAATGCAATTATTTCGCTTAGCGGAGGCAATGATTCAGTAAATATTGAAAATGGTACTGTAGCTATGCAGCAATCTGCTGTGACAATTTCAAGCGGCGAAAATAGCGATACAATTAATATTGTCGGCGGCAATGGCGGTATTGCTGAAATAGCTGCTTTAGGCAGTATATCGCCTGTTTCAATCGACGGCGGCTCCGGCAATGATTATATAAATATTGTCGCAAGTGCTAAAAGTGAATCAGCAGGAAATACAGCGGCAATTAGCGGCTCGGCTGTCACTGTAATAGGCGATGATGGCAACGATACCATTAAAATTGGCAGTGAAAGTTCACTTGGTATGGGCATAATATCGGCACTGTCTCCTTTAACATTACCTAATGGAAATGTTGATTCTGCACCGGTTTATATAGATGGCGGCTCGGGAAATGATTTTATCAGCATTTATGGCGGTTATTACGGAATTATGGGGAGCGATGCCGTTACGATAAATGGCAATGCGGGATCAGATGAAATTTTTATAAATTCCATTGATAATACCAGCCAAATTTTAGTTATGGCAGGCGCGGGGGATTCTATAAGCGTAGGTTCCGGTGGCGCAAATTATCTTTTTGATAGTACAGAGGCAGTGACAATTAACGGCGCAACTTTTACTGCAAATTCTGCGGATACTTCGGCAAGTCTTGAAAGTTCAAATAACACTACATCAATTAAAAGCGCGTGGAATGGTACTGTTGAACTTTCGGGTACAAATTCACTCGCAGACATTGACGGAAGTATTGTAAGCGCGGCGGGAAATTATCAGATTGTCAACGGCAAATTTTCAGGAAATAGTCCGATTGTTCCGCCCGTTGATACGGATATGACCGTAACAAGCGGCTGGACGACTATTTTTTCAAGCGAAGGTTCAACCGTTATCGACAATGATAATAATGTTGTAAACGGTACTGATAACGCGGAAAATATTCAATCAGCAAATATAAGTAATACTCTCCGCGCAGTATTAGGCAACGGCGGCAATGATACTGTCAGCATTTCGGGAAGTGTCAACGGCATAGAATTTTCTTCAGTCACGCTTTCAGGCGACTCAGGCGACGATTCCATTAACATTTACGGCGGCGTTGATGCTATTCATCCTTCAACCGTTTCAATCGTAGGCGGAATAGGTGACGATACAATTTCAATTCACGGCGGCAACGAAGGAATTCACGGCGGCACTTCTGAGGCTGTTGAAAATAAAACTGCCGCAACCATTGACGGCGGCGAAGGCGACGATAAAATAATTATTCAAGCCGATAATGATACCGGAATTGATATTTCCAAAGTCACAATATTAGGCGGAACGGGAAATGATTTAATTTCAATTTCAGGCGGCGTTGACGGTATTGGCGGTCATGAAGGCTCCGGCGGGTCTACTGTTTCGATTGACGGCGGAGACGGTGCAGACACAATTTATATAAGCTCCATTGACGATTTAAGCGGTGTTTCAATCGTTGCAGGTAGCGGCGATTCCATTAACGTTGGTTCTGGTGGCGCAAATTATCTTTTCGACAGCACGGACGCAGTAACAATTAACGGCGCAAAATTTACTGCAAGTTCTGCAGATACTTCAGCAAGTCTTGAAAGTTCAGATAACATTACATCAATTAAAAATGCGTGGAACGGTACGGTTGTATTATCTGGAGAAAATTCACTTGCCGATATTGACGGAAGTATTGTCAGTGCGGCGGGAAATTATCAGATTGTCGACGGCAAATTGGCAAGTTCAAACGATATTTCTAATAATACGCCTTCCAACATTACACCGGCAACTAATGAAATAAATACCGATTCAAATGTTATTCCCGTAACTACGGAAACAGATACAACTTCAACTGTCACGCCTGTAACTACGGAAACAGATACAAATGTTATAAATGTTTCAAACGGTAAAAATTACGACATTGTTTTTATAATCGACGTTAGCGGGACTATGCAGGACGATATTGCCAAAGTGAAAGATGGTGTAACACAGTTTGCAACTTCCTTAAAAAACAGCGGCGTCGGCAATGTTCGATTCGGGTTAGTTTCTTATATGACAAACTCGACAGTGAGCAGTTTTTCTGAAAACGATACTACTACTTATCTTACGTCTGACGTTGAACAATTTCAAACTGCAGTAAGTGAACTTTCAACAGTTACAGGTGCTGATGAATATGGCTTGAGCGCGGTAGAAACGGCAATGTCTATCGTTTCTGATGAAGACGATACAACGAAAAGATTTATAGTCGTTACCGATGAAGATTATGACGACAAAACACTTTTGAACGCTACAGACGTTGACAATATTTTAAAGTCACGCGGAATTGTTATGGACGTTGTAGGCGATGAAGATACTCCGATTTATAACGATTATTGCCGAAGTGAATGGGAGCCGCTTGCAAACGGTACGGGCGGAAAATTTTATCTGCTGCGTTCAGGTTTTCCATCAATTTTCGCAGACATTACGACTGACATTATAAATATCGTTGACCTTAATCTTGTGCCGGAAAATCAGACGGGTTACTTTGTAGCCACTCAAAATTCCGATACTTACACGACGCCGATTTTTCAGACAACGGGCGCGGCGGGTAATGATACAACGGTTGGCGCAGTCAATGAAATTAATGTTTACGTTGCAGATAGTGACACCGATCGACAACAGACGATTATCATAACGGACGGCTGGAATGCTACCGCGACAAAAAATAATGATAAGTTGCTGATTAACGGCGTAAGTGCAACTGTAACAGGCTCAGACGGCGCAGACGTATTTTCTTTAAGCAGTGATACGCGAACAATTACGCTTATGGATTTAAATATTGACGAGGATAAACTGTCTTTCGGAAATTATATTATGCCCGGCACAATGCAACAATCGATTGAAGATAATCACCTTGTACTTAGCGCGGATAATCTGCGCGTTGATATTCCCGCCATGTCTGAAATGACGGAAGAATTTTTGAATTATAATGTAAGCAACGCGGGAGATTCAAATACTATTCGCGAGCTGATTTACGGCGACGGCAGAGTAATTATTTCTTTTGCGAATTTTAATTTTAGTTTCACTGCGCCAACTACTGATGCAGAAAATTTTAGCTTCCTTTAATTAATAAAAAAATTATCAATACAATTAATTCGACGAGCGTTGATACCGCGCCGTAAATGTCGCCGGTTACGCCGCTGATTTTTTTTATTGCAAAGTTTCCAAAGTAAAACGTAAAGCCTAAAGAAATTATTGCCGCTAAAATTTCCGTCAAAAATATTTCTACGTCGAAAAAAATTATCGGTGTTAAAATCAAAAACGTTTCAATCAGTGCGAAAAAAATTGTCTGCCGCGTTGTATATTTTGCAAAAGATTTTCCCATGCCTTCGCGTCTTGCGTATGGAAATTTTCCGATTGTGACGACCATCATTAATCTTGAAATTATTGGAGCTGAAAAAATTGCCGCCAAACTCCACGCGATTGAAATTTTTATCAGTTCAATCAGCGTTGCAAATTCCAAAATTGCCAACAAAACTAATCCCACTGCGCCGAATGCTCCGACTCGGCTATCCTTCATTATTTCCAAAATTTTTTCGCGTTCACGTCCTGAAAATAATCCGTCTACCGAATCTATAAAGCCGTCGCAATGTATCCCGCCCGTTATGATTATCGGCAATGTAAAAGCGATTGCTCCCGCCAGTATCGGTAATTTTTCAGCGGTTATTATTAAAAAAATTCCCGTCAATGCGGCGGAAATTATTCCTATGACCGCGCCGATTAACGGGAAAAATTTTACCGACTTTCCAAAATTTTCTTCTGTCCACTCGGTTTGTGTTGTGATTGTGATTCGCGTCAAAAATTGTAAGCCGATTAAAAATGCGTCCATATCAACCTTTATTTTTGCGCTGAAACTTCTTCATAAATTCGGCTAAAACTTCTGCGCCTTCAAGCGGCATTGCATTATAAATCGACGCACGCATACCGCCAACAAGCCTGTGACCTTTAACGCCGCTGATATTATTTTCAAGAGCTTCAGCAACAAATTTTTTCTCAAGTTCATCACTCGGCAGGCGGAAAGTTACATTCATCAAAGAGCGGCTGTCCTTCTGCGCGTGTCCCTTGTAAAAACCGTCGGACTCGTCGATAATGCCGTAAATAATTTTCGCCTTCTTAAGATTGCGTTGCGCCATAACCTTAAGCCCGCCGTTATTTTTAATCCACTGCGCGACCTTCCCGACAACGTAAATACTAAATGTCGGCGGCGTATTGTACAGAGAATTTTTCTTGTAAAAAGTATCGTAGCGTAACATCGTCGGCAAAGTGTCTAAACTTTTTTCAATCAAAGATTTTTTAGCAACGACTATGACGACGCCCGCAGGACCAAGATTTTTTTGTACACCGGCGTAAATCAGCGAAAATTTTTTGAAGTCAAGCGGACGACTCAACATATCGGACGACATATCGGCAATAAGCGGAACTTCGACTTCAGGGACATAATGATATTCAGTGCCGTAAATCGTATTATTACAGCAAAAATGAAAATATGCGGCATTATCGGCGATTTTAAGTTCATCTTGACGTGGGACGCGTGAAAAATTTTCTGATTCGGTAGTTGCGGCAATTTCTCCGACGCCTAAAATTTTAGCTTCCTTATACGCATTGTTTGAAAAAATTCCGCTGAGTGCATAATAACCTAATTTTTCTTTCGACGCAAAATTCATCGGAATCATAGCGAATTGCAATGACGCTCCGCCTTGTATGAAAAGTACTTCGTAATCGTCGCCCAAATTCATCAGCTCAAGAATATCAGCTTTAGCTTGATTATGAATTTTTTCGTAAGACTTGGTGCGGTGACTGCTTTCAACGATCGACATACCCGTTTCGTCGAAGTCTAAAAATTCCGCCTGAACTTCCTTCAAAACATCAAACGGCAATGTCGCAGGACCGGGATTAAAATTATAAACTCTTTTCAAAATTACACCTCCAATTTCGACGCAATTATATTTTCTTTATGCTGACTTGTCAAAATTTGCTTTATCAAAAATATTGCCAATAAAAATTTTATCTTTTATAATATGCGGCGTTATAAAATTTTCATAAGGAGATAATTTTTTTGAAGAGAATTTTAGTTACGGGCGGCGCAGGCTTTCTAGGCTCACATCTTTGCGAACGTCTTATTAATGAAGGGCACGAAGTTATTTGCCTTGATAATTTTTTCACGGGCAACAAACGCAATGTAGCACATTTACTTAGCAATCCAAATTTTGAGATTATGCGCCATGATGTAATTCATCCTGTCTACGCGGAAGTTGATTGGATTTTTAATTTGGCTTGTCCCGCCAGTCCGATTCATTATCAGCGCGACCCCGTCCGCACGATTAAAACAAGTGTAATGGGAGCTTTAAATACTTTGGGGCTTGCTAAACGTAACGGTTCAAGAATTTTACAAGCGTCGACTTCTGAAGTTTACGGCGACCCTAAAGTTCATCCGCAATCTGAAGATTATCGCGGCGCAGTTAATCCTATCGGTATTCGTGCCTGCTATGATGAGGGTAAACGTACTGCCGAAACTTTATTTTTCGATTATCACAGACAACACAAAATTGATATTCGCGTTGTAAGAATTTTTAACACTTACGGACCGCGTATGTCGGAAAATGACGGGCGCGTTGTATCGAATTTCATTATTCAGGCTTTAAAGGGCGAGGATATTACCGTTTACGGTGACGGCAGTCAGACGCGCAGTTTTTGTTACGTTGATGATTTGATTGACGGTATTGTAAGAATGATGAACACGGAAAATTTCACGGGACCGGTTAATATCGGCAATCCGCGCGAGTCGACGATTTTGGAACTTGCGGAAATTATTCTCAGCTTGACGGGCAGTAAATCGAAAATTATTTATAAACCTTTGCCGAGCGATGATCCGATACAACGTTGTCCGAATATCACTTTGGCTAAAGAAAAACTTGGTTGGAGTCCTAAAGTTAAGCTTGAAGACGGCTTGAAGGCGACGATAGATTATTTCAAAAGCTTAATGTAAATTCATTTGACGTACATAAAAATTTTTATTAAAATTCTTTCTGAAATATTTTTGGAAGGAGTTTTTTATTTTGGTAAAAAAATTTTGTCTACCAATCTTCGCTGTAGTTTTTTTGCTAACTTCAATCGTAAGTGCGGCGTCTAATCCGGCGATTCAAATTACGGCTGATTCGGCAATTTTGGTTGAAGTCTCAACAGGTCGAGTGCTTTACGAAAAAAATGCCGACGTAGTTCGTCCGCCTGCAAGCCTTACAAAAATGATGACTTGCATTATTGGATTGGAAAAATTTTCGCCAAGCTCTGAAATTGTAGCATCTCAAAATGTAGCCTACACGGATTTTTCAACGTTAAGCCTTCATAACGGCGACGTAATGAACGCCAATGAACTTTTAACGGGTATGATGCTTGTTTCAGATAACGGCGGCGCAGTTGCGGTTGCTGAAAATATAGCAGGTTCTGTTCAAAACTTCGCGCAGATGATGAATGATAAAGCGCGTGAAATTGGTTGCGAACATACAAATTTTGCCAATCCTCATGGTCTGCCTAATGCAAATCACGTTTCAACTGCGCGGGATATGTCGAAAATTGCGCTGTACTGCATGAAAAATCCAACTTTCCGCCAAATTGTTTCAACGCCTACCGCAACTGTGCATTGGAAAAATCCTGCCGGTCGTACGCTTATGTGTGAAAATACCAATGAACTTCTTTACAAAGATGCAAGATCGCGAATTATTGTTCCGTACAATCCCGCAGAAATTACCGGCATTAAAACCGGTTACACAGATTTAGCCGGTCCTTGTCTTGCGGCAGGAGCAAAACGCGGAGATGTTGAAGTAATTGCCGTCGTCCTGCACTCGGCAACCCATGATTCAAGATTTGATGACGCCGCTAAACTTCTGAATTACGGGCTTGAAAATGTTCGTATGATGAAAAAAGTTGTAAGCGATCACGTCGAAGAGATTACTTTTGATAACGGTAAAAAATCTAAATTGCGCGTCGGCTCAAGTGAAGAATTTAATTTTGCAATGCTTTCAAATGAAAATCTTGAAAATTTTTCTATCTATTATGAACTGAAAAAAACTTTTGATTCGGATATTAAAACGGGGCAAGTCGTCGGTGAAGCTGTTTTAAAATATTTTGATGAAAAAGTTGCAAGTGTCCCCTTAGTTGCTCGTGAACGTGTTTCAAAGAGTGTCAGCATTTCTAATAAATTTACTGATTGGACTGAACCGTTTTTTTCAAGTATAAGAAATTTTTGGACGGCACATTTTGGTTAAGGACTTATAAATAAATTTTTTTAAATTATGGGCTGTTGGTAAAGTCAAAGTAGGAGGGGGCGCACAAGGATGTGCG
>FLNU01001386.1_pt1 | contig 15018 bp, 13 predicted proteins | sample 1140361 | NCBI WGS metagenome assembly FLNU01 (sample SAMEA3878206, study PRJEB12797) | bioreactor metagenome | biome: Moose rumen | place: Sweden | collected 2011-10 | reverse complement strand
GTGTTGTTGAATATTTAGACGCTGACTAGGAAGGCAATATATCGTAAAGTAAAAATGGCAACCGAAAAAGATTATTTTAAATACGAATTGTTACATGAAGATTTAAAAACAGGGGCTCGTGCAGGAGTTTTTACCACCCCGCACGGAGTTATCAAAACTCCTATATTTATGCCTGTAGGAACAAATTCCGCAGTAAAATCTTTGACATGCGACCAAATCAAAGATACAGGAGCTCAAATAATTCTGGGCAACTCTTACCACTTGTATCTTCGAGCAGGAGACGAAAAAATTCGAGATTTTGGCGGAATTCACGGATGGATGAATTGGGATAAGCCGGTTCTAACTGATTCAGGAGGATTTCAAGTTTTTTCTCTTTCGCATTTAAATAAAATTACAGAAGATGGAGTAGAATTTCAAGATCCTAAAAACGGCACGAAACATTATATTTCACCTGAAATCTCCATGAAAATTCAGCAAAATATTGGAGCTGATATTATAATGGCATTCGACCAGTGTTCACCGTATCCTTGCGATTACGACACAGCAAAAGCCGCAATGGAAAGGACTCATCGCTGGCTTGAAAGATGTTTTAAGGCTAAAACAAATTCAAAACAGGCTCTTTTTCCTATTGTTCAAGGAGCATTTTTTGATGATTTAAGAAAAGAAAGCGCCAGCGTTATTTCTACTTTCGATGCCGTAGGATACGCAATTGGAGGAGTAAGCGTCGGAGAACCAAAGGAAGAACAAAAATATTTTACTGCTTTAACCGCTCCGCTTTTACCTAAAGACAAGCCTCGTTATCTCATGGGGGTAGGAACTCCAGAAGACTTACTTGATGGAATTAAAGCCGGTGTTGATATGTTTGACTGCGTTCTGCCAACAAGAAATGCTCGTCACGGTTCATTTTTTACTTGGGAAGGAAAATCAAATATTAAAAATAAAAAATATGAAGATGATCATTCCCCGCTTGTAGAAGGATGTGATTGCTATGCTTGTAAAAATCATTCCAGAGCTTATATCCGTCATTTGTGGAAGTGCCAAGAAGCGACAGCATCAACTCTTTTATCTATTCACAATATAAAATTTCTGCTAAATTTAGTAAAACAGTGCCGTAGTGCAATTTTGGAAGATAGATTTGAAGATTTTTATAATGAACATTATCAAAAATTGATATAAAAAATTCCTTTTCTTATTTAGAAAAGGAATTTTTCTAATATCATAATATTTATTTTACTTCTTTAAATACTAAAGTTGCATTGTGACCGCCAAATCCAAAAGAATTTGACAATGCTGCGTGAACTTTTTTCTCTCTCATTTTGTGAGGAACGTAATCTAGATTTGCGACATGTTCATCTTGATTATCAAGATTTATTGTCGGAGGAACTTTTCCTTCGGTAATCGTTTTAACACAAACGATAGCTTCAATAGCACCTGTTGCACCCAGCATGTGTCCATGCATACTCTTTGTTGAACTTACAAGCAGGTTAGGATTCTTTTCTTTGTCGCCAAAAATTTGAGCTATGGCATGAGATTCGGCCATATCGCCAAGTCCTGTACTTGTTCCGTGCGGATTGACATAATCAATTTCTTCCGGTTTCATACCTGCATCTTGAAGCGCTAATTCCATAGCTTTCAACGCACCTTTACCCTCAGGATCAGGAGCAACAATATCATGAGCATCTGCTGTCTGTGCATAACCTGCAATTTCAGCATAAATGTGCGCTCCACGAACTTTAGCGTGTTCATATTCTTCCAATACAAGAACAGCAGCACCTTCACCCATTACAAACCCATCACGCTCAACATCATAAGGACGAGAGGCTTTTTCTGGTTCGTCATTTCTTTTTGAAAGTGCACGACATGCCGTAAATGCACCAATACCAAGGGTTGTAATAGTAGCTTCGCAACCGCCTGCAACAATAACATCTGCGTCTCCATATTGAATACTTCTAAAAGCATCTCCTACAGAGTGAGTTCCAGTTGCACAAGCCGATACAACAACTTTATTTATGCCTTTATATCCATGCTGAATTGAAATACGACCTGAAGCCATATCGACAATCAACATTGGAACAGTAAATGGAGAACCTTTTGTAGGTCCTTTTTCAATCATAGCAAGGTGATTCTTTTCAAATGTGTGGAAACCGCCCGCTGCAGAACTAACAATAACACCAATTCTATAAGGATCTATATTTGCTTCATCAATGCCGGAATCTGCAATAGCTTCATTTGCTGCAACCACAGCAAATTGAGTATATCTATCCATTCTTTTTGCATCTTTTGGATCTATATAATCTTCCGGATTAAAATCCTTATCTTTAATTTCAGCAGCTATTTTTACTGTCTGTTTTTCAGTGTCAATTCTTTCAATAAGAGAAACACCGCTTTTCCCGGAGAGCATGTTATTCCAAAAATCCTTAACACCTATTCCGCAAGGTGTAACAGCTCCCAAGCCTGTAATTACTACTCTTCTTTTTTCCATATGTATATATCCTTTTAATACACGGGCAAAACCCGGTCTATTATAACAACTAATAATAAAGCGGGAATGGAATTATCTCACCCCCGCATTTATAAATATTTAAAATTCAATTCAAAAACTCAAATTAGTGAGATAAATTACTTACCTAATTTGCTGTCGATATAAGAAACAGCATCTTGAACTGTTTGAATTTTTTCTGCGTCTTCATCAGGGATTTCGCACTTGAATTCTTCTTCTAAAGCCATAACCAATTCAACAGTGTCTAATGAATCTGCACCCAAATCGTCAGTAAAACGTGCTTCAGGTGTAACTAATTTTTCATCAACGCTTAATTGATCTACTACAACTTTTTTAACTGTGTCTAATGTACTCATTTTCTTTTTCCTCTTTTTATTGTTTATGTATTACTAATACTTCACTTGTAAATTATAAACCGTTAAATTTTTTTTTGCAAGAAGTTTACAATTTCTATACTTATTTGTAAAGAATCTTAAAAATAATGTTAAAAAAAAATTTGTTAGCATTTTAATAACAATATAAAAAAGGGGCATAATATGAAAGTTTATAATATAAATTCAGCATCAAATAATAATTCTAATCCAAATTTCGGTCATTCTTTTAGGGTGAATATTTGTTTAAAAAATGAAACAGGTTTAGGTGATATTTTTGTAAGTCCGAGATCAAATAAAGAACTTTATCAAGAACTAACTTCAAAAATTGTAGGCTGGTTAAATGAAGATTATTTAGCAAGTTTAAGAAATGTATTCGGGAAACCTAAAAAAGTAAAAAAAACTGAACCATTAGGCGATATTCATAAAAAAATGGTTGAAGAATTAAAAAGAATTGATAAAGATTATGCTCGATTTGGCTATACTCGTTCTGTAAATAATGGAGGAAGGCTTCGATATATTTTAACAGGCATTGATGTTTCAATTGCCGAAAACCTAAAAGGTGCGAAAAATATAGGAATTTCTAAAGCAGATTCGAAAAATTATTATGGGACAACAAAAACAAGATACGTAAGAGATTTGACAAAACTAGTACAAGAAAATATGCGAAACTATGCGCAAGACAACAATGTTTTGCTAAGAAGCAAAGACAATAAAGAAATAATGCTGAGAGCAGTATTCAAAATTACCGGAAAAGGAAAAAATAATCGACCAATCTATGAATTAGACCGATTTGAATTTCATGAAAACAAAACCAAACCGACCCTTCCTGAAATTAGTCCGGATTTTCTAAGTTACAAATATGATCCTTCCAAAGATGAGTTAATAAGAAAAACTATTCAAAATATTATAGATAAAATGAGTAAAAAATAAAAATTTTAGCCTATCCCATAATAACAAACGAGTTCTATTATTCAAGAAATGAACAAAAACTGAATACTCGTTTTCATCAATGCCTATATCTGCAAAATAATAGCTTGAGGTTTTATATATACCTCAAGCCATATGCTAAGCTTTTTTTGAATAATCAATTGAACTTTTTCCTGCACCATCCATACCAACATCTTGGACAAGATCATAATTATATGTATCAGATTCTTGATCATAACTGTATTCCAGTTTAAAAATTTCAGCATGGTCATGAGCCATAATATCATTTCCGTTTTCATCTGTTACACTTACAAGAATAAAATATCTGCCATCTTTATCCACGAACTGATCTTTTGAAAATTTTTGACCTGTTTCTAATTCTCCAGCTTCCATCTGCTCTCTAGATAATTGCATATAGCGATATTTATTTTTTTTGCCATTAGTATTATCCGTAATTTCTATATATCCAATATTCGTAGGGTCACTTTCTTCGCAATGACCATCGACAATATCATCATTATCATAATAATCGTGAATACATCTTATATGAACCTCACCATCCTCATCACCAACAACACTTTGGGCATTTGCGTTTGGATCATTTGGTTTCGTAGGATCAATACCATGCTGCCTTAATTTCACATAATCTCTTACGGTAGATCTATACTTATGTTTTCCAAATATTACTATTGGACTCGATTCGTCAGACGAAGTAGAGTATGTATGTGTATGTCTTTCAGATGGTCTTTCAGATGACCTTTCAGATGGCTCATCTACAACAGGCGCATATGTTTTAGGAGACTCTTTTTTATCTGAATCGTGAGGAGCAGCTATCCCTCTTACATCTAGAGGTTTTCTAGAAAATCTATTACCAGTATCTATAGACCAACCCGGGATATTCGAAAAAGCTGTATCCTGAGCAATATCAGGAAGTATCAATTTTTTACCTGCAAAAATTAAATTTGCATTTTTTATTCCATTTAATTCTTGCAATTGCTGAACAGTCATGCCATATTGTTTAGCTATTTTACATAAAGTATCGCCTTTTTTAATTACATAATCACTCATTAGCAAATCTCCATTATGATATATAATAGTTGTATAATATTTATATAAATATTAAAAACTATTGTGAGAAAAAATTGCGCACAGGTCATCATATCATATAGCAGATTATACGAGGGGTTAAGCCTATTGTAAAATAATATTTACATTTCGTAATATTTACCAAAATAAAAAAAAGAGGAAACTCATGTCTCCTCTTTTAAATAGTTTTAGCTAATTAAAAGTTATATTATTAAACCTCCCGCAACTTCTATTGCTTGACCTGTTACATAATCAGTATCAAGAGCCAAGAATTTAACAACTTTTGCAATATCTTCAGGAGTTCCTAACCTTTTCATAGGAATCATCTTCATATATTCTTCCGTATTTGCAAGGTTCGCAGTCATTGCGGTCTGAATAAATCCTGGACAAACAGCATTTACCCTAATATTTCTTGAACCAAATTCTTTTGCTAATGTCTTAGTCAAACCAATTAAACCGGCTTTTGAAGCAGAATAATTTGCTTGCCCCGGATTACCGTGTAAACCAACAACAGAAGACATATTTATAATCGAACCCTGACGAGCTTTCATCATATGTTTAATTACAGCATGTGTTACATAATATGCAGAACCCAAGTTTATTTTAATAACTCTTTCCCATTGTTCTGCATCCATTCGCAAAAACAAACCGTCTTTTGTAATACCAGCATTATTTAATAAAATATCAATCTTACCGTGTTCAGCAATCATCTTATCAACAGCCTCTTGAACTTGAGTGTCATTTGACACATCGAATTGATAAAAATAAGCATTTACCCCCAAAGCTTTTATTTCATCAATAGCTGGTTGAGCAGTTGCAGCATCACAAATATCATTGATAATAATGTCACACCCAGCATTCGCAAGTTCTTTTGCACAACTAAAACCAATACCACGAGAACCTCCGGTAATTAAAGCAATTTTTCTTTCTGTCATTTTAATCTTTCTCCTTATAAACCTCCGAACCGCTGACAGCACTTATTAACAAAACATGCCAAACCTGCAAATCCGGTCAATAATCACAAATCTCTCTTTCTGTACGAAAATTATAGCACGAACCAACTTATTAAAAGCATAAAGCCCCAAAAGTTTGTTACATATATTTATATAATAAATTTTTGATAAAATAATTATACAATCGATAGCTCTGCTTTCAACGCATTCACGGTGTTTTCTAAAGACTCCTTGTCGTAAATGTTATACGTTGTAATTTCAGGATTTATTTTTTTATTAAGTCCGGCTAAAACTTTTCCCGGTCCAATTTCTATAAAAGTATCCACTCCGTTTTGAACCATATTTTCAATGGTTTGAGTCCAATGTACAGACGAACAAATTTGTCTCGGCATTTTATTTTTAAAATCTGCATCAGATATTGTAGCTGCAGCATCAACATTTGTAACAACAGGAACTGATGAGCAAGAAATATCTATATCTGAAACAAACTTCGCAAATTCTTTACTTGCATTTTCTAAAAATTTTGAATGAAAAGCACCGGAAACTGCAAGTGGAATAACCCTTTTTGCACCGGCTTCAAGCAGCAATTCACCCGCTTTATTAACAGCAGATTCTTCACCCGTCAAAACAACCTGAACAGGAGAATTATAATTCGCAACATCAACATAACCAACAGAAGATGCTTCTTTCAAAACCCTTTCGACACTTCCTGCCGGAGCATTTAAAACAGCCGCCATAGTACCGCCTTTAACTTGCCCCATAAGATTTGCACGCATCTGAATTGCCCTTAAAGTAGTTTCCAAATCCATAACCCCGGAAGCATACATAGCGCAATACTCTCCCAAACTATGTCCTGCAGTGAATGTCGGAGTAACTTTTAATTGAGATTTGAATGCCTCTAATGCCGCAATCGACATTGTTACAATAGAAGGCTGAGTATTAATGGTTTGTTTTAAATCTTCCTCCGGACCTTCAAAACATAATTTCGTAATACTTTTTCCTAAAACTTTGTCAGCAGTTTCAAAAACACTTTTCGCTGCATCAAAATTTTCATATAAATCTTTTCCCATGCCAACAACTTGTGCACCCTGTCCCGGGAAAATAAAAGCAATCTTTTTAACCATATTATTATAATCCTCATTAATTCCTAATCACAAACAAATTATACTATAAGAATATAATTTTTGAAAATTTTAACAAAATAATAAGGCGAAGAATACGAATGTATTCTTCGCCTTTGTGTATTAATTTAAATTAAGCGGAGAGCTTTAAATCCTCATTCCTTTCTTTAACGTCAACTTTTTCCTTATTTTTTGTAACTAATTCTGATCCTAGATAAAAAATTCCTGCGATTGCAGCTGCTGCCGCACCAAATTTTCCGAATTTAGATAATTTACTTGTAGTTTTAACACCAACTTCAATGGCTTTTTCACCGGATTTAACACCTGTTGAAACTGCTTCAGGAATCATGCCGGCTTGTTCAAAAGCTTTCCATGATTCTTGTGCCGACCGGTCTATTCTGATTTCCGGAATTATATTACCTTCTCCGGTGCATGCGGTTTTGACTTTTTCTAAAGCTTTTCTTCCTTCAGTTCTAAGAATTCCATTTTTTGTGCAATATCTGGCATCACGCTGGTCTTTCGTCATCGAACGTCTATATTTTTGATGTTCATTTCTTGAACGTACTTCTGCTTTTTTCCTGTCTAATTTCTTTTGTTTTCTTGTTTTATGCTTTGACACATCAGTTCTATGCATTTCCTCAAGTGCGGCATTACGCTCTGCAATTTTTCCTTGTTCTTCAAGCTCTTCCAAATGTTGTGTAAATGTACCGGCTTCCATATGCTCTGTATCAATCATGCCTTCTATTAAATTTTGACGTCTTGCTGCTCTATTATTTTTAGGCGGTTCAATTTTAGTATCAACAGACTTTGGAGGCTCTGCCATTGCTTCTTGATATGCCACATGCGCTTGTTGTTTATTCAGTTGTTCTACCGCTTTCCTTGTTTCATTTTTTGGAACTCTTGTTTGAAACGCAACTTGGGATTGCTGCGCCGTAGCTTCTGAGACTAAAGCATTAGCTTGAGCCATTTGTTTAGAACTAATTTTTGCGCCTTGTGCTTTCATTTCTTCAAGCGTGTCTCTGACTAAAACACGCATTTGATCTTGAGTAAGATTCGGATTTTTTGCAATAATAGTTCGAACTGTTGTGCTAATGTCTACCTTTACCATAAATTATCCTTTCTACAAATTTTACCTACAAATTATTAAACAACAAATCGTAAAAAAAATTGCTATTTTGCCATCACATCATATCATATCATATCATATAGCAGATTATACAAGGGATGTAGCTATTTGTAAATTTATATTTACATTTCGTAATATTTGTTTTTTGTACGTTCAATGAGGAATTATTTATTACTTTCCAACAATTCTTATTCAAATCTTTGCCATATTCCCATACAGAACTTTACAAAGGATAAATGCAAGAAACATATTATGAATGACACTTTAATAATACTTCTTGAGTAAAATTTTCTATATAAATCCCAGATTTTTTATTAAGTCTTTTTTTGTCATTTCCGGTTTGAGTTCTTTTATTGATGTTATTGATTCTGTATCAACCTTTTCAGAAAAAATCGTTTCTAAAAGATTTCGGTCATAATCATATAATATTGAACCATGTTGTAAGATGTAGCCATTTTTTCTGCATTGCGCAGAACCTATAAGTTTTTTCCCCTTATAACACAAATCTGCTCCTGTAGATATTAACATACAATAATCAAATTTCGTATTAATAGGCTTTGAATTTCCAAAGTCCAGTTCAATTCCTATATTCTTGAATTTATCTATTAATATTTTTGAAATTTCTTTATAAGAAGAAATTATGTGTTCTCCATTTTCAAGACAAGATACCGGACAAACGTAGCTATATGTTATTTCTTCCGCATGTAAAAGAGCTCTGCCCCCTGTTAGACGTCGAACAACATCTATATTTTTCTCATTTAAAATATCATAATTTAAAAATTTATCGTCTTGATTTCTGCCAAGCGAAACACAGTAAGGCCGCCAGCCATACAATCTGAAAATTGGTTCTTTGCGATTATTAGCAATAGAATCCTCCAACAAATCGCTATCAATTTGCATGTTTTCAGCACCCGTATATATTTCGTACGGAATAAATTTTGTCATTTTAGTATGTTAATTCCTCATATATAGAATGTCCGTTTCTTGGAGGTAAAATGTCGTCCAGCGGTAACAAATTAAAATCCTTATTCATTTGCTGTTGCGGAGTTAATTTCGTGGAAACAGGAGTGGATGTTTGAATAGTCGTCTGAGTACTATTCGTATTTTGTTGAGAATTTTTTGCTTGATCCTTTGTCATTCCATGTAGAAATATTATACCTTTTGTAGAATATTTATCTTCCTTTTCTTTCTTTTTATTATTTTTTGCTTCTGGTAAGGTTTCTTGCATATCTGAAATTGATGAAGATACAGATGTTTCTACATTATTTGACTTTTCATTTAAATTTTTCTTAGATGTTTTTTTCGTTTTTACATTTGACGCTTCTGTCGTTTGTTTAACTTCTGTTTTTGGTGTTTCTGCAATTGTTTGTGTTGGAGTTTCGTATAAGGGTTGCAGATCCGGAAGCATTTTTAAATTCGGATCATTACTACTATCATAACTATTATAGTATGAATTTGATTCGTATTGAGATGTTTCTTCTATTCCTCTTAGCTGCAGATTATTTGTATAATTTGCAACGTTTTCTATGGTTTCATTATATGCAGTATTTTGTTGCTTTAAAGTCTCTGAACTTGATGAAGTTTCAGAATTTTGGTTCTCTCTTTCATAAAGTTCTTTTTCAAATTGTGTAAAAGCTTCGTTGCCTACAAACTGTTCAAGTGCAGCACGTTTAGACAGAAAATTTGAACGAGCACCTCTTTGTTTATCAAGAGCACTTCTATAGTATGCGTCAGTTATTACTATTAATTCTCTTGCTGCGTTATTTGATTGTGCCAAACTGAATTTTTTTTGCCTCTCTTCAACAAGTTTATTTATCATATCAACTTGTTTACGTGCGCTCATATAGTCATAGTACAAATCAACCGCATTTTGTTGTAAATCTTCAACTTTACGGATAAGAATAATCATGTCTGCATCTGTTACTTTTGTATATTTATAGTTAAGAGCCTTGGTATCTTGAGACATAATTCCAAGAATGTTGCTTCCAATTAATGATGAGCCTGCCATAACAGGACTAGCCATACTTGCCCCAACAAGAGTTGACATGCTTGCTATTGTTGAAAGAACTTTTTTAAGCGATTGCTTGTCCGGTTTATCAGCATCTGGATTTGCAAGTTTATAGAGAGCAAAATTTATTGTATCGCTTTGTGTTGCAGCTCCTTGCCAAAGTAATGATAAATCAGATACCATATTTTGTTCTTCATATGTTAATTCTTTTGAAACTTCTCTAGATAATCGTTTTATACTCAAATCAGCATAACTCACATCTGCAAAGTTTCCATTTTCAATATCATCTAATTTTGTAATATCTTCAATTTTGGAATTTTCTTCCTGAGCTTGAATATATTGATTTTCAGGAACGGATGAAATACCTACACGATATGCCGGAGGCTTAGGGATATTCATATCTTTGAGGGTAAGTTGAGCATTGACAGGCGTCAATCCTGAAAATCCCAGTATTATGGATAAAATTAGTAATTTATTTTTTAACATTATTGCCCCCTACTAAAGTTGTATTGTAATCGTATTGATATAAATTTAGTGAATCTACGACTTTTTTCCCTGCAAGTCGTTGTAGCTCAAGGTGATATTTTTTTGCCATTTGCATAAATTGCTCTTCCTCTAATTGCATATCCTGATAGAGAGAAGATGATATTGCTATTTCCAGAAAATCCTCTTCATCCATAGCTTTAGCATAATTCTTGCTGTATAAAAGTTCTCTTGCACGTGTATCTTTTAATTGGGCAAGGCATGCTTTATAATTGTAATATGCGTTAATTATTCTGTCTTGTAAGTTTTCTACTAATCCTGCAAGTTCAATCAATTCTGTATCTGTTAAAGGTACTTCTTGCGGAATGTTTTTTCTGTTAAGTAAGTTTTGAGCAATTCTTCCTGCTGCATAAGTGCCGGATTGAAGCATGTAATCAGCACCGATTAATGTAGGAGCAAGTGATGCCCCTGATATAATTGCAGAAAGAGTCTTTGCCATTAATGAAGAATGAATCCTTCGCTGACTTTCTGGAGTGGCAAGTTTTTTTAGCGCAAAACCTATAACTTGATTATTTGAAACTGTTCCTTTCCAAAGATTATCAATGTCTTCCATATCTTTTTCTCTTTGGAGTTTGACAATTTCATCCATAACTTCTTCATCGCTTATGACAAGAGAATCCTTACTTTTGTAATCGACTTTTGGAAGTTCTATCGTTTGAGCTTCAACATTGCCAAGATGAATTTCTTCTTCTTGTGCCAAAACAAGCAAAGGATTTGAAATAATACAAATTATCCCTAAAACAATTAAAAGCTTTCTCATAACAAATATATACCATAAGTATGATAATAAATCCAATGATTGATTAATCTTTAAATCCAACGATTGTTAATCAACTTTAGGAAAAAGTCTACAATAGTAGCGTAAGGGGAGATTTATTAACTACATGAAAAATGAATCAAAATATATGACATCTTCTATTCGCCAAACAAGGATGAAAATGCTACAAAATGAAGCAGATGTTTTGAGGACAAATAATTCTTTTAAAAAAGCCGTTTCTACTTACTTGAATTCTGTTTTATTGGATAGAAATAATGCAGAGTCATATTTTGGTCTCGGAGTTTGTTATAAAAATTTAGGAAAAATTAAAAAAGCAATAGAATATTTTGAAAAAGCTGCATTATTGGACAATGAAAATTTTAATACTTTTTATGAACTTGGTTTGTGTCATTTAAAAGATGAACGCTCTTGCTGCGCTATAAAATGTTTTATAAGAGCAATTCAAATCGAACCTGATAATCCGGATGCTATTTTTCAATTAGGTTTAGCACATGAAGCAAGTGATGAAAAAGATATGGCTTTGAAAATATATCAAAAACTGATTGAAAATTCTCCAAATTATATTGATGCATATATTAAAAAATCAGATTTACTAATGCAGATGCAATTATATAGACCTGCGCTTTCTCTATACAACTCTGTTCTAAAAATAAATCCAAATTATAAAAAAATATATTTTAAAATTGCTATTTGTCTTGATAAGCTTGGCAAAAATCAAGATGCAAAAAGATATTACCGCAAATTTTTAACTTCAATTCCGGAAGATGAAAATGCTAATTATGCGATGCGACGAATTGAAAAATTAAAAGAAGCGAGAATTAATAAGTCGAATTTATCTTTAGTTTAAAATATTTTTATAATAATAAAAGGACCATCTTTCATAAGATGGTCCTTTACTTGTCGTATATTATTGATTAAAAAGTACCGGCAGGTTTTTTCTGTGCTGTTGCGCCCGGGATGGACTGCCAATTTGCTGCCATGATTTTTTTGAATGATTTTAAAGCTGTGTCCTCAAGTTCTCCGAGTTCTTCAGCTTCCATAATCAATTCTCTTAATGGCATCAAAGCTCTTTGGTCTCTTAAAACACCTAATGCAGCTGCTGCACCGGCTCTAACTAATTCATTTTCTGAACGATTTTTCATAACGTCAATCAATGCAGGAACTGCTTTTGTATCATTTAATTTACCCAAAGATGTTACCGCATAAATTCTAACGTTAACCCATTCATCATAAAGCATATTAATAACTTTATCTACTGCTTTTTTATTGCCGATTTCGCCTAAAGCTCTTGTTGCATCGCATCTTACATTAACTTTTTCGTGATCCAATGACTCCATTAATGCGTCAGTTGCGACATCACCAATTTCAATTAAAGCATCTGTTGCAGTGATACAAACTTGAGGGTTTTCATCGTTTAAAGCTTCAACTAAAGGCTCAACAACAATTGCACCGCCTAAACGACCTAAAGCTCTTGCAGCACGAACTCTTACGTCAACATTTCTGTCTTCACGCAAAGATTCAATTAAGTGCAACGTAGCTTTTGAATCACCTAATTCGCCAAGAGCTCTTGCAGCGTATAATCTTACTGAACCGTTTTTATCATTTTTTAATACATCAATTAATGGTTCAACTGCTTTTGAATCACCCATTTCTCCTAATACACGAGCCGCATTGTATCTTACTTTTTCTGAATTGCTCGTTCTTAAGTCATTTAGTAATTCGTCAAATGATTTTTTTACTTGTTTTTTCTTACTATTCACACTAATTGTCATTATTTTCCTCCGACACAATAACAAATATTCACACTACTTACTTATATATAAAGTTTTTTTTGTGAATATTATTGCCTTTTTTCTTATATTTTTGTTAACTTTGTTTACAATCCATATATAACTTTTACTGTATTTCCTATTACTGACTGGTTTCAGCTATCAGGAATGTTTTTAAAGGGTAACTCTGACACTTATTCATTCAGTATTTGTATATTAACATATTTTTCAAATGATTGCATCAATTATATAAATTATTTTACAAATTCGCATAATTGTTTTTATAAAATTAATTATAATTAAGTGATAGATAAAAATATAATTTAACAAAACTTAATATCTTATTACTCACAATTAAGAGTAATGATAAATTCAGTTCCGACTCCTAACTCACTATTAACGGTAATTTTACCGTTATGTTTATCAATAATCTTTTGACTTATAGCGAGTCCTAATCCGGTTCCAACTCCTACACCTTTCGTAGTAAATCCTGCGGTGAAAATTTTATCCAAGTTTTCTTTTGGTATGCCGTGACCGTTATCTTTAAATTTTATATATAGCTTGTTGTCTTTACATTCTGTTGTAATAACAATTTTACCGTTATTTTCAATTGCGTGACAGGCATTTATGAGTATATTCATGAATACTTGATTAAGCATATTAGGATAGCATTTTATATTTGGAATTATTCCATAGTGCTTTTCAACTTCAATTTTATTTTTAGTTTCGTGTCTTATTAGGTCCAGAGTTAAATCAATTTCTTTGTTAATGTCGGCATCTTGAAGCTCGGCTTCATCAAGTCGTACAAATTTTTTTAGTGAAATCACGATTTTGCTTATTCGTTTAATTGCTTCGCTATCGATATTATTAATTTCTTCAAACATTTCTTTCAAGTCTGCCTGATTAAGTTTTGTAATAAGTTTTGTAATTATTTCATTATTTGATTTTATTGATGCAATTGGGGTATTTATTTCGTGTGCTATTCCGGCAACCAGTTGACCTAAAGATGCCATTTTCTCTGAATTTATAAGTTGTAATTGTGTAGCTTTCAATTCATTCAGAGTTTGTTTTAATTCTTTTACATTTTGCGCATTTTTTTGATATAACTCCGCCCTAATAATGGCGTTTCCAAGTTGAGATGACACTGCATCAAGAATTTCAAGTTCTTCGTTAAGTTCTCGTTTTTGATAACTAAGCAAAACAACAACTCCAATCATTTTTTGCAAATGAAAAACCGGTACGATAACCCTTAAAACCGGCTGTTTAAATGGTTCTGCTCCGGTGTATTCTGCCAGAGAATAACTAATTGAAATTTCTCGTTTATTAATTTTTGATTTTACTGTTTCATCAAAAGCAATATATGTTTCCGGTAGTATGTCTTTTTCTCCGAAAATTTCTTTTATACAAAATCCTGTTTCGCAGAATGAAGCATAATAAGCTCTAAAACAACCAAGCATCATTGCCAATTCTTTCAGCGCAGAGTTTATAATCATCGAAATATCCATAGATTCTCTTATGATGTTTGAGACTTTATTTATAAGCGCTATTTTAAATGCTTGAGCTTGAGCTTTTTGCCGGATTTCTTGAAGTTCATCATTTTCTTGTTGTAATTTTGCTAATTTATGCTCATATTCTTTTTGTTTTTTTTCATTATTTTCAAGTAGGACATTAGAGCTGATATTTGTCAAAAATATTATTGTATAATCTCCACGTTTAACAGATGTTAAGTCGTAATATGTTACTTCACCTTGTTGATTTGTATATGATGCGCTTGCAAAAAAGTTCTCTTTTGAGATTATGGCTTGAAAAATAGGGGAATATAAATCAATATTT
>FLNU01001277.1_pt1 | contig 15053 bp, 15 predicted proteins | sample 1140361 | NCBI WGS metagenome assembly FLNU01 (sample SAMEA3878206, study PRJEB12797) | bioreactor metagenome | biome: Moose rumen | place: Sweden | collected 2011-10 | reverse complement strand
ATTTTCCTTTCTCTAACATTTTGTTATGCATTGATATAAAATGTTGCAAAGTTTTTACAGGATTTTCGTCAAGAGGTATGATAGGGAAATCCATATCGTTGCCGTCAATGTCTTGTTTTAAATCTTCTCTGCAACAAAAAGATATACCCGACTTATCTGTATCAATTCTTCCTTGAATAACAAAACTCAATGACGATATAGAAGGACAACTATAAAATTCCATTTAAACACCTACTTAGAATAGACACTGCGCTTTAAAATTCCGAGATAAGGTAAATTTCTGTAATGTTGCGCGAAGTCCAGCCCGTAGCCGACAATAAATTCATCGGGAATTTCAAAGCCGCGATAATCAATCTGCACTTCAACTTTGCGGCGTGAAGGCTTGTCCAACAATGCACAAACTTTAACGCTGTTTGCTCCCTTATCCTTAAAGTATTCCACAAGATATTTCATCGTCGTACCAGAGTCTACAATATCTTCGACCAACAGAATATCGCGCCCCTTCGGATCGTTGTCAAGATTTTTGAGGATATTAACCTTGCCGCTGGTGTGGGTGTTGGCGTCGTAGCTGGACGCAATCATAAAGTCGAAGTGTACGGGGATTGTTACGCGCCTGACTAAATCGGTGTAAAACATTACCGCGCCGTTCAAAATGCCAACCGTCAACAACGGCTTGGAAATATCTTTGTAATCTTTGCTAATCTGTGCGCTGAGTTCGTTGACGCGCTCGGCAATTTGATCCTCCGTGTAGAGTACGCGCTCGATGAAATCTTCTTTCGTTTTCAACTTAATCAAGTCCTTTCAAAAATTTTTTCTTACAATCAATTTACCTTTTCGCAAATCTGCGCGGAAATTGTGAGGAAGTTCGACACCCGATAAACCGTTCACCAAAACTTTTCTGACTGCTTCAAAGTGTACGAATCCAAAATCTTCAATGCCACAGACTTTAGCTAAAAATTTTTTGATAACTGCCCTTTGCAATGCCTTATGCAGTTTTAAAAATTCCCCGCGCAGAATTTCAAGCTGATTCGTGACAACACGCGGAAAAATTTTTTCAACTTCAAAATTAATGAAGTCTGATTCGTCCGCCGTAACTTCACCTAATCTGCAAAGTGTATCGACCATGTTTGGATTAAACTTTTCAAGCGCGGGTAAAAGCTCCAGCCGAATTTTATTTCGCGTTGCGTCCGTCTCAAAATTTGTTTCGTCGATTCTCGGTACAATTCCACGATCCGCGCAATAACTTTCCAACTCAAATTTTTTAAACCTCAGCAACGGACGAATCAGCAAGCCGTAATCTTCAGTGTCAATGGAAAATTTCATTGCGGAAAGTCCTGCAGACGTTGACCCGCGCAGAAGTCGCATTAAAATTGTCTCCGCCTGATCGTCCGCATGATGTGCAAGGGCTATCGCGTCGAAGTTTAAATCCCGCTTAATCCTGTTCAAAAATTTATATCGAAGTTTACGCGCCGCCGTTTCAATCGAAAGTTTATTTTCCGCCGCAAATCGTTTAACGTCGCCATGTTCGCAGAAAAATTCTACGTTAAGATTTTCCGCAAATTTTTTCACAAACTCCGCGTCATCAAGGGAAGTTTGACCTCTTAAACCGTGTTCATAATGCGCGATACAAAGTTGCAAGTTAAATCTTCGACGGACATTGTAAAGCAAATCTGCCAATGCAAGTGAATCTGCCCCGCCTGACACTGCCACTACAATTTTCTGCGCGGAAAAAATATTTTCAGATTGACACAAGTCGATAAACTTTTTTATCAAAAAAGCACCCCCTGCCGAAGTGCAAAGGGATTAATCCGAACGTCGTGAACCGCGACCTCCGCGCTTAGAATCAGTCTTGCGTTTCAAGTCGGTAAGTCTTTCGTCACTATCCTTTAAAAATTTTGACAACTTATCCTCAAATGACGCTGAAAGTTTCTTATTCGGCTTAGGCTTAGCTGCACGCGCCGGTTTCTCCACCTCTTGAACAGGCGGCTTCATTTTCTTCAAAGATAAAGCAACTCTGCCGTTGGGATCAATGCTTACAACTTTTGCCTGTACCGTTTCGCCTTCGTGTAAAAAATCACTCACATTGTTGACGTATTCGTTGGCAACTTCCGAAATGTGAATCAAGCCCGACCTGTCGTCCTCAAGCTCCACGAAAGCCCCAAAATTTGTGATTCTCGTAATTTTTCCTTCGACTACGCTACCTACTTCAATAGCCAAAATTTTTCCTCCTGCAAATAATCTACCGCGTCGGTTGATAGGGCATTTCGCCATCCTTAGCCAGTCCTAAATCTTCCCGCGCTAATCTCTCAATGTTATCTAAATCATTTAATTCATCCAACTGCTTACGAAGTTTTTCATTTTCTGCCTGCGCCGCCTCAAGACGTTTATCCGCAACCCTTTTACTTTCGCTGACGTGCGATAAATGAACCTGTTGCGAAACTAAAACCGTTGCAAAGTACGCGACAACTACAAACATTAGCACGAAAAACCAATTTATACCTTTTCGCTGCATACACTGTCCTCCATAAATTTTTGCTATAATACCAGTTTATTTGACATTTAGCAAGCCGTCTGAAATAGTCTAACAATTTGTAGCGTAAACAATGCCCTTGCGAAAATCTACCGTCTCCCAAAGTTTTGAATCGTATATAAAAATCATATAACCATCACTAGTCGCAGTCCTGTATCCGTGACTTTGGAAAATCGACTTAATATTTACCATATCATCGGCTTTGTGATAACTGCAGATTGACGCTTTAACTTTATTCGTCGACAAAATTTTTTTCGCTCCGCGCAGTGCCTCAGGTTCAGCTCCTTCAATATCCATCTTCAAAAAAATTTTACTGCCGACGGGGACGTTTACGGCATCATCTAAGGCTACATCCGCCCCCCCCCCTTGTGGAGGCTGCAACGGCTCTGGGTATAAACTCTACCTTATCCCAACAATCTTTAAATGAATAATAAAGCGGCTCAAACCATTTTTTATCCATTTCAAACAGATAAACTTTCGAGCAAATATCTACATAACGCAGTGCAAAATTTCCTTCGCAAACTCCCGCGTCAATCAAAACATCGCCTTCATCAACTTTATGCGTACCTTTAATGTAAAGATGCGGCGAAGTAGGAACTTGTTCACGTAAAACATTTTGTACATACTTTTTGCCGTCCGCGCCTTGAACTTGCGAACTGCCGTCACGAGGATAATACATTCGGCGTTCCTTGCCTTCAACCGTCTTGAAAATTATGTAGGGCAAATTACAACTTTCATCAATATGAACTTCGTCCATAGTTGTTTCAGCCCCAACCATATGCTGATTCCAAATATCCAATTCGTGATTCTGCCAATAAGCAAGCGTCTCCTGAATCACGGGGTCTTTAATATCTCCGTACTTCATAGAAAATAATTGTTTCAACAGCCAATTAAACGTGTTGACTTTATGAAACGGCACATTAAAGTGAGCTAAAAGCGGTGCAAATTTTTGAGCGTCGTCAAGGTTGCAATCAAACAACGCAAGATCATATTTCAACCGTTGCAGATATTCAATCGGATAAAAATTATAGCCGTCAATCTCAACAATCTCAGGAATTGTACCGAGTGCCACGAAACCAACAAAATTATGATTAAGCCTTTCAATCGCGTTAAAAAATTTTTTATTATCGTTGAAGTTGGCACTGGTCTTTAAAATTATAATGTTCATAAAAACTCCTTATTTATCGAACCACTGATAATAATCCGTACCGGCGATTTTGCGAAAGACCGACTTGCAATTCGGGCAATTAAAATGATCCATCGTGTTGCTGAAATCGGGCTTGCCATTAACGATTTTAACCGGACCGCTTTCAACAAAATTCATACGCTCGCCACAACGCGGGCAGGGACATTTTCCGTCAGTTTCGCGCTTAAGTTGAGTCGGCGGAATTTCATCGACTGAAAGAATTTTATGCTTAGTACGTCTTTCCTCCGGCGGCAATTCAAATTCATCATAATATCCCGAGTGCAAAAGTTCACGGTAAAATATGCCGCAGTTGTCGCAAATTTGACGCGGTAAAGCACTTTCCATATCAACCTTGCCGTCTTTGACTTTGATTGTACTGCCTTCGTCATAGCGCATTTCGTTACCGCATTTCGGACAAAGAAATTTTTTGTCAGCGTTTTTCTCAAGTTTTGTTAATGCCATATTTACCACCAAATTTTTTTCTGAAAAAATTTCCAACTAAAATTTTATTCTGCCTAATTCCACAAAGATTTTAATTTTTCCTGCCGCTCAGATTAAAATTCAATGCCGCGTTGTGCCTTTATTCCGCGTTGAAAGGGGTGCTTAACTAATTTCATTTCGGTTACCAAGTCTGCAATGTCTATTAAACTTTGCGGCGCGTCTCTGCCGGTTAAAACTAAATGAAGTTTCGGCGGACGAATTTTTATCAGCTCCAAAACTTTTTCAACATCAATCAAATTAAACTTCACGGAATAAATTATTTCATCCAAAATTATTAAATCCCAATCGCCTGAAAGAATTTCTGCGCGGGAAATTTTTAAAGCTGATTCAGCCGAATTTTTATGTTCCTCAAAATTATTTTTGTCGATAAAGCCTAAGCCGCATTGCCGAATTTCAATTTTGTTATCGGCGGGAATTTTTGAAATTAATTCCAACGCTTTTAATTCACCGGAAATTTTATTACCCTTGATGAACTGCAAGATTAAGACGTTAAGTCCTGCGCCGTATGCACGAAGAGCCAATCCGAATGCCGCCGTTGATTTACCTTTGCCGTCGCCGGTATGAATTATTGTAAGTCCGTTAGTGTTCAAAAGTTTTTCCTCCAAAAAAAAATCTGCAGTCCATATGAACTACAGAAAAAATTTTAACTTAGCCCTAAGCCCTTAGCTCTGAGCCCTAAATTTTACATCATGCCGGGCATACCGCCGCCCATTCCGCCGGGCATAGGAGGAGCCGGAGGTTCAGGCTTATCGGCAACAAGAGTTTCAGTCGTAAGAATCATAGCCGCGATTGACGCCGCATTTTGCAAAGCTGAACGTACAACCTTAGCAGGATCGACGATACCCGCATTAATCATATCAACCAGTTCATTAGTCAACGCGTTAAAGCCAACGCCTTTACCCGCCTTCTTAACAGCCTCGACAACTACGCTACCTTCTTGACCTGCATTGTTGGCAATTTGACGAACAGGCTCTTCAATGGCACGTTTAACAATCTCAACGCCAACTTTAACATCGCCTTCAGCCTTAACGTCATCAAGTACGGGCAGAATGTCAACAAAAGTTGTGCCGCCGCCTGCGACGATACCTTCTTCAACAGCCGCGCGAGTTGCATTAAGTGCGTCCTCAATGCGGAGTTTCTTTTCCTTCATTTCAACTTCGGTAGCCGCGCCAATTTCGATAACAGCAACGCCGCCCGAAAGTTTAGCTAAACGCTCTTGAAGTTTTTCTTTATCAAAATCGCTTGTGGATTCGGAAATTTGCTTTTTAATCTGTTCAACTCGAGACGCAATGTCCGCCTTATCGCCGTTGCCGTCAACAATCGTAGTTTCTTCTTTTGTTGAGCGAATCTGGCGAGCAGTTCCCAAATCTTCAAAAGTTACGCTTTCAAGTTTGCGTCCGACATCTTCACTGATAACGGTTGCGCCCGTCAAAATCGCAATATCTTCAAGCATAGCTTTTCTTCTGTCACCAAAACCGGGAGCTTTAATCGCAAGAGCTTTGAAAGTTCCGCGCAGTTTATTTACAACGATAGTTGCAAGTGCCTCACCGTCAACGTCTTCAGCGATAATCGCAAGCGGTCTGCCACTCTTAACAATCTGCTCAAGAATCGGCATAATATCAGCGATTGAAGAAACTTTCTTGTCAGTCAACAAAATGAAAGGATCATCAAGGACGGCTTCCATTTTGTCAGCGTCGGTTACCATGTAAGGAGAAATGTAACCGCGATCAAACTGCATACCTTCAACGACGTTGAGATTAGTCATCATAGTTTTTGATTCTTCAACGGTAATAACGCCGTCTTTACCAACTTTTTCCATAGCGTCGGCAATCAGTTGACCAATTTCTTCATCACCGGAAGAGATAGCCGCAACCTGCGCGATAGCGTCTTTTGTTTCGACTTTCTTTGAGCAATTTTTAATTTCTTCGACGAGCTTTTTAACGGCGGCTTCGATACCTTTTTTGATAATCATCGGGTTAGCACCGGCTACGACATTGCGCATACCTTCGCGAACAATCGCCTGTGCCAAAAGTGTAGCGGTAGTTGTGCCGTCACCTGCAACGTCATTAGTCTTTGTAGCAACTTCTTTAACGAGCTGTGCGCCCATATTTTCAAAATGATCTTCAAGTTCAATTTCTTTTGCAATGGTTACGCCGTCATTTGTAATTGTCGGTGCGCCATATTTTTTTTCAAGTACAACGTTGCGACCCTTCGGACCGAGCGTCACTTTAACTGCATTTGCAAGAGCGTCTACGCCGCGACCAAGTGCACGACGCGCATCTTCATTAAACAAAATTTCTTTTGCCAAAACAATTTACCTCCAAAAAATTCGTACTGCATATTAAAACTTTTTTAATTACGAATTACGAATTACGAATTACGCATTAAATTAGAGTACTGCTAAAATATCGCTTTCACGAATGATGAGATATTCTTTTTCGTCAACTTTAACTTCACTGCCCGCGTACTTATTGAAAATAATTTCGTCTCCAACTTTGACTTCGGGAACTGCGCGGCTGCCATTATCAAGAAGTTTGCCTGTACCGACAGCAATAACTTTACCTTTTTGCGGTTTTTCCTTTGAAGTTTCGGGCACAATAATGCCACTTTTCGTCTTAAGTTCAACTTCGGCGACTTCAATAACAACTCTGTCACCAAGCGGTTTAATCATAAATTTTTTGCCTCCCAAAATTTTTTTGTCAACCTCGCGGTCAACACGGGGCATATAATAATCCCTTATTGTCAAAATGTCAATAGGCAAAATATCAAATTTACGCAATTTCAAAAAAAATTTGCGCCTAAAATAGCGCAAAGCAAGTCGTAAGCACGATTTCCAAAAATTTATTACCACAATCAATTTAGAAACAGTCGACGCGTAAAAATCGACCGCTCTTTTAATAAAAAAATTATAGTAGATAGGAAAATAAATTGCAACTGCAGGGTAAAATTTTTCTTGCTGTTTTATTATGTTTGTTGTACAATAATTGTGTTTATGGTCGATGGTCGGCTTCCTCTCATGTGAGGGGAGGTGATAGTATGTCGACATACGAAAAGATAATGCTCGCCATCGGCGCAGCAGAGTTGGCGTTTACTATCTACCACGCGTTCTTCGGATAGAAGATCGAAAAAAAAGCCGCAACCATGCGGTTTCTAAAGAAAACATACCATAGTTTTTGAGGAAGCCGACATGCAAACATCGACCAATTTTTTTGCAATTAATTTACTTAATTATAATCGATAAAAAAATAATTTGCAATAATGGAGGGAAATTTTTTGAAGATTAACGGAGCGAAGGCACTTTTGGAAAGTTTGAAAAAAGAGGGCGTCGATTTAGTTTTCGGCTATCCGGGCGGCGTAGTACTCAAACTTTATGACGAAATTTATAAAATGAACTTCCCAAACATTTTGACGGGACATGAACAAGGCGCGGTACATGCGGCGGACGGTTACGCGAGGGCATCGGGCAAAGTCGGCGTTGTGATTGCGACTTCAGGACCCGGCGCGGCAAATTTAATCACTGGAATTGCTACCGCCAATATGGATTCAATTCCGCTTGTCTGCATTACTGGGCAAGTTGCCAATCCCGCCATCGGTAAGGATTCTTTTCAGGAAGTCGACGTTTGCGGAATTACCACGCCTATAACTAAGCATAACTATCTTGTCAAAAATGCTGACGAATTGCCGCGTGTCGTAAAGGAAGCTTTTTACATTGCACGAACAGGAAGACCCGGTCCTGTTTGTATCGACATAGCGGCGGACGTTTTTAATACAGAGATTGAATTTGAATACCCAGAAAAAATTAATCTGCGCGGGTACAGTGATAAAAATCCGGTTGATGAAAAATCTGTTGATGAAGTTGTAGACGCGATAAAAAATTCTCAACGTCCGTTAATTTTCATTGGCGGCGGTGTAATTTCTTCCGAAACGTCAAATGTCCTGCGCGAAATTTTAGATATTCTCGGCTGTCCTTCAACGTCGACGATTATGGGTATCGGCGCGATTGAACCGGAACGCGAAGGATATTTAAGTTTTGCGGGTATGCACGGCTCTTACGGCGCAAATATGGCTATTCAGAATTGCGATTTACTTTTGGCTATCGGCATGCGATTCAGTGACAGAGTGACGGGCAGGGTTGCCGAATTTGCTCCGCATGCTAAAATTGTACACTTTGAACTTGACCCCGCCGAAGTTAATAAAAATGTCCAAGTAGATTACAAAGTTTTGGGGGACTTGAAAATTTCCTTGCCGCTCCTTCGTGATAAACTTCAAGCGACGGGAATAAATTTCGCGGATAAATTCAGTGGCTGGAAAAATCAAACTTTGGCGGAAGGTTTAAAGCATCTTTTCAGCTACAAAACTGAAGGCGACGTGATTAAACCGGGCGCACTCATTACGAAAATCAGTGAACTTGCCGACGAAAATACAATAGCCGTTACTGATGTCGGACAACACCAAATGTGGGCGGCACAATTTTTTAAGGCTCGCGCTCCCCGCCAATTTTTGACAAGCGGCGGACTCGGCACTATGGGTTACGGACTTCCTGCGGCTATGGGTGCTAAGCTTGCCTGCCCAGATAAAAATGTTATCCTCTTTACCGGCGACGGTTCAATTATGATGAATATCCAAGAGTTGGCGACGATTGCCGATAACAATATTGATGTGAAAGTTGTCATTGTCCACAATTTTATTTTGGGAATGGTCGGGCAATGGCAACGGCTTTTTTATAGTCATCATTATTCGGCGTCTGAATTAAATTTGAAGCGTGACTTGGTGAAAATCGCGCAGGCTATGGGAGTTCGCGGCTATAGATTGACGAAGGCTGATGAACTTAATGACGACTTGCCGGAAATTTTATTTTCAAAGGGGGCGGCAGTTATTGATGTGTATGTACCGCAGGATGAAAATGTTATCCCGATGGTACCGGGCGGCAAGCGTCTTGACCAAATGGTTTTAAATAATTAAGAATTAAAGTTTGTAAGCTGGGAGTGTGCATCATGGGTTTCAGAGACATTAGCATAAAGACAAAATTTATACTCTTAACGGGAATTGTAGCGATTTTTATGTTGATAATTTCGTTTGTCGGTTACTTCAATACCTCGCGGGAACTCAATATGAGTTTGACGGAAGAAGTTACGATTATGGTTGATAAAGAAGCTATTGATATGGACGGTTGGCTTTCTCAAAGAATCGCTGTAACTCAAGCTCAAGCAACTTTGATGAGCAATTTTAACGGCGATTATAACAAAATTAAAGCGCATGAAAATATGTCGCTTGCAACCTACGATAAATTTATTGTCGATATGGGTATCGGACTTGAAGACGGAACTTTTACAAGTTATGCACTCGGCTTGACAAAACTTGATCCGCGTACCCGCAGTTGGTACACGAATATGAAAAGTTCCAGTAATGATTATAACGTGACTGATCCTTATGTTGACAGCAACACGAATAAAACGCTGGTGTCGATTATTGCGCCGATAAAAAATAACGGTTCATTTATCGGAGCGGTCTGTGCTGATATTGGACTGGATATTTTAGACGAAAAAGCCGGCGGCGTTAAGTATCGCGGCGTAGGAGCTGCAACTTTTATGGACAGCGAAGGAAATGTAATTGCTACTTCATCGCCAAATGTCAAAAATGTTACGAACTTTAAAGATATTGTTGATACACCTGAACATATGAACCAAATTTTAACCACTCAAGAAGGCAATTTTGTTTTCAAATATAACGGTGAAGATTATGTTTTGGGTTATGCGACAATTCCCAGTACAAATTGGATTGTGGGGATTACAATTCCTTACGACGCAGTTTTCGGCGTACTCGATCGAATTAAAATTATGTTCGCGATTATAACCGTCGTCTGTGTAATCATTATTACGCTTATCTGCATTAAAGTTTCCAATGCCATTACAGAACCTGTACTTAAGCTTGAGGAACATGCTAAACAAATGGCTAATGGAAATTTGCGTATGCAGGAAATTCCCGTTGAAGGCACGGACGAAATTGGATCATTGACAAGCGCGTTTAACACGATGAGTCACAATCTTCGCGGATTGATAAATAAAATGTTGACGACTTCCGAGCAATTAGCGGCGTCCAGTGAAGAGTTGACGGCAAGTTCAACGCAATCAGCAAATACTGCGGTACAAGTTGCTGAAACGGTTGCTGAAGTCGGCGGCGAAATTACTCAACAAATGAATGACATTGAGGCGGCGAAAAATAGTATCGGGCTTGTTTCTGATGATATTCAGATTGTCGCCGATAAAGCAACTAATGTAGCTACGACTTCTGAAAATACTGCTAAAGCCGCGCAGACCGGTGAAAATCTTATGCAGGTTGCGATTGAGAAAATGCGCAGTATTGAAAAAAGTGTTACGGCAAGTGCGGAAGTTGTCGAACGTCTCGGCGAAAGTTCCAAACAAATTGGGCAGATTGTTGATGCCATTGCCGAAATTGCAGATCAAACAAATTTGCTTGCACTTAACGCCGCCATTGAAGCCGCCCGCGCAGGTGAACACGGCAGAGGTTTTTCCGTCGTATCAGAGGAAGTCAGAAAGCTTGCAACGGCGTCCCAAGAATCAGCTGAAAAAATTCGTGAAAGAATAGAATCAATTCAAGCGTCAACAGAAGAGGCAGTTCAATCAATGCAAAGCGGCACTAAAGACGTTAAAGCAGGTACAGAGGCAATCCGTGAAGTCGGTGTTCAGTTCAAAGAAATTATGAGTATGGTTGACGGCATAAAGGGCGAAATTACCGGCATAAATCAATCTGTCAAAACTGTATCGGACGGCGCGGCAAAAATCGTTTCGGCAACTGATTCTATTGACAAGGCAAGTCAGGCAACGAATAAACGTACTCAATCAATTTCTTCAGCGACGGAAACTCAATCTGCATCCAATGAAGAAATTGCGGCGGCGGCTCAGGCTTTGTCGAATCTTGCTTCAGATATGCAAGCGGCTATCGGTAAATTTAAAGTCTAGTTAATAGTTAGCGGTGATAAAATGCGGGTCGTCATTGTAGGCGCGGGGAAGTTGGGCTATACCATTGCCGAACTTTTAAGCAGTGAACAAATTGAAGTTATCGTAGTTGATAAAGACGAAAGTCAACTGACTGCCGTCAAGGAAACTCTCGACGTTATGACGATTAATAAAAGCGGCACTAATCCCACAACTCTTGACGACCCTGACATTAACCGCGCAGAAGTTTTGATAGCTGTCACAAATATTGACGAAGTGAATATGGTTGCTTGTATCCTTGCCAAAAAACACGGCATTAAACACACAATCGCCCGTATTCGCGATATGCAATTTATGGGCGAGGCTCGCGAATACGTTAAGCAAAATTTTGATATTGACTTGATGATAAATCCTGAACTAATCGCCGCCAATGAAATTTACCGAATTTTGATGACTCCCGCCGCGCTTAACGTTGATGATTTTGCGGGCGGGAAAATTCGACTTTTTGAAACTAAAGTTAATCGTCGAAGTAAGCTGGCAAATATTCCGCTTAAAGATTTAAAATTACCTGCAGGAATTTTAGCGGGCTTGATTCACAGAGATCACCGAATGATTATTCCGCATGGCGATGATTCTTTGCAAGTTAGGGACAGTGCATATTTTATCGGCTTTCCTGAGGCGATTGAAAAATTTAGTTCAAACTTAGTCCGTCAAGATTCTCGACCGTTAGAAAAAGTTTTGGTAATAGGTGCAGGCAGAATTGCGCGGGCATTGGTAGGACAGCTGATTACCGCAGGAGTTTCAGTCAAAGTCATTGAAAAAGACAGAGAACGTTGCGAGCAAATGGCTGAAATGTTGACCGGCGACAGCATAGCGATTTATGGCGACGGTACCAACGTTGATTTATTAGCGGAAGAAGGCATTGCGTCCGCTGACGTTGTAGTTTGCTTGACGGAAGATGACAGATTAAATTTGATGATGGCACTTTTAGCAAAACATATGGGCGCAAAAAAAACCGTCGTCCGCGTCTATCGAACTGAATATGTTGAATTGATTGAAAAAGTTGGCGTCGACGTAGTAATATCTGCGCGACTTTTATCGGCAAGTGAAGTTTTAGCATTTGTCAGACGCGGCGGAGTTACGCGTGTATCGATACTTGAAGGCGCGAAGGCTGAAGCGGTTGAAGTCATTGTCCAAAAAGGTGCGAAAGTTGAAGGTAAAAAATTAATGGACGTTAAATTACCGAAATCCTGTTTAGTTTGTGCGTATGTTAGAAAAGGTGTAGCCGCCATTCCAAACGGGCACTCAATACTTTTGGACGGCGACAAGATAATTTTATTTTGCCTGCGCGGTAGTGCAAAGGAAGTTGTCAGCTGGTTTACCAATGAGCAAAGATTTGTAGTTTAAGGGGAAATTTTTATGCTGAAAAAATTTTTCGTGGCGATAATGTTTGCGGCATTGTTAAGCGTCAATATCTGTTACGCGAAAGAAGAGTTAGCAACCGTTAAAACTTCCGAAGGTTGGAGTGTGCGCTTAATGAAATTGGACACTCTTCATTATGATTTTGAAATTATGGACAAAAACGGGAATTGCGCCGCGCTTGTGCCATACAGCACAAACCTGTATGATTTTTATTATGACACCCACAATAATAAAGGAGTTGTAATTTTTGTAATGGGTATTTACAACGCTCCGATTGATGATGATGAAGGTTTAGGGGAGTGGGAAGGCTCGACACATTATTTGCCGGTGTACGCGTGTTTTGAATATGAAACTCCTCATAAAGAGTACTACAGCATGTATGACAATGACGACGGAATTGTTAAGCTTGACTCGTGGTTAGGTTCGTGTTTTGGCTTAAGTAACCATCATTATCACGGTATTATAAAAAGTCCCCATCACTTCAAATTGACGGAAGTTCTTTTGACGAATATGCCCGAACTTCACCGAGTAATTAATAGTAAGAGAATTACTTTGCCGTGAATTTTTTTAAGTGAGTTGGCTAACATTTATAGAAAATGAATCAGGAGAATTTGGAGATAAATAACCAAGTTCTCCTATTTTTTTTTGTAACAGATTTTCGACAATCCTACACGGTTACTTTGATAATAATTATTTTTTTATTGAAAAAATAATTTTGATATGCTATCGTAACTTAAAAATTTTTTGGAGGTTAAACATTGACTGATAAAAAAATAATTGTCGCAGGGATAGGACCGGGCGACAAAAAATTTATAACTCCTGCCGCGCTTGAAAAAATTCGTGCGGCAAAATTTTTAGTTGGCGGAAGGCGTGCATTGGAAACATTTTCTTCACCAAGCCAAATTACTTGTCCTGTTACAAAAAATCTTGACGCGGTAATAAATTTTATTCGTGAAAAAATTTTAATCGGTCAAGTCGTCGTAATGGTAAGCGGCGACCCGGGATATTATTCAATGCTTGACATATTGCGAAGAAATTTTGACGCGGCTTTAATTGAAGTCATTCCGTCAATCAGCGCGTTGCAATTCGCCTTTGCAAAATTAGCTTTGTCATGGTACGACGCAACATTATTAAGTTTTCATGGACGCAGACCAACTGACGATAAATTGAAATTTGAACCGCAAAAAGTTTTGGGACTTTTGACGGACGCCGAATATAATTCCGCAACCATTTCAAAAATTTTAATTGAATTGGGCTGGGTAGGCGATACAAACTTAGCAATCTGCGCAAGGCTTTCATATCCCGACGAAAAAATTATCTCAACGACACTTGCCGCCGCCGTTAATTCTGAACCCGTCAAGCATTGCGTCTTAATCGTCGGATACTGAAAAATAATTCTTAATTAATTAAACGGTCCGCGTTGTTCTTGAATTTTAAATGCCGCTTCTATAATCTCTTTGCCGATAGGAACTGCACTTGACGCACCAAAGCCGCCGTTTTCGACGATAACCGCAACGCTTACAGTTGGATTGTCGAAAGGCGCGTAACCTACAAACCAGCCATGATCCGTGCCTTGAGAATTTTCTGCAGTTCCCGTTTTACCTGCTATCTCATAAGGAAAGCCCTCAAAATTTCTAGCCGCCGTTCCTGTCTTTGTGACTTCATGCAAACCCGCTTGTACCATTTGAATTATCGAAGGATCAACGCCGAGTTCTCCTACCAATTCAGGCGTAAATTCTTTTATTAATTCTCCGTCCTGCGTGACAATTTTTTTGACGACGTGCGGACGAAATCTGTTACCGTTGGCAGCAATTTCTCCCATAACCATTGCGGCTTGAAGAGGAGTTACCAAGTTAAAGCCTTGTCCAATTGCGGCGTCCATTATCTCCGATAAATAAAATTCGTCGTTGTAAACTTCCAATTTATATTCTTTCCAATCGGCAAGTCCGGGCGATTCATAGGGTAAATCAATTCCCGTGACTTCGCCAAGTCCGAATAATCTTGCATAACTTTCTAAAAGGTCTGCGCCTAAACGATTACCCATTTCATAAAAATATACGTTATCTGAATGCGCCAACGCATTATGAAAATCCAACCAGCCGAGTGCCTCACCGCCCGCATTTCCTTTCGGTACAAGCCAGTGTTGCCCGCTGTCAAAAATCATTTCATCAGGCAAAACTTTTCCTGCGGCAAGCGCGGCAGTTCCCGTGACAATCTTAAACGTCGAGCCAGGCGGATATTCGCCCGTAATAGTTTTGTTATCCATCGGGTGATAAGGATTCGTATTAATCGCGTTCCAATCCTTAGTAGAAATTCCGTGCGCAAATAAATTCGGATCAAAGGCAGGACGTGATACCATTGCAAGCACTTCACCGTTTTGCGGATTAAGCACAACGGCGGCGGCGGCATTAGCACCAATTTCACCAAGCATTTTGTCAACGGCTTGCTCGGCGGCAAC